>ERZ890953.1085-NODE-1085-length-14154-cov-5.817859_pt1 | contig 14154 bp, 12 predicted proteins | sample MGYA00521264_ERZ890953 | MGnify/ENA primary metagenome ERZ890953 (study PRJEB32303, sample SAMEA104408629) | aquatic metagenome | biome: Brackish water; feature: Chemocline; material: water | place: Baltic Sea | collected 2014-10-26T21:54:00 | depth 200 m ... | reverse complement strand
TCATAAATGTATTAGCCAGGCGTCCGGCAAGCGTTCCCTGTTCACGACCTGGAAAGCTGCGGTTTAGATCACGCCGATCCGGTAAATAGCGAGAGTGTGCATCAAAGCCGAATACATTGACCGCGGGAATTGCCAGCAATGTCCCCTTTAAACTGTTAATAGCGGAAAAACCCAATACCCTGCGAATAATTTCTACGCCATTGATTTCATCACCATGTACGGCAGCACTTATGAACAGGGTTGGACCTTCCTTCAGTCCATGAATGACATGAACTGGCATAATAACAGTAGCATCCGAGTGTAATGCAGGTAACCTGATATTAACGATTTCCCTGCTACCAGCTTTGACCTGTCTACCATTTATAACAAAATCATTTCTCATTTTCGGTTTTCCCACGTGTTATCAAACGTAAAACAATATTTTCAGGTACTGACAGCCATCACAGCTATTGACAATTATTATACCTTCAACACCTGATGCCGGGAGTCGGCAACAACTGGGGGTAATAATGCCTGACATGAATCATAGCAGTGGTTCACCATCTAAAGCCATATAAAGAAACTGACAGGAAGTAATCACTTTGATGTGGTTGAGATACCACCCTGAATAAGTAGATAAAAGAAACTTGTTCGGTGAACCGGCCTCATTTCCTGATTACCCTGAAAACTCAGCCATTTTCAAAAAAATTACAGATAAATATTTTCTCGCCAGGGCGCAAAGAACGCAATGGAAAAACCAGTCCTGATTTGCTAAGCCTTAAGCTACTTGGAGCTGCCAATCTTAGTGTTCTTTGCTTCTCAGCAATTAAAGCGTTTCTTCGGGTTCAAAATAATAAATAGCTGAATATCAGGTGTAATCAGGTTTCCTTTTATCATCTGCTATTGACTACACCAGCTTTGTAATTATTATTCTAACCAAGAACTTAACCACATCTTTAAATTCTAACCAAATGATGTCGATGTGTTTGCTGTTAATCACCAACCAAAGGAAAATAAATGTCTATAACTTTTGCACCCATGCCCGACGATAATGGGTATTTCGGAGAATATGGCGGCCAGGTCATTCCTCCTGAATTAATTCAGATCATGAATGAAATTAATGATGCCTATGAAAAAGTACGCCAAACGCCCGAATTTCAACAGGAGCTGGCTGACCTGAATACCGATTACACCGGTCGTCCAAGTCCTGTTTATTATGCAAAACGATTATCTGAGGAAGTTGGTGGCGCAAAAATTTTTCTTAAACGCGAAGATCTGAACCATACCGGCGCACATAAAATTAATCACTGTCTCGGTGAAGCCTTACTTGCCAAATACATGGGTAAAACAAAAGTACTGGCAGAAACAGGCGCCGGTCAGCATGGTGTTGCACTCGCTACAGCCTGTGCACTGGTCGGCATCGAGTGCGAGATTCACATGGGACAAGTCGATATCGAGAAGGAACACCCGAATGTCACCAAAATGAAAATACTGGGTTGCAAACTGGTGCCGGTCACCCGCGGTACTCAAACTTTAAAAGATGCAGTCGACAGCGCTTTCGAAGAATACCTGAAAGATCCAGTTCATTATTTTTACGCGATTGGTTCAGTGGTTGGACCACACCCTTTTCCAAAAATGGTTAGAGACTTTCAAAGCATCGTCGGACGTGAAGCGCGTCAGCAATTTCTCGACAAGCAAGGCAAACTACCCGACATTATCACTGCCTGTGTTGGCGGTGGCTCTAATGCTATCGGTTTATTCACCGCTTTTTTAAATGATGAAAATGTGAAACTGGTGGGCGTAGAGCCTGCCGGTAAAGGACTCGACACTGGGCAACATGCCGCAACCCTGACACTCGGCACCAAGGGTGCTATTCATGGTTTTGAATGTTACAACCTGCAGGACAGTGAAGGAAACCCGTTGCCTGTGTATTCGATAGCTTCAGGTCTGGATTACCCTGGTGTCGGGCCGCAACACTGTTATCTGAAAGATATTAAACGTGTTGAATACGAAACTGCTGATGATCAGCAATGCCTTGATGCATTTATGAAACTATCGCGCCTGGAGGGCATTATTCCAGCACTGGAATCAGCCCATGCTGTCGCCTATGCCATGCGCATTGCTGCCAGCATGAGTCCTGATCAAACGATTCTTATTAATCTTTCCGGGCGTGGCGATAAAGATGCTGATTTCGTCGCCAACAGACTGGGGTTGTAAATTGCAGGAGTGATCCTGGCGGGGCTTTCTTACACCTCTCGGACTGTAATTTTAAACCTGACTCATGCTACATAAAGGGCACCAGCAAGGGGTGCCCTATAGCTTATACACTATTCATTGCCTGGAAAATCTCACTGTGAAGCCAAAGGCCTGCCCCATATCCTGGTCTGCCAGCACATAACTCGCTGATATTCCATTATCCACAACATCATTATCCAGCTGATAAATAATACCGGTATATTCACTGCCTGATAATACACCACCACTTAAATACTGCGGGTCTATCACCGGTGAACTGGCTAAATGCTCGGTACCATTTCTGGTTTGAAAGGACAGCAGGGAAAAATCACGGTTAGACAGGTTTCTCAAATACAGACCAAACAGGCTTCCCTGCAGGTATTCACCCTGATTATAAACAACTCTTGATAGAGGAATAACTTGCAGCACCCGGTTAAAATTAGAGGTACTAAAAACACTGGTAGTTGCCGTCAATTCAAAGCCTGGCAACTCAGCCTGAATCGAAATAAAACCTTCACTCTCCGACGATAATTCAAGTATAGCGACTCCATCAAGGGTGTGGATATTCTCCGTCCTGCTAACGCCATTATCCTGAATAGTAAATTTAATAACAGTATCATCAGCTATAACACCCCGTTGCTGTAACGGTTTGACAGTCACCATTAAACTTGTGTTATCCAGGCCATTGTTAAAAATCACATTGGGAGATGCCTGAATGCTGAGAGCAGCAGGTATGTTCGGATCATCAACGATGTTAAGATTGATAGTCTCTGAAGTTATACCTGAGTAGGATGCATACAAGCCTGGCATCCCTGCGGAAAATGCTTTTAGCAGGCCTTTGGTTTCTGCATAATTGCTGACCCCGGCCACGTCAGGAGCATCACTTATCCAGCTCACCAGATTACTCACATCCTGAACACTACCATCAGAAAATACGCCTTCAGCCCGTAATTGTAACTGTTGATTAACATACAAAAAGTTACTATCGGCAATCAACTGTATCTGTTGCAAAGTTGCTGCAACCACATCAATAGCCGCAAAAGATGTTGTTTCTCCCAGTTTTGCAATAACTTCAGTACTACCAGTATTTACCCCAGCTATCATAATATATCCATTATGCGTGCTGATTGACGCAACTTCCGGAGCCATAACCTGCCACACTACCTGCAGCGATACATCTATACTGCTACCATCTGAGTAGTTCCCGATAGCCTTCAGACGCTGCCCGATTCCTTCAGGTATCGGTGTTGCTTCAGTAATTATTGAAAGCCCTGTTAATTCTGATTCAATGACTTTAAGGCTGGTAAAAGATTGCTGATGACTCAACGCAGCAATTATTTTACTTTCCCCTACCGAATTCGCTTTAAATAACCCCGGCTCATTACCCACAAAATGACTCACCTGGACATCTGTGCTGGACCACTGAACCTGGTCTGTCACCAGTTGTTGAGAGCCATCTGAATAATAGGCTGTAGCTATAAATTGTTGCTGCAATCCTTTTATCAGCTCGGCATGGGACGGACGGACTTCTATATTGACCAACTCAGCATCGTTTATAGTGAACTGGGTGGATACCTGATATTGCTGATAAGAAGCCGATATACTGGTTAACCCTGCTTTGAAGGTATAAGCCTCACCATTGAACTCAAGCCTGTTATCAATATCGGCAAGGCTTAAGTCTGATGAATGCCAGTTAACCAGACGGGTAATATCCTGGGTTGTTTGATCACTGTAGATAGCAGTAGCTTTAAAGGCCTGTCTCTGCCCGACAGCCACCACAGGATTTCTCGGCTGAATGTCAATATCTAACAATAAAGCATCTCTAACCTGAACTGTTTTCACGACACTGATGCCATCAAAGCTTGCTGTAAGTTCGGTACTACCCTGTTCAAGCGCAGACAATATTGCAGTATCAGCGTTTACACTGATAATAGAAGCTTCTGCGACCTGCCAACTAACCACATTTGTAATATCCTGCGAAGTAAAATCACTAAAATATCCTTTTACCGTTAATTCATGCTGAGTACCTTTTGCCAGGCTGGAGGCGAAAGAATCAATTTCAATTCTTTCCAGTTGGGCAGGAGAAACCTTTACACCGGCGTGTGCAATAACTTTACCCGCAGAAGCTGTAATCTGGCTCTGCCCGGCAGAAAATGTAATCAGTTTTGCAGCACTCATGCTTGCTACAGAGGAATCACTGCTTTGCCAGAGCACCTGCTGAGTTATATTCTGCAAGGAACCGTCGGAGTAATGACCGATCGCCTGGTAGTTTTTATGAGTTCCAGCAGTAACTTCTGACAGCGCAGGAATTATCTCTATAGAATCCAGCGTCGCAGAAGTAATTGTTAATTGTTTACTTACACTCTGCTCTGTATCCGCAACCGCAGTAATTGTTACTATTCCTTCTGCAAGAGTATTGATATTACCGGCTTCATCCACTATAGCTTTTTGCGAATCATCAACACTCCATGTAACCAGTTTTGAAATATTTTGTTTAGAGTTATCTGAGTAAAACCCGGTAACTGTAAAAGCCTGCTGACTACCTTTAGCCAGAGTATCGATAAACGGAGCTATAGAAATACTTTCCAGTGATCTGGCAGCGGTAGAGGTATACGTGACGACTACCGGAGGTGCTGGAAACCCGGTTTCAACAACCTGCTGATAATCCACTGTAACTGTTATTGCTGGTTCAGTGACTTCTACAACAATATCTTCACTGTTTGCGGGCTCAACCTGAACAACAACCTGCTCAGACATTGCAGTTGCAGTTTCATTTCCCTGATCAGATGGATTATCGCCAGAACCACCACAGGCAGTTAAACCTGAAATAGCAGACAGCAATATAACAACAAAACTAAAGAATCGAATTGTGGTAGAAAATTTATAACAGCTCATATATAAAACAGCAACCAGGTTAATAGATCTAAGTAGCCTAGTCGTTGATTGAAATAAAAATGTGAAAACACCTTTAATTTCGTGTTATATATTGAGAACTGCTCTTAAAATATCTAACTTTGTGAGCGAACTCTCATTCCTGTAAGCAACAAAAAGAATTAAAAAAAAGCAAATATCTCAGATGCCAACTAGGCATATAATTGGCATACCCGTATAATCATCGCCATGACTGAATACCTTTTAATACTGGTTAGCACGATCTTTGTTAACAACATCGTGCTGGTAAAATTCCTGGGCCTGTGCCCATTCATGGGCGTTTCACGTAAAGTAGAAACCGCCATCGGTATGAGTGCGGCAACCACCTTTGTATTAACACTATCAGCGGTGCTCAGTTATATTGTTAACAACTGGGTACTCGCTCCGCTTGATCTCGAATTTTTACGTACCATTGCCTTTATCATCACTATTGCTGCGGTGGTGAACTTTACCGAAATGGTAGTTCATAAAACCAGCCCGTTGCTGCATAACGTGCTGGGCATCTTCCTGCCGCTCATCACTACTAACTGCGCTGTGCTCGGCGTCGCACTTTTAAATATTCAGGAAGATCATACTTTCCTTGAATCCGCTTTTTATGGATTCGGTGCCGCATTAGGGTTTTCCATGGTACTTATCCTGTTTGCAGCGCTACGTGAGCGAGTCAATGTGGCTGATGTTCCGGCGCCTTTCCAGGGTGCTGCAATCGGATTAATCACCGCTGGACTGATGTCCCTGGCTTTCATGGGACTTGGCGGACTGGTTAAATTATAGTGTTCCAACATGATAATTACAGATTCAGCAAATTACGCATTGGATGGGGCACGACACTAGCATGCTTGTTCTAATTGCTGTTTTAACCTTAAGCTTTATCGCAGGCAGTTTTGGCCTGATTCTGGGATATGCAGCAATCCGCTTCAAAGTTGAAGGTAATCCGATTGTCGACCAGATCGATGCCGTTCTGCCGCAAACACAATGCGGACAATGTGGTTTTGCCGGTTGCCGTCCTTACGCAGAAGCAATTGCCAAAGGAGAAGCCCCCATTAATCAGTGCCCACCGGGGGGCGAATCAACCATTGTTGCGTTAGCCGATTTACTCGATACTGAAGTGCTGGAGCTCAATGCCGAACATGGGGAACATAGCGAAGTACCGCTGGTCGCAGTGATCGATGAAATGAATTGCATCGGTTGTACATTGTGTATTCAGGCTTGCCCTGTAGATGCTATTTTAGGATCTGCAAAACACATGCATACGATTATCGAATCTGAGTGCACAGGCTGTGAACTGTGTCTACCACCCTGCCCGGTCGATTGCATTGATATGATCCCGATCAAACAAACACTGGCGGACTGGAAATGGCCTGAACCGAAAACATTATCACCAAATGAATCAACCGAGATGACACATGGCTGATAGTGTTTATAAATTTCACGGGGGCTTACACCTCGATGAGCATAAAGCTGAGTCACTTACACAACCGTTGCAGGTCGCCAGCCTGGCTGATGAAATTATTATCAGAGTTAGCCAGCATATTGGTGAACCTAATACTCCGGTTATTGAAACAGGCGACACTGTAAAACGCGGACAATTACTGGCAGAATCATCAGCATTTGTCAGTGCTCCGGTTCATGCTTCTACTTCAGGTACTATCAAAGCGATAGAAGAACGCGCTATTGCGCATGCTTCCGGTCAAAAAGCCGAATGTTTTATATTAATTCCCGATGGCAAGGATGAAGTTTTCGAACAGCCAGAAAACAGCTACCAGAAGAATGATTTACAGAAGTCGGATCTGTTAGCGATGATTCGTCTGGCAGGGATTGTCGGTTTGGGTGGCGCCGTGTTTCCAACCGCCGCCAAACTAACTACCGCCATTAAGCACGGTATAAAAACTCTGATAATCAATGGCGCAGAGTGCGAGCCCTACATCACCTGTGATGATGTGCTAATGCAAAATAACGCCGCAGATATCTTCAAAGGCATTACTTATCTGCAAACCATTTTGCAGCCTGAACAAACGATTATCGGCATTGAAGACAATAAACCCGCTGCCATTCAAGCCATGCAACAGGCTTTAGCCGATACCAGCCTGGCCAATACCCGGGTTACCAGCATTCCGACGTTATACCCTTCTGGTGGTGAAAAACAGCTTATTAAGTTGCTGACGGGGCTTGAAGTTCACAGTAGTCAGCTGTCATTTGAAATAGGAATTTTATGTCAAAACGTAGGGACCTGTGCAGCAATAGCAAAAGCTATCGATGAATGTCAGCCGCTCACATCTCGCATCGTCACGGTTACCGGCCCCGGCGTTAATAACCCTGGAAATTGGCTCACGCCATTAGGCACTCCCGTCAGTCACCTTATTCAACTGGCTGGTGGTTACAAAGTAAAACAACCCAAACTGATAATGGGTGGCCCAATGATGGGATTGACTCTGGAAAGTGATCAGATCCCGGTTGTGAAAGCAACTAATACGATTCTGGTACTTGACCATTTAGATCAACCCGAAGTTAATGAATGCATTCGCTGTGGAAGTTGCACCGAAGTCTGCCCGGTGCAGTTATTACCTCAACAACTTTACTGGTACAGTAAAACTCATCAATTTGATCTTACCGAAAGTTACCATCTTTTCGATTGCATCGAATGCGGTTGTTGCTCTGCTGTATGTCCCAGCCATATTCCTCTAGTACAATATTATCGTCATGCCAAAGGTGAAATCTGGCAACAACGTAAAAACACCTACAAGTCAGATCGCGCGCGTAAACGTCATGAATTTCGCGAAGCGCGTATTGCCAGGCAGAAACAACTGGACGAAGAAAGACGCCAGCAAAAAAGAGAAGCGCTGGCGAAGAAAAAAGCTGCAGAGCAGGCCACAAAAGCAACACAGAGCGATAATAGTCCTGCTGGCCAAACCGTAGATGCTGTTCAAGCTGCACTGGAAAGAGTGAAAGCACGTAAAAAGGCTCAACAGGTTGATCCTAAAAACACCAGTAACCTGACAGATGAGCAGCAACGTCAGATTGATGAAGCCAATGCCAGGCGTAACAAAACCACAGCGGATGACGCATGACGACACCTTCTTCACCCTATATCACGCCTTCAGCCTCTACCAATCGTTTGATGCTGAATGTCATCATCGCATTGGTCCCTGGCTCAATCGCCTATATCTGGTTTTTCGGTGTCGGTCTGATTGTAAACCTGATTTTTGCTATTGGCTTTGCACTGCTTTTTGAAACAGCTATCCTGCTGCTCAGAAAAAGACCGCTGAAACCCTATCTAACTGATTACAGTGCAATTGTAACCGCCTGGTTATTCGCCTTATGTATTCCAATGCACAGCCCCTGGTGGCTAATTGCCGTGGGTATAGGTTTCGCTATGATAGCCGGTAAACATCTGTATGGGGGTCTCGGTTTTAATCCGTTTAATCCCGCCATGGTGGGATACGTGGTATTACTAATCTCATTCCCGGTAGAAATGACTACCTGGTATTTACCGCTACAGATTAGCGCTGACTCGTTAAATATCGTGCAGGCTTTTAGCTATACCCTGGGACTGGTAGATATCCAGCAATGGGATGCCCTTACTTCGGCAACACCACTGGATCAATATAAAACCAGCCTCGGTTTAAACATGATGATCAGTGAAATAAAACAATCTCCCGTATTTGGTGACTTTGCCGGAGTTGGCTGGGAATGGATCGCAAACTGGTGGTTTATAGGTGGTCTTTACCTGATATTCACTAAAACCATTCGCTGGCACATCCCGGTGATGGTGATTCTGGGCATGTTAATATTCTCTGTTAGTTTCTATATCGTTGATCCGGACAGTGTCGCTTCTCCAGGTTTCCAACTGTTTTCCGGTGGACTGATGCTGGGTGCTTTCTTCATTGCAACTGATCCGGTTACCGCATCCACTACGGTTAAAGGAAGACTGATCTATGGCTTCATGATTGGTGCGCTGATTTTTGTTATACGGCGCTGGGGCGGTTATCCTGACGGTGTTGCATTTGCAGTACTGCTGGCAAATATGTCGGTTCCACTAATCGATTATTACACCCAACCCCGAGTGTTCGGGGTTAATCCACCCGAGGATCATTAGGTTCAGCGTAATGAATTATAAACAAATCATGATTTCCGGGTTTCTGCTGTGGCTGTTTTCAGTCATCGGAACCACGTTGGTGGCATTTACCCAACAGAATACTCTGGAACTTATTGCCGCCAACGAAAAGAAGGTGCTGTTACGTAATTTATACGCCCTGATACCTGCCGATCAGATGGATAATGATATAGCTTTAGACATACTGGAAGTTGCGTCTTCTGAATTACTGGGAACAGACTTACCTTCAATTGTTTATCGAGCTCGTAAAGCGCAACAGCCGGTTGCCGTCGTTTTCAACGCAGTTGCACCTGGTGGCTATAACGGTAATATCGACTTATTGATCGCGGTGTATGAAAATGGGACTGTGGCCGGTGTAAGAGCGGTCAAACATAATGAAACGCCCGGACTCGGAGACTCCATCGAAGTGCGCAAATCTGACTGGATTTTAGGCTTTGATGGAAAATCATTATTAAACCCGATTATTGACTTTTGGAAAGTAAAACGTGACGGTGGAGCTTTCGACCAGATTACCGGCGCAACCATTACACCCAGGGCTATTGTAAAAGCAGTAAAAAAGACTCTGCAGTATTATGAAATCAATCGAGAGAACCTGTACCAATGAGCTCAACACCAGGCGAAATAACCTATAGTGGATTATGGAAAAATAATGTAGCGCTGGTTCAATTACTTGGACTATGCCCATTACTGGCAGTTACCAGCACGACAATTAATGGGATCGGGCTGGGACTCGCAACATTAATCACCCTGGTATTATCCAACAGCCTTGTTTCAGCGATTCGAAATGTTGTCAGAAGCGAAGTTCGACTGCCTGTATTTGTGCTGATTATTGCTTCAATCGTTACCATTATTGAACTCACCATGAAAGCCTGGTTTTACGACCTGTTCCTGGTACTGGGTATTTTTATTCCCCTGATAGTAACGAATTGTTCCATCATTGGGCGTGCAGAAGGTTTTGCATCAAAAAACCCGGTCGCCGCTTCAGCTCTGGATGGTTTCATGATGGGCCTGGGGTTCCTCATCGTATTGACCATACTGGGCATGCTGCGCGAAGTGATAGGATTCGGTACCATACTGGCAAATGCCGACCTGATGTTCGGTGAAGGTGCCAAAGCATTAAGAATAACACTGAGTGATGACTATGGCGGATTTCTGTTAGCCGTATTACCTCCCGGCGCATTCTTTGGACTGGCATTTCTGATCGTCGGTAAAAACCTGATTGAAAAAAGAATCAAACAGCCCATTCGATCTGTTTCAGCTGAACCAGTAGCCACAACGTAGGGTGGCGCCGTGCGCAGCATTACCAGCGACTATCTAAACCGGTGCGCTAGGCGCATCCTGCCTGCTCATGAATAAAGAAAAAAGAACACAGATCTTTAGCCGTTTAAAAGAACAGAACCCTCATCCCGAAACAGAACTCCATTATTCTTCTGATTTTGAGTTACTGATTGCTGTTGTGCTATCTGCACAGGCAACTGATGTTGGTGTCAACAAGGCTACTGATAAACTATATGCCGTTGCAAACACACCAGAAGCCATTCTGGTGTTGCATGAAGAAGGGTTAAAGCGATACATTAAAACCATTGGTTTATTTAATTCCAAGGCTAAAAACATCATCAAAACCTGCCAGATTCTTGTAGAAAAGCATAATTCACAGGTCCCCAGAGACAGAGCAAGCCTCGAAGCTTTACCAGGTGTTGGTCGTAAAACCGCCAATGTTGTACTTAATACCGCCTTCGGAGAACCCACCATCGCGGTAGACACTCATATCTTTCGCGTATCTAACCGCACAGGCATAGCTCCCGGCAAAGATGTGGTGGAAGTTGAGAAACGCCTGATGAGACTCGTCCCTGAGGAATTTAAACAGAATGCGCATCACTGGCTTATCCTGCATGGACGTTATACCTGCATTGCCAGAACACCACGCTGTGGCAGTTGCATCATTGAAGATTTGTGTGAATTTAAAAAGAAAACATCGGACTGATTTCTTTTTCAACTCTCAGCTGTTAGCTGTTAGCTGTTATAATACCTGCTCGTCCATAAAACAGCTTACGGTATGTTCCAGAATAGAGATGAAATCAGGCAGATATATTTAACCGTCTGGCAAAAACTGCAACAGCATAAAATACTCGAACCAATGGAGTCCGTGATTGCTGACATTATCCAGTTACATCCCGAATACCATGCTTTACTGGATCAGGGTCAATCTGTCAGAGATGAAGAATTCAATCCGGAATCGGGAAATAGTAATCCGTTTTTACACATGGGAATCCATATCGCTCTGCGAGAACAAACCTCTACAGACCGGCCCACAGGCATACAGAAGATTCATCAAAAACTGAGTAACCGACTCGGCCAGCATGAGGCGGAACACTCTATGATTGAATGCCTGGGAGAAGCGTTATGGATAGCCCAGAGAAATAACAGTATGCCAGATGATAATAAATACCTGGAATGTTTAAAGAAATTATAGATACAAACTGTGATACTGCGTTAGCCAGTTTATCTTTCAGAGCGCTGCTAACTGCCCTGTAGACAACCAGATCAAGGACTTATCAAAACAATTAAATGTCAATTTTAATAATATACTTGCGCGAATTCAGGAATCAATAACAACCGGCTTCCCTGAAAGGCCAGCCAGGTAATAAGTTTTTTATTAGCTACCAAACAGGTTAAATAAATTAAAACTATTCTTAAACGGCACAAGTTCAGACCTGCTCTTTTTTTCATCCAGCTTTTCTATATAAAACGACATCTGGTGGTTTTTCAAATTTTCATCATTAAGCACTTGCTGAGTAAATTTTGTGGCTCGTAACATGCTGCTTATGCCTTCCAGAATGGCAAACTGGGTATCGCTTAACAACAGTACCTCTTTACCACCATGCCAGTAAATATCGACATTATTAATATCAAGAGGATCAAAAAGCGGCACGAGCGGAACCAGATCCAGCGGTGTTACAACGCGGATTAAATTCAAATGTTCGAATTTCTTTGTGCCGGCAATATTGCTCACCTTGGGCTGACCAAATGTAATTACCTGCCCTACGTTAAAGTGATCTGTATCGAGATACATTGCCAGGATCAAAGCGACAGCACCTCCCAGGCTATGCCCCGTAGTACTAATTTGATAATCTTTTTTGATCACCGGTTGAATTTCAGCAAACACCTGTTTGGCTGCCAGAGAAAACCCTTTGTGTAACTGTATTCCAGTGTAGTCATCAGGTGTCAGCTTTAACGATATATCGAGCATGGTGTTTTCAATATTGGAAGTACCACGAACAGCAATAATCTGTTTTTTGGCTAGATCATCGGTAGCGATAAAAAAAGCAATATTGAGCTGTGGGATCATATGATATTGAGTCAGGCTATAATTACTGGACTGTAAAAATTCACTTATCTCAGCCTCGGTACCGTAGGCTACATCTGCAAAACTGGCTGCTTCTAAAATTTCAGTAAACTTTATAGCGTCCTTTTCTGTTTGTTGCTGAGCCCATAACGGCCCTAAAAAGCACACCAGTAAAAAAGTAGACATAAATTTAGAATAATTTGAAAAACACAAATTCAACATATAAGCGGAAATCCTTTAGGGTAAGAGTAAGAAATTCAGTGTAATTTGACAGTTTCTACTGAGCGTAGTTTCACTATAGAAATAATAGAATAGCGATCACTGTAGATCATTGTCAATTGATTACCGGTTTATGACTAAAGATGAATAAATAAGATATTTACACTAAAAGTAAATACTGCCAATACGCCACTAAAATAGACTATTGATATTTCCCCTGCATCAAATGTAATCCTTTTCTTACATAACTTTCCGTAATGCCCTGTATCTATCACTTTTACATTGCGCCATAGTTATAACCAGTTAAAAAAGGGGAATAAACAATGAGCTTACGTCAATCATATATAGATCCAGTATCTACCAACCAGATATTAAATAGCCTTAACTCGGCCATTGATGAAGCCAAGCTAGTTACTACACTCGCTAACATGTCGAATCGTATTCAACAACTAGAGTCAGTCAGCGGGCCGTCAAAACGTTCTGAATCACTACGCAAGGAAATTAAAATCCTGGAAATACAGATTAACTATATCCGAGACCACGCTGCCTTTTGATAACGGGACTTAAACTGTTAAGTATCATCAGCACTCAATAAGCAGATTTATCGATCTACAATTAAGCATTCAACTTTTTTTAAGCTCATAACCTGTTTGCTGTCGAAACCATGTATTCACCAGCTGCCATGAAATTGAAGCCTGGAAAGGCATTTTCAATTTTCCTTTATTAACCTTACTGTCGATTTCAGCTGCACTAAACCAGCGGGCTGACTCCAGTTCGAGATCAATTAAATTGATATCCCATTGACTAGTTTGACTGCTAAAGCCGAGCATTATCTGCCCGGGAAAAGGCCAGGGTTGAGAACCCTCATAAACGATATTTTCTACCTGAAGTCCGGTTTCCTCCAAAGCCTCACGCTTTACAGTATCTTCCAGTGTTTCTCCCGGTTCAACATAACCGGCTAATACCGAATGGCGATGTTCATCCCATCCGGCCTGTCTTGCCAGCAAAATTTTTGACTCTGCCCCCGTATTATTAACCACTGAAAAAATAACCGCCGGGTCAATTTTAGGATAATGACTTCGGTTACAACCCGGATTATTGCATTTCCTTTCATGTCCCGAATGAGTCATACGCGTACTATTGCCACATTTAGAACAATATGGATGATTTTTGTGCCAGTTGATCATTCCCTGTGAGTGATAAAGTAAACCCAGGTGAAAACCGCTGATTGTCAGGCTGGCCTTGCGTAAATTCAATAATTCCATATCATCAAAGAAAATATGCCACTGATTCAGCTCACAGGTAAAATAGCCAAGCTGCTGGTGTCTACCCA
>ERZ890953.1084-NODE-1084-length-14161-cov-6.070254_pt1 | contig 14161 bp, 7 predicted proteins | sample MGYA00521264_ERZ890953 | MGnify/ENA primary metagenome ERZ890953 (study PRJEB32303, sample SAMEA104408629) | aquatic metagenome | biome: Brackish water; feature: Chemocline; material: water | place: Baltic Sea | collected 2014-10-26T21:54:00 | depth 200 m ... | reverse complement strand
GGTTTTTCGTAGCCTAAACCGTTATAGTCCTTCATTTGACGAGAGAAAGATGGGTTTAGTCCGTTCATCTCTAAAATATCATCTCTGATATTTTGATTGCGTTTCTCAGTGTTAAGAACTCTACAGAAACTGTTAGTGATTGCCGCAGTATAATATGCGAAAGGGTTAGCAGACTTTGCTTCGTTGAATCGTAAGCCTACATAAGTCAACTGCAAGATAGCAGAGTTACGCATCTCATCGTTGTAAGTGTATCCACGCCAGTTGTACTTCATAGCATACTTTTCACACAACATGATGTACATACGTGCTAGTTTGTCAGTTAAAGCACCGTTGGTAGCAGTAAAAGAACCAGTCTTCATGCCACCTTTCCAATGAGATTTGCCAACCAAACTTAAAGTCATTGTGTCAGTATCTAAACGATAATGTTGAAACGGGGGAAAGTTTACTTTAGCATGAACCATATCATCGACCAATGCTTTTGTTTTTTTATCTTCTAAATCAGCAAATGAATCTTCAGATGAATTAGCTTCATCAAAATCAATGATGTCGAATGCTTTCTTTTTCTTAACAACTTTACGAGGTTGTTTTTGCGACAATGGAATGTGGTCCCAAGTCATTACCCGAAAGATTAAACCATCTGTTTCGATTGTTTTAGGGTCGATTTTGCGTTGACCTGTCAATCCTTGCTCTGCTGATAGTCTAAGTGACTTCATCAACTTTGCTTCTTTGATTTGCGTAGGTTTAATTGCGAATGCTAGACTTTTTTCTAGTGACATGTCTGGACAATCAATGATACCATCGTATTGGTGATACTCGTTCTTGGTAAAGGAGCAATAAGATGTTTTGCTCTTGTGAATTTCTTTCAAAATATCTTTGTTGTTTAAATAATTGACTGGTTTTTTCTGTGGTATAGGCATTGAAACTCCTTTTGTTAACCTGTATTATACATGTTGTGCTTTAAACAAGCAACTAATACGGGTAAAATTAAGCGGTTTTTAACTGCGATAAATATATCATGTAGACTGCTATTTATACAAGGGAAAATATGGCTATGATAAACATCAAGAGGAACACATAATGCCGACACAACAGTATCCGGATGGCGGAGGCACAGAATGAATGTATCTAACCCTACGTCAGCAGAATTAGCAGTGCCACAAGGCAAAGATTGGAGAGTCAGACTTAGTTTGGGTCCACAGTCAGAATATTTGTATAAAAATCCTGCTGGGGCTGGCATTTTAGCCCCGCTGATAGATACAGATGGAGTTATATTTCCGTATACGCCTACTGTTAACGTCACTTATGCGGCAACGTATGATAGCACATCACCTACGCATTCGAATTTTAAAATAAATCAATACACAAGTAGTTCAGTCGATACAGTAATGATTGGCTGTACTTTCACAGCACAAGACACGAAAGAAGCAAATTATCTACTAGCATGTATTCACTTCTTCAGATCAATGACTAAAATGTTTTATGGACAAGACGAGAATCCAAAGAATGGAACTCCTCCCCCGTTAGCGTTCTTATATGGTATGGGAGCATTTCAGTTTGAAGGACACCCGTTAGCAATAACAAACTTTACTTATAACTTGCCAAACGATGTTGACTACATAAGAGCAACAAATACAGTAGATGACAACTCTAGTGCTCCACAAAATTTAGTAGGCGGACAAATTGCCCCAGGTGGTACGTCCCCAGGACCAACCTTTAGAACAGCACAATCAACTGAAAGTACATTTGTACCTACAAAAATAACAATGTCGATTCAATGTATTCCGATTGTTAGCAGAAATGAAATTAGTAGCAACTTTAGTCTTAGAGAGTATGCTCAAGGAAGATTAAATCAAGGCAATAAACGTACTGGTGGGGGTATTTGGTAATGGCTAACAACGGTATATATCCCAGAACAAGTCCTTATTTTCAAACAGGTGTTTTTAATAAACAATTCCTAGATGTGATGGTTAATAGACCTATTCCTAGGGATACATCAGATGTTGAGTTTATTATTACAGCGAAGTATGAATTCAGACCTGATATATTAGCAAATGATTTGTATAATGACCCTAAGTTGTGGTGGGTATTTGCGGCTAGAAACCCCAATCAATTGGGACCTGATCCTTATTTTAATTTCACAACTAATACAAAGATTTTTATACCTCGCCTGGATACATTGCGTAGAGTACTAGGAATATAATGCCAGTAAATCAAAATCAAGTAAATGATGATGGCAGCCTAAGTGCAGGAAGTAACCCTGGGTCTCCATTAAACACGGCTCAACAAGGCACAGTTGATCAAACTGCCGGGACTAATACAACAGCATCAAAAAACATTGGTGGCTCTGGTAACGCACAATCTAATGCTAACACAGGTTCAGCATCTGCCCCGGGTAGACGATTAAAGAATCCGTTAGCATCACTCGCATCATATAACTATCAAGTAAGTTTGTATATGATTACACCAGATGCATACGATGCATTCACCGCATCAGGAAGAACTAATGTCGAAGCATTACAAACAGATGGTGCAGGCGGCGCACTTCTTGTAGCACAGAGCGGAGGCGTAAATAACAACAACTCCCGACGAGCACCAGGGTTTGAGTTTGATTATTACATAGATAACTTAGAAATCTCTCAAATGGTTTCAGGCCAAGCGGACGGCACAGCAACAAACATAGCAGAACTGTCATTCACTATCACTGAACCATATGGATTTTCGTTCATTACTAAATTAAAAGATGCATCAGAAGCACTACAAGCATACTCTTCCGATCTTGGTTATTCTAAAGGAACATTACGTAATCCGTCTAAGCAATTTTTCATCTTGGGTGTTGCTTTTCTCGGCTATGATATTAATGGTACCCCTGTATCCGGTGATATGAAGATTGATGATACTCTAATAGATACGTCTGGGTCAAAGGGAAATTCGTTGTTTCAAACATACCATGACATAATGATCTCTGGTATCGATTTTAAAATTGATGGTAAAATTGTTACTTACAAAGTCGAAGCTAGGGCAATCGCACCCACAATGTCTTTTGGTGTCAAACGAGGCAGAATTCCGTTTGACATAAGAATTACAGCAGAAACTATTGAAGAAGCAATGGCTGATTTAACGAAACAATTAAATAATCAGCAACAAATACTCAAAGATAACGCAATACTTTCAAATCCAAATACGTTTGAGGCTGTGTTTATTGGGGAAGGTGCTGACAGATTAAAAACGGCAAAACTAGTCACACCAGAAGATGTTGACAAATTTAAATGGAAGGGAACAAACGCAAAGAACTCACAAGACGCAACAATTGCAACAGAAGTTAAATCTGTTCCTGACAGCACTAAACGTTTAATCACTTACGCCACTGATTCAGCACTATTAGAAATATTTGACGATCTGGTTAAACAAAGTACATATTTACGTGACGCCATGACAACTTTGTATACCACATCACTTACTCCAGACAAAGACAAAAAAGATAACAAAGGGAACCCGCCAGGCGGTCAAGCCGCAGTAGGGTGGTACCATGTGACAGCAGAATTATCTAAAGCAGTATGGGATCCAATAAGAGCAGACTGGTCATACCACACAAAATATGTGTTTGAAACATATCAAACCCCTGTTATAACCTCAGATTATGTAAACCCAGGTATGAATTATTACGGACCACACAAACGATATGATTATTGGTACACAGGAAAAAACTCTGAAGTATTAAAATATGAACAACAATTAGACAACCTATATTATAATGTAGTGTTAGGACAAACAATAGCCGAAGCCAACGCAAAAAATGATGCTACTGTGGCGACAGGTGGCGACACTGACGTTGCTAGTCAAGCAGGACAATATCAAGACGGTCCTAAACTAGGAAAACTCGGCAAAGGCAATGAAGCACAAAATGCTTACACTACTAGTTTATACAGTCCTGCCGATTATGGCAAGGCACAAATTACAATTTTAGGTGACCCTGATTTTATTGTGCAAGATCAAACTAGTAGTATAGAAGATGTATATAATAGATTTTATGGGACAACTGGTTTCAATGTAAATGCCAATGGCGGGCAAGTGTTTATAGAGATTAACTTTAAAGAAGCAGTAGACTATGATGAAGGCACTGGTGTACTAGACTTAAACGATAATATATTGTTTTGGGAGTATCCAGAAAATATTGCTGATATAGTTGAAGGCGTGAGTTATCAAGTCACTATCATTAAAAGCAATTTTAAAAGCGGAACGTTTACACAAAATTTAGAGTTGGTTATTAATACATTCCCTAACTCTGACAGTGCCAAGACCGCAGCCGGCGACAATAGAGAAAAACAGGAGGACCCAATTGTAACTCCTACTATCACCGGCGCCGATGCAACTGTTGGCAGCCAAGGCATGCTCCCGGAACCTGGCCAGCCGACAGCGGCCGCAGTTCAGGTAACAAATGGTTTGTCCGGTAGTGGAACAGCAGACGATGATAACAATCCGTCAGGCACAGTAACGATTGATGAAGATGGTAGGGGAGACTAATGCCACGTAACGTATACAAACCTAAAGGGCAATTAAAAAGGAGCAAACCCGGTGCAGGCCAAGCGGCAGTCATTGAGACCGCATTGCTATGTACTGTGATGAGTAATATTGACCCTACGAATGCAGGCAGACTTGACGTATTTCCTAGTAATTCTTTAAGGCAAGATGCACAAGATAGTGGGTCTTGGATAACTGTTAATAGACTTAGTAGTTTCTTTGGTTCTGTCGCCGGAACAGCAGGCAACAAGGATCTAGGTAAGTATGAATCTAACCCAAGTGCATACGGACAATGGAACTCTCCTCCTGATATAGGATCAGAAGTGCTTGTTGTTTTTGTCAACGGCGATCCTAACTATGGCTTCTATCTTGGTATGGTTGCTAGACCTGAATACTTAAATATGGTGCCTGCAATTGGTTCCTCAGATAATATTGTTCTAAACGAAGGCGAGGCACAATCTTATGGTGGTGCAACTGTACTACCTGTAGCGAGTATCAACACAAACGACAAATCCGTTGCAGACGGAGTAAATTACTTAACTGCCCCTAAGCCAGTTCATAGTTACACAGCGGCCATGATGCAACAGCAGGGTATATTACGAGATAGGATTAGAGGACCGATCGGCTCTAGTGCAACAAGAGAATCAGCAAGTAGAGTAGGCTGGGGTGTAAGCAGTCCAGGAAGACCTATCTACTCAGGTGGCTTTACAGACGAAGACATTGCACAAAATCTAAACCCAGACAAGCCAGAAACATTGCAAGTTGTTGCTAGACGTGGTGGACATTCAATCGTTATGGATGATGGAGACATCATAGGACGAGATCAATTAATTAGATTCAGAACTGCGTTAGGCCATCAAATTCTAATGAGTGATGACGGTCAAGTATTGATGATCTTGCATTCTAACGGACAATCGTATATAGAATTAGGCAAAGAAGGAACAGTTGATATCTATGGGTCTAATTCTATTAATCTACGAACACAAGGTGACTTAAATCTACATGCAGATAATAATTTAAATATTCATGGCAAAGATATTAATATCAATGCTACTGAAAACTTACATTTTAATTCAGAAAAAGAAACAACTCACCGAGTTGGCGCGGACTACAAATTGTACTCTCTTGCTAATGTATTAGTCAAGGCCGATGGAGCCGCATCAATAGAATCTACAGGTCCGGCCTCTGTTAAAAGTGCGGGAGAAACGTTTATTGAAGGTAGCAAAGTTCAATTAAATTCTGGATCAAGCCCGACAACGCCTGTCGTAGTTGAGCCAATAGATATAACAGCACACCCAGAAACATTGTTTGATAAACAAACAGGGTGGTCGGCGGCACCCGGCAAATTACTAAGTATCACATCAAGGGCTCCGGCTCATGCACCGTGGTTAGCGGCTGGCCAGGGAGTTGATGTTGAAATTAATTTAGATGGAGCTGATGCATTGCCTGCTGTACCAAGTGACAACTTGACTGCGGCAAATATTCAAGGTGCTGAAAGCGATCCAGTCGGAGTATCTAACGCAACAACAGCATCGGTGCCAGAAGTATCGTCTGCAAGTAAATCACTAGACAAGAACACGACAACTACCTTACTTGCTGGAATAGCAACAGATGTCGCATCTGGCTCAGGAGCGGCCGCCGGAGTAACAGGAACATCGATTGTATCCGATGCTATTACTGGCGCAAAAAGTGTTACGGTCGGAGCATTCGGTCAAACCCCAAGTCAGTTATCACAAGCCGGAATTTTGAAACCTGGTTCTGAAACAATGGTTAACAATTTGATTAGTGCTGGAAAAACAGCATCACAAGCAATGCCGAGTTCAGCTTTTACTGGAAAGTTTGGTGCAAAATCACTTGATACATTAGTAGCATCAAATACAGCACAAGCACACGGTGTTACAAACGTCTTACAGAAATCACAAACAATACTAACAAATTCAGGGGCAATTACAGGTAAAGAAGCACCAAACTCGTTAGCAGGAGTTGTCAACGCTGGAGCTTCAGCAGGCTCTAATCTAAAAGAGTCAGCGACTAATACATTAAATGTACTAAGGCCAGGGGGAGGTGCATAATGGCATTCGACAAATTAGCCGTACTTAAAAAAATCGGACAAGGTGGAGCCTCAGCACAGTTAGCATCGACTACCACTGGTGCAACAGGAGGCGTAGCAAAGTCATTATCTGCTATTTCAACTGTACCTGGTTACGAAGATTCATTAAGTTTGTCACGAGGTGTTTCTGCCGCAGGATTTAATGCAATTAAAAAATCATTTAAGCCAATGGAAGCAGGCGTGCCACAAAACTTAACCGAGTTAAAAAAAGAATCAGAAACAATAACTGCAATTGCCGCAACTGAAGTGGATCCCAAAGGAGCATTAGACAATTTAAAAAACAAAGGATCTTCAGTTAGTGCGAGTTCAGTAGGTGCCGGTGCAGTTGGTAACAGTTTAACAGGATCAGTGTCGTCCGTGACTGGTGGAGTTGCAAGTTTAAGTACAAACATAACTTCTGGTGCAACAGCATCTGCTGTATCCACCGCAACAAACGCAGTTAGTTCATTGTCTTCGTCTGCCACAAGTTTAACACAAACAGGGGGATTAGCAAACGCGGCAAAACAAGTACAGCAAGGCGCACAGTCGGCCGCATCGTCTGCTGTTGCTACCGGGATGAGTAGTTTGCCTGGCGGATCAGCAACAGCATCATCAGTTGTAAACAATACTAAAGGCGCTTCAAATCTTGTCTCTAAATCCATTGGTGCGTTAACGAAGACCGCTACTGATTTAGCAACAAGTGCATTCAATGGTTCTCTTGCACTACCAAAAATACCTGGTGGTGCCGCCCTTGGTGGACTAGCATCTGGCGCCTTAAAAGGGTTACCACCAGGGATACAAGCACAACTACAATCTGCATTATCATCATTGACTTCAGGTGGCGGATCAACCATTAAACTGCCTACTGTCGCATTCAATACATTTAACAGAAGTGGCATAACGGGTCAAATTAATTCAGTCTTAGGTAATCCTATTATACCAAGACCTGCTGTGTTAGGTGAGATTTTCCCAACTGGTTCTGTGTCTGATATAGAAAGATTTGCGAAGAAAAGATCGGCTCTTGGCGTACTACTGACATTGTTGAATACAAAGAAACAAAAAACAAGTGTAGCCCGACAAGCGTTTAATGCGGCAACTGCTCAATATCCTAAGGGCGATGTTAGAATAGCACAAGCAAAACAAGTATGGGAGTCCGGACTAGCAGAAGAAGAAGCTATCGTTGCAGAAGCAAAAGCAATAGAAAGAGAACTTACAAAAGCAGAGCAACCAACTACATTACCGCCTGTTGCTGATGTTGCTGATATCACAAAAGGAATAGAATCACTAATTGCGTCTCAAACATTAACCGGAACATCAGGATCATCGCCAGCAATAATTCCTGCGACACAAACAGCTCCGTCTGTGTTATCTGGAGAAACAACATTCCAGTTTGCTGATTATGGAAACGGACTAAGCCCTACAGTTGTAGCGACAGTTGTTGACTCGGTCGCCCCAGTTGTTCTTCCAGTTGTTGTTCCAGACGAAACTCCGATAATAGTTACGATACCAGTACAAGACACAGTAGAAGCAGTTATGGGCCCGGTTTTGCCACCACCCAAGCAGCCGGAGACTACTCCCAGTGGAGGCGGAGGTTGCGTAGTCTTAGACACTTATGTACCTTTAGTAGAGACCAAACTATTCAATGGAAGAACAATTAGACGTGCATGGCAATTACAAGAAGGATATGGAATCTCGCTTAATACAGCAGATACTGACTTAAAAACATATATTGGCTCAGTAGTATTCAATAATGTAGATTTACAGCCATGTGTACGTATAGGGACAGCACAGGGCATCTCATTAGTATGTTCTACTACTGCTCCGATCTTTACTAAAGAATCAGAATTCATTGATGCGCCAGACTTACTGAATAAAGAAATTTTGTGTATGAAAGATGATATCGAATTCTGGGACGAAGTTGTTTCAATCGAATCTGTTGGTGAAATGTTTGTTAGTGTGATAGGTGCGGGTGATACTGCATTCTGGGCAGGAGAACAAGACGGGTCTTACGTACTACATCACAACAGTTTAAAGTCAACAGTCGATGGCGGCACGACATATAAAAAGAAATAAAATAGGACATAAATAGTATTATGCCAACATACGTAGGATTTTCATCAATAAACGCAGAGAAGCCCAGAACTGTAAACGAAGTTCCAGGCCTTGACGGCTCCGGCGGCCTAATTAAAAATCCGCTAGTCTATGGTAAAAAGTATAGATTAACTAATGCTGAATTAGTTGTACAAGATTTAGTTAATGCACTTAATATTAGAAAAGGCGAGAAAGTAGGACAACCGAATTATGGTACTACTCTTTGGGACTTTGTATTTGAGCCAAACACACGAGATGTCACACAACAACTTGAAAATGAATTGCAAAGAGTTGTATCACAAGATCCAAGACTCAATGTCAACAGAATACAGGCTTATCCAAGAGAGGGTGGCATCTTAGTAGAGTTAGAATTAGCTGTTACTCCCTTTAATAATGCTGGAGATTTAAACTTATTTTTTGACAATCAGACAAACACAGCCGCAATAGTATAGTAGATATATCTTAAAAATACTCGGTTTTAGAAAAGATAAATATATCTAACAGAGAGAGACTATGGCTACAAGTTCAAGGCAATCAGGATTATTCGGCGTAAACGACTGGAAAGCCATCTACCAAACGTTCCGCGAAGCCGATTTTAGAAGTTACGATTACGAAACACTTCGTAAGAGTATGATTGATTACCTGCGTCTTTATTACCCAGAAACATTCAATGATTATGTAGAAAGTTCAGAGTTTATCGCTTTGCTTGATGTCATGTCTTTCATGGGGCAAGGACTAGCGTTCAGAAACGATCTAAACGCCCGTGAGAACTTTATTGACACTGCTGAACGTAGAGACTCAGTTGTCAAACTTGCTAACTTAGTTAGTTATACTCCAAAAAGAAATACATGTGCAAACGGCTATTTAAAAATTTCTGCAATAAGAACAACAGAAAATTTAACTGATGTCAACGGTCTTAATTTAAGCAATATTCCTATATTGTGGAATGATCCTTCTAACCAAAATTGGTTAGAGCAAATGAACACAATTATCAATGCTACTCTTGTTGATACACAACGTATTGGCAGACCAGCAAACACATCTGATATTTTAAATGTACAGACTAGTGAATATTCTATTAGAATTCCACAAACTAGTTTACCAATCGTTCCTTTTACGTCGGTAATCGACGGACAATCGATGAATTTCGAACTCGTAAGTGCAACATCACTCGACCAAGAATACGTATACGAAATTCCTCCGTCCCCAAGCGGAAAACTTAATTTATTGTATCGAAACGATAGATTAGGCTTTGGCTCTTCGAACACTGGTTACATGTTCTATTTTAAACAAGGAGCGTTAACAAATTACGATTTTTCTTTCCAGCAAAAGATATCAAATCAAGCACTTGATATTGATATTGCTGGTATTAATCAAACTGATACATGGTTATATAAACTCAATGCAGACGGCACGTCAACTCCTTGGAAACAAGTTGAAAACGTATATGCTGACGCATATTTACAAACAGAACAATCAGACAAAGAAATATTCTCTGTAGACTCTAGGTTTAATGATCAAGTCTCGTACACATTTGGTGACGGTGTGTTCTCTAAGATACCAGTTGGTAACTTCAGAGCATATGTAAGATCAAGTAACGCACTGACTTACACTATTAACCCTTCAGAAATGAATGGCATCTCAGTTGCAATCTCGTATATCGGTAGAAGAGGATCAACCGAAACACTTACAATAAACTTGCAATTACCAAACGTTGTTTCAACTGCACAAGCACGAGAGCCAATTTCTGAGATCAAACAAAGAGCACCTACTAGATACTACACACAGAATCGTATGGTGAACGGAGAAGATTACACAAACTTCCCGTATACTCTTTATAACTCTATTATTAAATCGAAAGCAGTTAATAGAAGTTCAATCGGTGTATCTAAGAATTTAGATTTACTCGACCCAACTGGCAAGTATTCAAGTACAAACTCTTTCGGAGATGACGGAGCGTTATATCAGGACAGTACTGATGGGTTCTTATCATTAGTTGTAAGCAACACAAGTGATATCATTCAGTTCTTTACTGATGATTTAGCGTCTGTGTTAGCCTTAAATCGTGCTAATCAATATTACATTCAGAACTACACACGATATGCATATCCAGACACCGGCTCTCCTGTGTTGTATTGGAAGTCTAGTTCAGTTGACTCAGCAAGTCAGAGTGGTTATTTTTATTCACTGACAGGCGCTGTAGAAAACCCAGCACCATTGGGTCCATTTACAACATCAAATGCCAAGTACATAACAACAGGCGCAATTGCAAAATTATCAGCTCCAATTGGTTATTACTTTGATAATAACAATCGCTTAGTAGCAGGCATCCCTACCGGCGGTGAAAAGACTTATATCTGGTCAACAATTTTAAATGTAGTTGGTGATGGTAATAACTCCGGCCAAGGCAAGTTTGCTAATGGCACCGGTCCTGTAACTGTCAATGGCTATGCCCCTGATGGCGTTACACTTACACAAGTTATTCCTGTCTTTGATAATTCATTGTCATCGACTGTTATACAAGAAGCAATTCTTAAAATTGAATTACAACAAGACTTTACATTAATCTTTAACAATTCATTATTGATCACACAAGAACGTTGGTCAATTGGCGCACCTACAGCAACTAATTACTTTGTCAAGTTTACGAGTTTAGGAAACAATCGTTACACAGTAACATATAGGTCACTGACATACTACTTTGGTAGTGTTGCTGATACACGATTTACTTTCAGCAAGAACGAATTAGTATACGATCCGTTTACAGGCAAAATCATACAAGACTTTATTAATATGCTAGGCATCAATACAACATTTGGTGCAAGTACTGCTTTAGGAGCAGACACTAGGGTTAATATCTTAGGACAGACAGTTGAATCTGATGGTTATGTCAATGACTTCCAAGTTGAAGTTGCGGCAACTGATGTTAATAACGGTCAGTTAATTCTGAGTCCAGACTTCTTTAATGACATCACAGGGTATGTTAATAACAGCGCCAATATTGGAGTTTACACATTCTTTCAAACAACAGTTGATCCTATTAACTTAACACGTCAACTAATTGTCCCTAGTTCAGACATTAATTATTCTTATTCAACAAAAACACAAGTTGAAGTTGTAAAGTATGAATTCCCAGTGGGACAACTATTCTATGCATACGCAGATAAAGTCTTTTACAAAACTGTACAAGACCCTACAGTAACAACACCTTTTTATGTCTTAACTGCTCAAATTGATTATTCAGTTAAAGAAGGAAGACAGGGCTTGTCTTTTCAATATAGACACAATGCAAACAACACAACTAGAATTGATCCAGCGACTACAAACATCATTGATTTGTATGTTGTAACTCAAGCATATTATACTGCTTATCAAAATTGGATTAATGACACTACAAATACAGTTGTAAAACCACAGCAACCAACATTAAATGAATTGAATACTGCATACGGCAAAATACAAGATTATAAAATGCTGTCGGATTCTGTTATATTAAATAGTGTTACATTCAAACCGTTGTTCGGAGCGAAAGCAGATGCGTCACTAAGAGCAACTATTAAAGTTATTAAATCGAGCAACACAAATGCAAGTAATAGTGAAATAAGAAGTGCCGTACTTGCGGCAATGGATAGTTATTTTAGTATAAACTTTTGGAATTTTGGAGACACATTCTTCTTTTCTGAGTTAAGTGCATACTTACATGAACAAACACAAGAACTTATATCTTCTGCTGTATTAGTATCTAACGACCCAGAAAAATTATTTGGAGACTTGTACGAAATTAAATGCAGACCATACGAAATTTTTGTCAATGCGGCCACAACAAATGATGTTGTAGTAGTAGCGGCACTAACCCCTGCAACATTGCAGTCATAAGGATTAGATTAAACGAACATGGCAAAAATTAGAACTATTAATTTCTTACCAGAGATATTTAAAACTGATACTAATGCTCAGTTTTTAGGAGCGACACTTGATCAGTTGGTCAACCCTCCGGTTACTGAAAGACTTCAGGGGTATGTTGGTAATAAATTTGGCTATGGGGTAAATGCTAGAGATAACTATGTCATTGAACCTACTAAAGTTCGCACAGATTATCAGTTAGATCCGAGTGTAGTTTTCTTAAAAGAAAACGAGTCAGTTGCAAAAGATTTTATTACATACCCAGGCATATTAGATGCTCTTAAATTACGCAACGGCATTACTACTAACAACGATAGACTTTTTACAAGTGAAATCTATTCATGGGATTCATTTACCGACTTAGATAAACTTATAAATTTTAATCAGTACTACTGGATCCCAACCGGACCGCCAGTGGTCACGGTATCATCAGCAACCGTGTTTTCAACATCTGATTATGTTGTGACAGACACCCCAAATGCATATAACATTAAGGCACTGGGAGCGGCGACAGGATCAAACAACCCGACAATTACGTTGCTACGTGGTGGCAGTTATAGATTTGCAGTTAATCAACCAACTCAGTTTTGGATTCAAGGCGTCCCAGGTACTACTGGACTAGACAGTAACCAAAACACTAGGGAAGTTTTAGGTGTTAGTAATAACGGAGCGTTTCAGGGTTTTGTTAACTTCACCGTCCCAAACAGAAATGCACAAGATCAATACTTGTTTCCAGGCAACAACTTAGTTGATGTTGTCAGTACTACTCTGTTTTCTGAAATCAACGGAAAAACGTTGTCTGAAGTAGGAAACATTGACGGAGTAACATCACTTGAAAATCTTAGTGTTATGTTCTATGCCACTGGAGAACCAAACGAAGTAGGCTTTGTACAGTCATTCTTTGATGAGAGCGGAGCAAACTATGATGTTAACTTAACATCTCCTAATCTTGTTCCAGCAGTAACGTTAGCAATCACAGCAACTACTACTGACGCAGTTGTTACATCTGGTTCAACTGACGATTTAATACTTAACCAAACAGTTACTTTTGCACAACCAAGCGGCGATCCATTATTGGGTGGATTAGATGTCAATACAATTTATTATGTAAAAGAAATTGTTGACAGCATATCATTTAAGATTTCAGACATTTTAAATGGTCCTGCATTAGTAATGACTGCTGATTCAGGCACAATGAACGCAAACGTTAATGAAGGTCTTTTTGAAGACGGTTTCTATTCAAACGTTAATGAAAACTTTTACACAATCACCTACATTGGTGATGCAACTAACCCAACTATTCGTTTAATACCAGCCGGCGTTATTCCAACTGAACAAAAGATTACAGCACAATTTGGTACTGACTACTTAGGCTTAACTTTCTATAGAAATGCCGCAGGCGTTGTTTTAGAAATCCCTTATCTATCAGCAGTACTAGATACATTATACTACCAAGATGGAACAAATCCAAACAAAGTGGGTGTAATAAGACTCATTGATAGTAACCTAACAAACACATTAGATGTTGATACCGATGTCATCGGACAAAAAACATTTACA
>ERZ890953.1083-NODE-1083-length-14171-cov-4.741499_pt1 | contig 14171 bp, 13 predicted proteins | sample MGYA00521264_ERZ890953 | MGnify/ENA primary metagenome ERZ890953 (study PRJEB32303, sample SAMEA104408629) | aquatic metagenome | biome: Brackish water; feature: Chemocline; material: water | place: Baltic Sea | collected 2014-10-26T21:54:00 | depth 200 m ... | reverse complement strand
GCGCTTTGCCCTCGGGCAAGATGTTTCCGGTAATGCCGTGGCTGCCGATCTGGCTGCCATGCCCCACTTGCTGATTGCCGGGACAACCGGTTCGGGCAAGTCCGTGTGCGTCAATTCGATTATTGCCAGTCTGCTGATGCACAACACCCCCGACGAATTGCGCATGATTATGGTAGATCCCAAACGTGTGGAGTTGACCGGCTACGACGGCATTCCGCACCTGTTGGCTCCGGTGGTGGTTGAACTCGACCGGGTAGTTGGCGCGTTGCAATGGGTGACGCGTGAAATGGATCAGCGTTACGAGAAATTTGCCGATGTCGGGGCGCGTAATTTGAGCGATTTTAACGGGCAGGCCGAGGTCAACGGCTTGCGCAAACTGCCCTACTTGGTGGTGATTATCGACGAATTGGCTGATCTGATGATGCTGGCCCCGGATGAGACTGAGCGCTCGATTACGCGTATGGCGCAGTTGGCGCGGGCGACTGGTATTCACATGGTCATCGCTACCCAGCGCCCCTCGGTGGATGTTGTTACCGGCTTGATCAAGGCCAACTTCCCGGCGCGGATAGCTTTCGCCACGGCTTCGGGTATTGACAGCCGCGTGATCCTCGATCAGCCCGGCGCGGAGCGCCTGTTGGGGCGCGGGGATATGCTCTTTTTAGCCCCCGATGCACCGGCGCCGGTACGCTTGCAAGGGGTCTTCGTTTCAGATTTCGAAATTTTGAGTATCGTGCAATACTGGCGCAGGCAGCATGGCTATGTGGCGCCTAATTCGGTGGCAACCGCCGCCGGAGGGCATCCCGATGGCATTCCGCGCAATCTGCCCCTCAAGCAAATGGAATTCTGGGATGCGGACAAATTAAAACCTGAGGAAGACCGCGACCCGTTGTATGATGAGGCCATGGATTTGATTCGCCGCAAGGGCCGCGCCTCGGTCTCGATGCTGCAACGCGCCTTGCGGATTGGCTACACCCGCGCCGCCCGCCTAATCGATACCCTGGAGAGCAATGGCATCATCGGCGGCGCAACAGGAGGTTCGGCCCCGCGCGATGTGCTCGACTACGGCGCCGCCGCGCCGCCGAAAGATGATTGATGATCATCAGCGCCAGCCGCCGCACGGATATTCCCGCTTTTTATGCTCAATGGTTCATTAACCGCGTCCGGGCTGGATTTTGCGCCGTGCCAAATCCCTACAATCGCCAACAAATTTCGCGGGTCTCCTTGCTGCCCACATGACCCCCAATCTTCAGCGCTTTTTGAAATGACGCCGAAATAGCTTGTTCTTGATATAATCCATCCCTATGAACAGACAGCGCATTTTCACTGCCCTGGTAGTAATACCGGGCTTTATTGTTTTAGCTGCTTTACTATATAATTACCCGCCGATAAACGAGCGTCTGGCCTGGCGTGTGGATGACTGGCGGGCGAAGATCAAATATGCCATCAATCCGCCCGAGGAGGCGTTGTTCATCCCGGAGGGCGGCGTGGATGCGGGCGAAACCCCCTCGGTAACGCCTGCCCCTACGCTGGTTCCGGCCAGCCCTACCCCCAGTCCCGTCGGGCCGACAAATACACCTTTGCCTTCGCTCACACCTACGGTCACATCTACGCCTCTACCGGAAAAAGTCACACTGAGCGGTGTGCGGCACGAGTTCCAAAAATGGAATAATTGTGGCCCGGCCACACTTTCGATGGCGCTCTCGTTCTGGAAGTGGAACGGTGATCAGCGCGATCCGGCGGCATTTCTCAAGCCCAATCCGCGCGACAAGAATGTAATGCCCTATGAGATGGTGGCCTATGTCAACGAACAGACCGAGTTCAATGCCATCTGGCGCGTGGGTGGCGACATCGAAATACTCAAACGCTTGATTGCGGATGGTTTCCCGGTGATTGTGGAAAAAGGCTTCGAGGGAGTGGGATTTGATGGCTGGATGGGACACTACGAACTGGTCACTGCCTATGACGACGCCCGGCAGCGCTTTCTGGCGCAAGATTCGTTCATCATGGCCGATTTGCCGGTTTCGTATGAAGATATGCAAACCTACTGGCAGCATTTCAACTATATTTATATTGTGGTCTATTACCCGGTGCGTGAAGCGGAAGTGATGGAAATTCTCGGCCCACAGGCGGATGAGACCTATAATTACCAGTATGCGGCCGAAAAAGCTTCACAAGAAATCTTTGCCTTTGAAGGGCGCGCGAAAGCCTTTGCCTGGTATAACCGCGGCACCAATCTGGTCTATCTGGATGATTATGCCGGGGCAGCTACCGCTTACGATGAATATTTTGCCGCCTATGCCGCTCTGAATGCCGAAGAAGTCAACTTGCCCTGGCGCAACCTATGGTATCAGACCGGTCCATACTGGGCTTATTTTTACACGGCGCGCTATTACGATGTGCTCACCCTGGCCTCCACGACAATCGAAGCGGCCAGCGAACCGGCCATTGAAGAAAGCTGGTATTGGCGTGCTCTGGCAAAGGAAGCCCTTGGCGATGTCGATGGGGCGATGGCTGACCTGCAAGAAGCGGTCAAGCTGAATGAGAATTTCGATATTGGCAGGTACCAATTGGAACGCATTCAGGGCGGGGGATAGACCTGAACAGGCCGATTCTAAAGCGATAATTGACGATAACTGCTGCAAATGATATACTGAAATAGTCATAATGACCAATTCGGTCTGAGGAGTGTGCGCCATGACGATCATTACGGGAACGGCAGAAGTCAAAGCCCGCCTGTCTGAACTTTTAGGGCGCGTGCGGCATGGACGCGAGCGTGTCATCATCACCCGGCGCGGCAAGCCCGTAGCGGCGCTGGTCAGCATAGATGATCTGCGCCGCATCGGGTATTCGGAAGAGCCGGGGGCAGAAATTACTCTAGTAGAGAAAGATGGTATTTTGGTATTGCACGCCGATGCGCAAGATTCGCTTGAAGATATTGTCATTCGTGACCGCCACCGCCGCGATGCTCAACTCCAGGAACAGGCGGGGGCATGAGAATTCTCTTTGATACATCTGTACTCGTAGCCGCAATGGTGGACGCACATCCAGCGTATGAACGCGCCTTTCCGTGGCTGCAACGCGTACACGCCAAAGAAAATGATGGCCTGATTGCCGCTCATTCCCTGGCCGAGCTATATTCGGTGTTAACCACGTTACCGCTTCGTTTCCCGGTTTCGCCCGAAATTGCGCAACGGATGATTGCGCATAATATTTTATCCACTTTCCAGGTCATCCCGCTTATGGCAGATGATTATCAGGCCGTCATCACGCATCTCAGCCGCATGGCGCTCTCCGGCGGCATCATTTACGACGCGCTGATCGGGCACGCCGCTATCAAAGCCAATGCTGACCAAATCAGCACCCTCAACGCCAAAGATTTCCACCGCATTTACCCAGATTTAGCTGCCCGGATCGTGGTTCCCTGATTACGATGACGCTCAAGATCCTACACTTTGCCGATGCTCATATTGATATTGCCACCTATGGCCGCCGCGACCCTGAAAGTGGGTTGCCGCTGCGGGTGATGGATTTTCTGCGCTCGCTGGATGAAATTATCGACGCTGCCATCAACGAAAATGTTGATATGGTGATTTTTGCCGGGGATGCCTACAAAGACCGTTCTCCGGCACCCACTTATCAGCGCGAGTGGGGCAAACGCATTGTGCGCCTTTCGCAGGCAAAAATTCCTACCTTGCTACTGGTGGGGAATCATGACCTTTCCCCTGCACTGGGCCGGGCGCACGCCCTGAGCGAATTTTCCACACTGCAAGTGCCGCATGTGCATGTGCTCGACCGCCCCAGGTTTCTGACCCCCGACGATTTAGAAGGTTTGCCAGTGCAGGTTCTGGCACTACCCTGGATCTCGCGTTCGGGGATGATGGCTCATCTGGATATGCGCGGCCAGAGCCCGGCAGAAATCTATGAGGCGCTCGAACTGCGACTCAGTGAACAGGTGGCCTATTGGCTCGATGAAATGGCCGATCCCGAATTGCCCACGATCCTGACGGCGCATGCCTCGGTGCAGGGAGCCAAATATGGCGGTGAGCGCACGGTGATGCTGGGCGGCGATTTGGTACTGCCAGGTTCGCTGGTGCGCGATCCGCGCCTGGATTATGTTGCCCTGGGGCATATTCATAAACCGCAAAATCTCAACGAGGGGCAGCATCCCCCGGTGATTTACCCCGGCTCGATCGAACGGGTGGATTTTGGCGAGGCCGGAGATGATAAGTTTTATATCATTGCCAATATCGAGAAAAGCGCCGCACAGGTTGAATGGCGGCAGTTGAAGAAAATTCGCCCCTTTGTCGATCGCTCGATTATTCTGGAATCATCCGAGAATATCAGTGACCAGCTTCGAGCGGCGCTGCCCCCCGTCGAACAACTCGACGGCGCGATTGTACGCCTGGTCATGGCCTATCCCCGCGAGTGGGAAGCGATGATCGACGATGCCGGATTGCGAGAAACTACTGCCGGAGCCTTTGAGTTCCATTTGGTCAAACGTCCGCAACAAGAAAAGCGCGTGCGTTTGCTGGAGGATCAATCGATAGGCATGCTGACGCCGCTGGAGCTACTTGATGTATACTGGCAGGCCAATCATATCGACGAGGAAGATTCGCAAAGCTTACAAACGCTGGCAGCAGGCATCATCCGCGACGACGAAATGCCCTAAATCATTCTATTTTGCCAGCAATACTGTGCGTACTGGGAAAGGGATGTCGATCTCGTTGGCGACAAAGGCAGTGTTGATCTTCACGATGCCAGTGTCGAGGCTGTTGAGGTAATTGGCGATATTCAAATCGATCCAGAAATATACTGTGAAATCAATCGACGAGTCGCCAAAATTGTGAAAGACCACCGACGGCGCCGGATTGAGCAGTAGCCCCTCGATGGTAGAAATCGCCTCCAGTGCAACAGCCCGCACCCGATTAAGATCGCTGCCATAGGCCACGCCAACATTGATCTCCATCCGCCGTTGATGAAAACGCGAGTAATTCTTTATCGCACTGGTAAACACATCCCCATTGGGAATCAACACATTTTGTCCGTCAGGGGTATAAATTTCTGTGGCGCGTAGATTTATATCGGCAACAGTACCTATATAACCCCCAACTTCGATGACATCGCCAATTTCAAAGGGTTGTTGCAGCAGCAGCAATAAACCGGAAACGAAATTTTTGCTGACATCCTGCAAAGCAAAACCGACGGTAAAGCCGAGAATGCCCAGGCCAGCCAAAAAAGCCGAAACGTCGAAGCCCACTTGTTGTAGTGAAAGCACAAGGCCTATTATAATAATCGTCCAGCGCGAAATTTGCCCAATTAAGATGCGGAGTTCGCGGTCGGTATTGCGGCGTTCCAGCGTGCGTAGGATCAATTTGGTGAGAAAACCAGCGAAATACAGGCTGATCAGGAAAAGCACCAAAGCAGCCACTAATCGAGGTAAAAATGCCAAAAAATCGGCCAGTAAATTTTGTAGCGTGAACGAAACTGTATCCATATGTGCCTCCAAGAACAAACTTGGCTAATCATACCGAACCACACCTAAAATTGCAAGCGACAGACTTTCACGTTACAATCGCAGCTATGCCAGACATCTCTATTGTGTTGCCCTGTTATAACGCTGAAAATACAGTGGAAGAGACGTTGGATTCCCTCGCCCGGCAGACGTTGGACGATTTTGAAGTCATCGCTGTGGATGACGGCTCGGAGGACTCAACCTTGCGGATTCTCGAAACCTGGGCCAGTGAGGATAGTCGCTTTCAGGTTTTGGCTTGCCCCCATGCCGGTGTGATCGCCGCCGCCAACGCTGGCATCGCTGCCTGTCGCGCCCCCTATATTGCCCGCATGGATGCCGACGACCGCGCCCATCCTCAACGATTCGAAAAGCAGGTGGCTTACCTTGAACAGCACCCGGAAATCGCTGTGGTCAGCAGCCTCGTGCGCGGCTTTCCTGCCGAAGATGTGCGCGAAGGTTTTCGCATTTATATTGAATGGCTCAATACACTGGTCAGCGATGAAGATATTCGTCGTGAGATATTTGTCGAAAGCCCGCTGCCTAATCCCAGCGTGACCCTGCGCGCCGAATGGATGCAGCGCATGGGCGGTTACGCCGAGCGCAGTTGGCCTGAAGATTACGATCTGTTCTTGCGCCTGTACCTGGCTGGTGCGCACTTTGCAAAAATACCTGAAGTATTGCTCGACTGGCGCGAACACCCCCGGCGCATTACGCGCACCGATAGCCGTTATTCGCTGGAGAATTTTCTACGCGCCAAAGCGCATTACCTGGCACGCGGTCCGCTGGTCGGACGCGATGCGGTCATCATCTGGGGGGCGGGGATGATGGGCCGCCGCCTGAGCAAGCATCTAATGCGCACCGAAAAAGCCCCGGTTGTGGCTTTTGTGGATATTGACCCCAAAAAAATTGGCAACACCCGCCGCGGCAAACCGATTATTGCGCCGGATGATTTGCTCGATTGGTGGGAGCGTTTTGAAGTTCCCGTGGTCTTGGCGGCTGTAGGGGCACGTGGTGCCAGAACCCTGGTTCGAAAACGCCTGATCGATTTCGGACTGTGCGAAGCCGAAGATTGGTGGGCAGTAGCATAAAAGGACGGAAGACAGAGGACGGAAGACGGACGGTGACGGTACTCTGTCACCTATTGGAGAGCAAAATGGAATTATCAATACACATTTTCCCTGGAATGACTCGCACAGAAACCTTTATCGTCGAGGAGCAGCATACCGCCTACCATATCGGCAGCGGCGACGAGCGCGTGCTGGGTACCCCCTGGATGATCTCATTTATGGAGCGCGTCTCCAACCGGCTGATCGCCGAACACCTTCCCGAAGGCTGGATGAGCGTAGGGGCGCATGTCGATGTGAACCACCTCGCCCCCACGCCGATTTTGGCTGAAATTCGGGTGGATGTAGAAATCCTTGAAGTGGTGCGAAATCGAGTACGGTTATTGGTGGCTGCCTGGGATGCAAAGGAGCAGATTGGCTCAGGGTTTCATACCCGCGCCGTTGTGGAGCGCGGGCGTTTTATGCAAAACGCTCAGACCAAATAAACAAAAAAGGCTCAGCAAGATTGCTGAGCCTTTTTTGTTTATTTTTCTGGCTCTGGAAATTCAATCGCTTCCAGAGTGGGAACACCTGCTGGCCAGGGAGCTTCAGTCAGTAGGGGACGGTCGAGTATTGGCGGAGGGTCTTCGTAGCCCACAACTGGCGGAGCCTCGAGGGGTGCGTCAATCGTGGGGGTGGGCAGTACAGCCACAGGAGGGGCAGACTGCACAGCAATATCGGGCACGGTACGCTGGTGGCGGATGATCAGAGCCCCTTCAACGGCTAATGTCAATAGCAGTATGAGGATAAGACTGCGCAATACCCAGGGTGAGCGACGGGTTTTTATTTCTTTGCGCCCCCGGCGTTTGCCGCCGACAGATGGAGCATCTTCTACTTCTTCTATCGCACCAGCGCGCATTTGTTCAATCAGATCTTGTGGTTCTTGGATATTTTTTTCTTCAGTCATGTTGATCTCTCTCACCGAAATATGCGCAAACTGATCGCCGAAGTTGGCGGCACATCGATATAATCAGACCACTCGTAGCGAAAATGGTAGTTGTTGTTGCGATAGTCGTAGTTGTATCCCAAAATGCGGTACGTATCCGGGTCTAGCTCCAACACCACGTTTCCATTGCTATCCGTGATGCCATATTGCCCAGTATAGTAGCCATAGGTAACGTTGCCGCTCTGCTCAACCCGATAAGCAAACACATAAATTCCGGGGAACGCATCGCCGCGCTGATCAACGACTTGCACATTGAGGCGGCCAGATCCTACGGTGATAGTGGCAGCGGTGGATTTTGGCACGCTGATTGTATCGGACCAATAGGTTACTTTCTGATCATCTGTGCGGAATTTATAGCTACCATCATTTAGCTCGATGGTGGCACTACCCCCGGCGTTGGTAACTGCACTTTTGCCAGCAGAGCTGCCATCGGGGAGGTAGGCATACACCCGCATATCGGCGAGTCCAACCCCGGCGTTGGTGACCACCCTCACAGTGACTTGCGTCCCACCCACCTGTATCGTGGTGGAATCGACATCGGGGCTGGTTACCACGGATGACCAATAGGCTTGCTGATCGTAATCCGCCCGGAATTTGTAGCTTCCATTGGGCAAATTGAGCACAACAGTGCCCTCGGCGCTGGTATTGCCCGAAATCCCGGCGTAGGTGCTATCACTATTGAAGGCGTAGACGGGCACATTGCCAACAGGTTGACCCTGACGGTTTGTCACTCGCACGGTGAAGGGTGCTTCGGGGATGGTTATTGTGACCGATGTAGTGTTTGTGGTGACGATAACTTCGGACCAGTATGGTTGACTTTTATAGTCTGCGCGGAATTTGTAGCTGCCATCCGGAAGAGTAAAAACGGCTGTGCCGTTCTGATCGGTTGTGAGACTTACCCCGGCGTACGCGCCTGTATTGGTGTAAGCATGTACGGCAACCCCTGCCAGTGTGAGGCCGCGGGCGTTGGTTACATGCACAGATATTTTCCGTACCGAAATGGTGATTGCAGCGCTGGTTTGTCCGGGATATGCGATTGTCCCTGACCAGAATTCTTGCCCGCTGTAATCCGCGCGGAACTTGTAACGCCCGGGATCAAAGCCGGAGAAAGTGACCATGCCTTCCGTATTGGTCACAGCGGAGGCAGTGCTGGCACCATCGCCGCTAAAGGCAATCACGGCAATCCCACTGACGGGATCACCATTATTTTTATGCACGCTTACGGTGATATCTTCGGGAATGGGCGTTGGTGTTGTTGTTGGCGTTTCGGCTGGTGTGGGTTGTCCCTGGGACGTGTCTTGTGGATTATTCTGGAATGAATCGATCACTTCCCGATAGGTATTCCCCACACTGGTTCCCGTAAGCGCCAGCCCGCCAAAGACAACCAGGGAAAGGAGTGCAGCCACCAACGCATACTCGATCAACCCCTGCCCGCGTTGATGTTTTCTGTGATGCCGGGTGTTGCTCTCTTGTTGATAATGCATAATAAATTCCATTTCTGTAGAATAGGGTTGCTGTGATGTTGGGAACGCTTGTCGCGATGCTTTCTCCGCGAACGTCATGTGCATTCTGCTCATATCAAGTATACGGCATTGAAACGTATCGTCAACTAATAGATTTGTTAAGTAATTGCTAGAAATGCTCAGATTTCTTTTTGACAAACTTCCTGGTATCCAATAGGTCTCCCCCGAGAGCCAAATGCCATCCATCTTTGGGTCTCGGGGAATCTCCGTGGTAGTTGTCCAGATTTAGGGGTATAGGGCGTGCGGAGCACGCCCTATACCCCTAAATCTGTTTTTTTCACGTCACAGTTCCTAAAGACCCCCATCTTTCCCGCAAAACAAAAAATTCCCTGCTGATATAATTGGCTCTACGCAGTTCGGCGAAGAGTTCCCTCGGACTTTTTCCTACCAAAGTTCGCAAATTCAAAAAAACTCTTGGATGCGAGAAAAACCTATGAATATTTTTATTACCGGTGGAGCGGGCTATATTGGCTCTGCAACCGCTGAAACGTTGCTCCACAATGGACATTCTGTAACGATCTACGATTCGCTGGTCACCGGGCATCGCGCTGCTGTTCCGGCTGGCGCACAGTTCATTCAGGCAGACCTTGGCGATTCGGTCGTACTGCAATCCGCGCTGCTTTCCCAACCCTATGATGCCGTCATGCATTTTGCTGCTTTTATTGAAGCCGGTGAGAGCATGAAAGACCCAGGAAAATATTTTAAGAATAATTTGACATATTCACTGGGATTGATCGAAACGGCAGTGCAGGCGGGAATTCGGCGCTTTGTGCTTTCATCCACGGCGGCTGTCTTCCAATCCAGTGAGGATCCATTGAGCGAAGATTCTCCCCTGGGACCGACGAATCTCTATGGACATACCAAGTTGATGATCGAGCAAGCCCTGGAATGGTATCGCCAAATCTACGGGCTGCACTATGCGGCGCTGCGCTACTTCAACGCCTCAGGAGGGATGTCCCACCGCGGTGAGGCGCACCAGCCTGAATCGCATCTGATCCCGCTGACGCTTCAAGTTCCGTTGGGGCAGCGGGAGAAAATCTATATCTACGGCACCGATTACCCCACCCCCGATGGCACGTGCATCCGCGATTATATTCATATCCGCGATCTAGTGTCGGCGCATATGTTGGCTTTGGATGCGCTGGGCGAGCGTGATCAATTGGTTTATAACCTGGGGAATGGCTCTGGATATTCGGTGCGTGAAGTCATCGATACCGCACGCGAGGTCACCGGGCACCCGATCCCCGCCATCGAGACACCGCGGCGCCATGGTGATGCGCCGCGCCTCGTCGCTTCCTCTGAGCGCATTCGGCTCGAACTGGGCTGGCAGCCACAAATCCCAGATATCAAAGCGATTATTGCCAGCGCCTGGGCATGGCACCAGGCGCATCCACATGGGTACGATCGCTAATCTCACAATAGTTTCAGAATTAAATCAAACAGGATGTTGTAGAAAGAACATCCTGTTTTGTTTCCTGTCAGAAACGGTAGAGTCGTTTTATTACATGAATCCTAGCGGCGAATAAAAAAGGCGTACAGTCCCAACCCAATGCCCAGCAAAATTACGGCGATCCCTATGATTCCCAAGGTCGGTGAAGGCCCCTCGCCAATTGGTGCGGGTGCTTCGGCAATTGTTACCGAATTTTTTTGCGCCCCAAAATCGAGATAGGTCTCATCGCCGGGGTTGAGTACAATCGCCGCACTGAATTCGGTGGTCGGATTATAGCCATTTGGGATGCCAACTGTAATTGTATAATCGCCCTCTTCGATCTCCGTGGTGCAGAAATGCTCCAGCCCGCTGAGGGTATCTTCCGTGATCGAGACCGTGCCGGTGGCATTGCTGATACTGATTGCGCCGCCGGGGATGGAGGGTTCTTCTTCCTGGCGGATGGCATCGCCGTTGATATCTTCATACAGAATCACACAAAACACGCCGTAGCCAATTTCGGGTGTGGTGGTTGGCCCGGCGGGCATCGGTGTGGCTGTCGGTAATGCATTGGGAATGGCCGTGGTGGGACCACCCAGGCCGAGGAAAATCTCATCACCCGGAGCGATCACGGCATCGGGTGCCAGGCCGTTGAGCGTGCGCAGTTCATCCAGCGGGATGCCGGAAAGCGCCGCAATGCTCCACAGGGTATCGCCCGATTGCACCGTGTAGATGATGCGTCCATCGGGGCCAGGGGTCGGCGACGGAATGGGCGTGGTTTGCGCTGGAAGCGCGGCCATTGCCGGGAAGGTGGTTCCCAGCAAGATCAGTACTAGCGATGCGCAGAATAGGATACGAATTTTCATTATTTGAATTATACAGGAATAGCCCGATGCGGATAAGGGGCAAATAGTACCTCTACGAAACCGTCTGAGCCAGTCGGCGAACGGCCAGCAATGCTAACAGATCGAAGAAGATCGCCGCGCCAGCGCTGGCGGCGATCCCCCAGCCGAAAAGCGTGGGGGCAATAAATGAGCCAATCGCACGCCCCAAGGATAGCCCGGCGACGTTGAAGGCCATCAGGGTGGCGCGCGAACCGGGCATGATCTCCGTCATCATCGGGATGCTGCTGACCAGCAAAAACTCAAAAGTGATGAAAAATAAGAATAAGCTGATGATCGCCCCCGGTAGGGTTCCGCCGATGAGAGGGAAAGCCAGTGCGGCGATGGAGTTGGCGATCAGCCCGATAGCAATCGAGCGAACTTTACCGAGACGATCTGCCAGGGTAGCGGTGAGCGTCTCGGCGCTGAGCTCTGCCGCGCCGATGACGGCCGCCGCGCCGCCCAGGGCGATCACTTTCAAATCGAAAGAGGCTTCCATCCAGACGCCAAACATCAGGTTGATGACTTCGTTTGCAATCGTTGCCGAGATGCCCACGCTGAGCGCAACCAGCGCCGGGGGATATTGTAAAACCTGCCAGAAGTTGCCGAGTAGTTTTCGTGGATTTCCCTCAGGGGCTGAATCGCGCGGGATGAGCCAGATCAACACCGCGCCAGCCACGATGCCCGCCAGGGCCAGCCAAACAAAAGGCGACTGCCATCCCTTACGGGCGATCAGCAGGCTTACCAACGGAATCCCGATAAAGAAGCTCAACGACCAGCCCAACTCGGTCACCGATATCGCCAGCCCGCGACGCGCGTAGGGGATACGGTCGCCAAGATAGGCTTGCATGGCGGGGTCGAAGCCGTATTTGCCGAGCGTGGTGAGGATTAGCATGATGACAAATCCAGGGTACGAAGGCCATATGACCAGCACACCTGCGCCGATCACAAAAAGCCCAATGCCAAAGAGCATTCCGGCTTTGCGTCCCCAACGGTCGGAGATCGTGGCCAGGAACGCGCCCAGCATGCCCACCAGCGAGCGATTGGTCATGGCCAGGGAGAGGGTTGTCAGATCTACTCCCAGGCCGCGACTGAAGACCGCCAGGAAGGGGTACACCATGCGATAGAGGGTGTTGAACACCATCCGTATGATGGCGATTAAGATAATTTGAAAGCGAAGGGAGCGGCGCACGATGTTTATACGTTTGAACGTTCAAATGTATAGAGGAAACGCGCAACTTGCCAGGCGGCTAATAGGGCTAAAGCCGTCAGGCCGAAGAAATAAAATTGTATGCGCCAGGCGTCCGATTCAAGCATTGGGGCGGGGGGATGCATTATATTGGCGGTGGTTTGTAGCACAATCAGCAGGGCGGCGATATAAGTCGCGTTGAAGCCTGAAGCCCAGGCAGGATTTTCGAGCAGGGTCAGCCCAATTTGCAGTAACAGACCGCCAACTGCAAAGACCAACGCTACACGCCAGCGCGGTTCGGCGAGAAAAAGGCCGTTCCAGTTGGTTTGCATGGCCCACAAGGAGATGGGCAGATACGTGATCCAAAAGATCAGTCCGGTGCGCCCGATGGCGCGCGACCAGTGGTGTAGTATTTCACGGCGCATGATGAAGGCCAGTAGCCCGGCAGCACCGGCCACGATGAACGCCATCATTGACGCCCATACCCAGGCTCCATGCAGGTAAACTACGCGCACATTCGTGCCCAGGGTGGCTTCTGCCGGGCCGAGGTAGGTGACACCGGCGATGATGAGCAAAATGAGCAGAAATAAGAACAGCGGTGATGTAAGTTTCATAGTGTAGGGTAATCAGGTGATTAGGAAATAGGTGATCAGGCAAATCGGTTTCTTGATCCCTAATTACCCGATCACCTAATCGCCTTCATTTTAAATCCAGGTGGGTTCCTGATAGATGCCAAAGACGTCCTTCATTACCCCGATGATTTCGCCCAGGGTGGCGTAGGCACGCACGGCATCGAGAATATAGGGCATGGTGTTTTCTGTGCCCTGGCAGGCAATCCGCAGGCGATCGAGGGTTTGCCGCACGCGGCCGTTATCGCGCTCGGCGCGCAATTTTTCCAGACGGGATACTTGGCGCTCGTATCCTTGCGGGTCCATCTCCAGAATGGGAATGCTCAGCGATTTATCTTCGGCATAGGCGTTGACGCCAACAATCTTGCGGATACTGGCGTCAATCTCGCGCTGATATTGATAGGCGGCATCCGAAATTTCTCCTTGGAAGAAGCCTTTGTCAATGGCGGGCAGAACACCGCCCAAATCTTCGATGCGGCGGAAATACTTGTAAGCCTGAGCTTCAATGCGGTTGGTCTGCGCTTCGACGAAGAACGAGCCGCCCAGCGGATCAATCCTATTGGTCACGCCCGATTCTTCGGCGATGATTTGCTGCGTACGCAGGGCAATCGTAACGGCATGCTCGGAAGGCAGCGCCAGGGCTTCATCCATACTGTTGGTGTGCAGGGATTGTGTGCCGCCCAGCACAGCCGATAACGCTTGCAACGCGACGCGCACAATATTGATTTCCGGCTGTTGAGCGGTGAGCGATGCCCCCGCGGTTTGCGTGTGGAAGCGCATCAGCCACGAGCGTGGATTTTTAGCCCCGAAGGTGTGGCGCATTTCGTGCGCCCAGATGCGGCGAGCGGCGCGGTATTTAGCAATTTCTTCGAAGAAATCGTTGTGGGCATTGAAGAAGAACGAAAGCCGCGGGGCGAATTCGTCAATATCCAGGCCGCGCGCTAAAGCCCAACGCACATATT
>ERZ890953.1082-NODE-1082-length-14171-cov-5.651318_pt1 | contig 14171 bp, 15 predicted proteins | sample MGYA00521264_ERZ890953 | MGnify/ENA primary metagenome ERZ890953 (study PRJEB32303, sample SAMEA104408629) | aquatic metagenome | biome: Brackish water; feature: Chemocline; material: water | place: Baltic Sea | collected 2014-10-26T21:54:00 | depth 200 m ... | reverse complement strand
GGGTTGAAATATAGGCTTGTGAGCCATTCAGGTTAAAAGAAGCGACCATCGGGGTATTATTCGATTCAGACAGCAGTGAAATAGATTCAACAGCTGGCAGGCTGCTTTCGATGGTCACCGGAACCACTGAACCATTTTCCGCAATATCAGGAGCTTTAATTTTGATCGCATCAGAATGTTCAAAATTACCAGATCCCAGTGCTGCAGACAGTGCGGAACTGGCATCTTTTGCTGCAAATGCTGCTTTAGGATATGCCGCCAGCGCCTATCCGGGAGCCAGCAGACCAGCCGAGGCTGCAACGCCTATGGCAGATGCGGCCAGAGTGGACTTTAAAAGTGTTCTTCTTTGCATGATTACCTCTTCATAATTGAATGGAAATCGAATTATAGGTAAACAAACTGAACGTAATATGAATATTCAACTTGTTAAACATCAACTCGACAAACATAATATTGCTTTTTTAAGAACAGGTTTTTGGCGTTGAGTTCCGGCTGCTTTAAAATTATTTATCACTTTGCTGCAATGTTAATAATTGCTGTTACGATTTTATCGATCTCAGGCTGTGGTAATAAAGGTCCTTTAACCCTTCCTGCCGATAAATCTGCTCCAGCTAACAATAATGAGTAAATAACATTGGATTATTTTAACTACCAGAACGGCCAACTACATTGCGAACAGGTCTCGTTACAAACTTTGGCTGAACAATATGGAACACCTCTGTATGTATATTCCAGAGCTACTCTCGAAAGACACTGGAAAGCCTTCGATTCAGCTCTGGCTGAGCATCCACATCTGGTTTGTTATGCCGTTAAGGCCAATTCAAATCTGGCCGTACTGAATGTTCTGGCACGCCTTGGCAGTGGTTTTGATATTGTTTCGAAAGGAGAACTTCAGCGGGTATTAAAGGCTGGAGGAGATCCTGCTAAAATTATTTTTTCCGGTGTCGGTAAGCAGATCGATGAAATGCAAATGGCTTTGCAGGTCGGGATTCACTGTTTTAATGTCGAATCAGAGCAGGAACTTGAAATCCTCAATGAAGTAGCTGGTGACATGAACAAAAAGGCCACTATTTCATTTCGCGTCAACCCTGATGTCGATGCGAAAACCCACCCTTATATTTCAACCGGGCTGAAGGAAAATAAATTTGGTATCAGCTTTGACGATGCCGAACGGATTTATGTAAAAGCCAGTAAAATGGAGAATATCGAAATTAAAGGGATTGACTGTCATATTGGCTCTCAGCTAACTGAACTATCACCATTCATTGATGCTGTAGACCGGTTATTAGCGTTAATCAGCAAATTGTCAGACAACGGTATTAATATAGAACACATGGATCTCGGTGGCGGCCTTGGCGTTCAATATAATGAGGAGACCCCTCCGCTACCGAGTGACTGGGTCAATGCTCTTAAACAACGCTTTATAGATTTTGCAGGTACAATCATCATTGAACCCGGACGTGCAATCGCCGGCAATGCGGGTATTTTATTAAGCCGCGTTAATATTGAGAAAAAAACTCCGCACAAAAATTTTGCCATTATCGATGCAGCGATGAATGACTTAATGCGACCTGCTTTATACCAGGCCTGGCAAAAAATCATCCCGGTGAATCAGCAATCCTCTGTCGAAGCTGAAATTTATGACGTGGTTGGGCCAATCTGTGAAACCGGTGATTTCCTCGGCAAGGATCGTAAACTGTCAATTCAACGTGGCGATTTACTGGCTATCCGCACATCAGGAGCTTATGGATTCACCATGAGTTCAAATTATAATTCACGCGGACGCGCGGCTGAAGTAATGGTCGATGGAGATCAACATTACCTGGTGCGGGAGCGCGAAACCTTCGAAGACCTGATCCGTGGTGAAACCCTGTTAGCGGAATAAAGCAACCTTAAATGAAACTAAAATTCAGTAAAATGCATGGCCTGGGCAATGATTTCATGGTCATCGACGGCATTAACCAGACCGTGAACCTGACAGCCCGGCAAATAGCCCAGTGGGCTGACAGGCATTTTGGCATTGGTTTCGATCAATTGTTGCTGGTCGAAAAAGCTCAGGGTGCAGATGCCTTATTCAGGTACAGGATCTTCAATGCAGATGGAAGTGAAGTCGCACAGTGCGGTAATGGCGCACGCTGTTTCGCCCGTTTTGTCAGAGAAAAAGGGTTAACTGATAAAACTATCATTCCAGTGGAAACCAGTTCCGGCCTGTTACAGTTGAAGATGATTGATGAATCTCAGGTCGAGGTCAACATGGGTATTCCCGATTTTGAACCCGGCAGAATTCCACTCGATACAGACCGCCAGCAGGATACTTATCAACTCGACATTAACGGCCAGCCAATACAGTTCAGTGCTTTATCTATCGGCAACCCGCATGCCGTTATTATTGTTAATGATATCGACTCTGCTAGCGTTGAAACGATTGGCCCGGCACTTGAATCTCACCCTTTTTTCCCACAAAGAGTGAATGTGGGTTTCATGCAAATAGTGAATCGCAATACATTTAAACTTAGAGTTTATGAACGTGGATCAGGTGAAACTCAGGCCTGCGGAAGTGGTGCCTGCGCCGCCATGGCTGCGGCAAACCGGCTTAACCTGCTGGATGCAAATGCAACCGCCCATCTAACTGGTGGACAATTACAGCTAAGCTGGCAAGGTGAAGGCAAGCCGGTTATGATGACCGGCACCACCGCACAGGTGTATGAAGGAGAGATAAAAATATGACAAAAACAATTAATGTAAAACAAATCCCGGCTGAAACAATAGGCGAATCAAGTGTTATGGATTACCTGAAAAATAATCCTGCCATTCTGGATCGATACCCGGATATATTAAGCAAACTGACTTTCCCGCATGAAAGCGGGGTTGCTGTTTCTCTGGTTGAACGCCAGATCAAAGTATTAAGGGATGAAAATCAAAACCTTAAAAACAAATTATCAGAACTGGTTCATATAGCCCGCGAAAACGAAGAATTAAGTCAACGCTTTCATCGCCTGTCTTTAGAGTTAATGACTGCGGAACACCTGCACGACATTATTGCCATGACCCATGACCAGGTAGAAACTTTCTTCTACACCGATTATGTCGGCTTCTGTTTTCATGATGATCTGGCCAGTCAGCTTAAAGGACAGGAAAAAAATATTCTGAATCCTGACAGTAAACACGCCAACAAAGTCAGAAGCTGGATGCATGATAGAAAACCCATATTCGGGCCATTTGATCCGGGCATGCGTAAACTGTTACTGGGTGAGCAGGGACAACTGTCTTCATGTGCGTTAATTCCGCTTTATCATACCAGCGATATTGGCCTGTTAATTTTAGGCAGTAAGAGCAAAGATCGCTTCGTCGATGGCATGGGAACGGTATTTTTGACTCAACTGGGTGAACTGATCAGCAGTAAACTGAATAGCTATCTGAGATAGCAGATGGATTCACAGCAGCATTTGAGCTCGTTTCTACAAATGCTCAAATCGGAAAAATATTATTCACCTCATACCTGCAAAAATTACGCTCGAGACTTGAAGCTGTTTACTGAATTTCTGCAGTCCAGAGAAATTCAACAATGGCAGCAGGCCGATTATCGAATCGTATCAGCCTTTGCAGCACAACGCTTTCGACTTGGCAGGAAAGGCAATACGATTCAACGCGAACTCTCGTCAATTCGCAGCTTTTATAAATATCTGATTCGTCAGGGTGTGGTGAGCAATAACCCGGCGTTAGAAGTTAAAGCACCAAAAACCGCCAAAAAACTTCCCAAAACCTGTGACACCGAGCAAATTGATCAATTATTGCAATCGCATGTTAATGATGATGATTTAACCATTCGCGATCTGGCGATATTTGAATTGATTTACTCATCCGGACTAAGACTGGCTGAGCTTGCTTCACTCAATTTACACAGCATTAATTTTAATGAAAGAGAAATGCGGGTCACCGGTAAAGGTAATAAAACACGTTACCTGCCGGTCGGTAGAAAAGCGATAGCTGCTATACAAAAATGGCTTAAAATTCGACCGGCTTATGTCAAACAGGCCGATGAGTTAGCCCTGTTTACCAGTAAACAGGGAAAACGGTTATCACATCGCTCTATTCAGACCCGGTTAAATAAATTGATTAAATCTCAGGCACTGGGTATGCATGTTTCACCACACATGCTTCGGCATTCATTTGCCACCCATTTACTCGAATCCAGTTCTGACTTACGTTCGGTACAGGAATTGTTAGGACATGCCGATATCAGTACCACGCAAATTTACACGCACCTCGATTTTCAGCATTTGGCCCAGGTGTACGATAAGGCTCATCCCCGTGCGCGCAAGAAAACTTCAGATTCCTGACAGTTTCATAAGCGCTACTGCCTTTTCAATGGCTAAAATGGCATAGGATTTTCACGCCTTATTTTCTCGATACCTTGATACACTTCTGTGGGCAAAGTCAGCTTAATCGAATCTATATTACTTTTTAACTGCTGCATATTGGTGGCACCAATCAAGGTAGAAGTTACAAAGGGCTGATTATTGATGAATGACAGGGCCATCTGGCAGACATCCAGATTATGCTTTTCAGCCAGCTCAATATATTTTCGAATAGCCGCATCAGTCTGCTTATGAGCACGATGCTCCGGTCGCGTCTCAATGCTTAGCCTTGCTCCTTCCGGTCGGGCACCATCGAGGTATTTGCCGCTTATCATACCCCTGGTCAGTGGTGACCAGGCGAGTAACCCACAGTCTTCATGTATTGCTATTTCACTCAGATCAGGTTCGAAGTGACGACACATCAGCGAATATTCATTTTGTATAGATGCCATGCGCGGCAAATTATGCTTCTCAGCTAACTGCAGCCATTTAGTCATGCCCCAGGCGGTTTCATTAGATAAACCAATATGACGTATTTTCCCTTCCTGAATTAAGCCCTGCATCGTTTGCAACACTTGCAAAAAGTTCTCTTCCTCAGCCTGGGCATCAAATTTTGGGGAAAAATCCCAGATTTTTCCGAAATGGTATGACCCTCTGTTAGGCCAGTGCAATTGATACAGATCTATGTAATCCGTCTGTAATCTTTGCAAACTGCTATCGACAGCAAGTTTGACATTTTTCCTGTTAATAACATCACCACCTCTAATCCATGCCAGACCCGGCCCCGTTATCTTCGAGGCAAGAATTACTTTTTCACGATTTGAGCGGGCCGCAAACCAGTTACCGATTATGGTTTCGGTGGTACCGAAGGTTTCCGCACTCGGAGGAATAGCATACATTTCAGCCGTGTCAAAAAAATTAATGCCCTGCTCTAGTGCATAATCCATCTGTTCAAAGCCTTCAGCCTGTGTGTTCTGCAGCCCCCAGGTCATAGTACCCAGACCAATCTCACTGACATCTAATCCTGTTCGCCCTAGCTTTCTATATTTCATTTATGCACCTGAGTAATCGGCTAAATATTTTAAATAATAATACAAACTGTTTTCGATTGTCACCGATGAATTCTCGATTAGATAACAATATAGTAAACCTCTTGAATTTAAATGAGCCAACCCCCATATCGTTGAATTCGTGTACTATTGCACATCCATCCAGGGTGTAGACAGAGGATAATTTTGGATCAATTCAGAGGCACAACCATTCTTTCGGTGCGACGAGGCAACTCGGTGGTCATCGGTGGTGATGGACAGGTCACCATGGGCAATACCGTGATGAAAGGCAATGCGCGCAAAGTGCGCCGGTTACATAAAAATCAGGTCATTGCCGGGTTTGCTGGTGGTACAGCCGATGCATTTACCCTGTTCGAACTGTTTGAAGGCAAGCTGGAAAAACACAGCGGCCAACTGGTGCGCTCTGCGGTAGAGCTGGCCAAAGACTGGCGACAGGATCGCGTTTTACGCAAACTCGAAGCCTTATTATGCGTTGCCGATAAAGAAGCCTCGCTGATTATTTCCGGTAACGGCGACGTCATCGAGCCCGAAGATGACCTGATGGCCATAGGTTCAGGTGGCCCTTATGCGCAATCTGCCGCACGTGCCATGATGGACACTACCGAGCTTCCTGCAAGGGATATTGTCGAAAAAGCCTTACAGATTGCGGGTGACATCTGCATCTATACCAACCAGAACCGCACCATTGAACAATTAGATTTTTAATAGCATGGACACTCCATTAATCAAGCAATCCCCCATGACTCCTCGTGAAATCACGCAGGAACTCGATAAACATATTATCGGGCAGGATCAGGCCAAACGCGCCGTTGCCATCGCCCTGCGTAATCGCTGGCGTCGCATGAATGTCCCGGAAGCGTTACGCAATGAAATCACGCCCAAGAATATTTTAATGATCGGGCCGACCGGTGTCGGAAAAACTGAAATTGCACGACGTCTGGCACGTCTGGCAAATGCACCTTTCATAAAAGTCGAAGCCACAAAATTTACCGAGGTCGGTTATGTAGGCCGCGATGTTGAATCGATCATCCGTGACCTGGCTGACTGTTCGGTTAAAATGACCCGGGAAACAGAAATGAACCGGGTCAAGCATCGCGCCGAAGATGCCGCAGAAGAACGTATACTGGATATTTTATTACCTCGCCCAAAAGATTTTAATGAAGAATCAGAAGACACCAGCAGCGGCAATACGCGTCAGAAATTCCGTAAGATGTTACGTGAAGGAAAACTCGACGACAAAGAAATTGAAGTTGATTTAAAAGCGCTCAGCGTCGGGGTAGAAATTATGGCACCGCCCGGCATGGAAGAAATGACCAATCAGCTGCAGGGGTTGTTTCAGAATATGGGCAACAGCAAAACCAGGACACGCAAATTATCAGTCAAAGATGCACTCAAGTACCTGACTGATGAGGAAGCGTCTAAACTGATCAACGAAGAAGACATCAAAATTTCTGCACTGGAAAATGCAGAGCAGAATGGTATTGTCTTTATCGATGAAATTGACAAAGTTGCCAAACGACAGGAAACCAGTGGCGCAGATGTCTCGCGTGAAGGCGTACAACGTGACTTGCTGCCTCTTGTTGAAGGTTGCACGGTAGTCACCAAAGCCGGCACAATCAAAACCGACCATATCCTGTTCATCGCCTCCGGGGCTTTTCACCTTTCAAAACCTAGTGATTTAATTCCTGAGCTACAGGGTAGACTACCCATTCGTGTTGAGTTATCCGCCCTGTCGGTGGAAGACTTTGTGCGTATTTTACGCGAACCGGATGCTTCGCTGACCGAGCAATATAGCGCTTTAATGGCTACAGAAGGCGTGCATCTCGAATATACCGATGAAGGACTTCAGCGCCTGGCCGAAGTGGCATTTCAAGTCAATGAAAAGCAGGAAAACATCGGAGCACGACGCCTTTACACGGTAATGGAAAGACTACTTGAAACGGTCAGCTTTGAAGCTTCCGATATGGCTGGTCAAAGCATCACCATCACTGCCAATTACGTAAACGAACACCTGGGAGAATTGTCAAAAGACGAAGATCTCAGCCAATATATACTTTAAGCGGACCACTTATGAGCTCTACAAAACCTACCGAAATTAATTTTCACAAAGTATCCAGAATGCTGGAACTGGCGTTTAGCGACGGTACCCGTTTTCAACTGCCGGCTGAATATCTGCGTGTTTACTCCCCTTCCGCCGAAGTTCAGGGCCATGGCCCCGGTCAGGAAGTGCTGCAAATCGGCAAGGAAGATGTCAACATCACACATCTTGAACCTGTCGGTCATTATGCCATCAGCCTGAGTTTCGATGATAACCACGATACCGGCATTTACAGCTGGGAATATCTATATCAATTAGGGGCTCATTACGACAAGAAATGGGAAAGTTACCTGGAACGCTTAAAAGCAGCAGGCTATACCCGTAAAGTCAACAAACTTGGGATATAAAAGCCAATTCACCACGAAGCACACAAAGATCACGAAGGAAAAAGTATTTTGGTCATTCAACTTATCAAGTAATTCAGGGTATAGTCACCATTATTTAACTTTTTGTGCTTCGTGGTTCAAATCTAAGGTTTTTTTCATACACTAATATTGCTTGTGACCTCCATGGTAAAAAATCTTTCTGTTTGCCTCCTGTCCCAAAAGCTGACCTGAACGCCCGATTCTGATAAGGTTCGCCATAGAATCCAACGAGCAGCTGTTATGAACGATCAATCCACCACCCATTTCGGGTTTACACAAGTTAATACAGAAGAAAAAGCTGGCAAAGTAGCCGAAGTTTTTGATTCTGTCGCCAGTAAATACGACATCATGAATGACGTTATGTCATTTGGTGTACACCACCTGTGGAAAAAATTTACGCTGGAACTATGCGGTTTACGAGAAGGGCATAAAGTGCTCGACCTGGCCGGTGGAACCGGTGACCTGGCTTTAAAACAGTCGAAAATGGTCGGCGAATCAGGCCATGTCATTCTGGCTGATATTAATGGCCCTATGTTGCGTGAGGGTCGCGACAGGGTGCTCAATAAAGGCCTCGTTAATCGTATATCAACCAGTCAGTGTAATGCAGAAATTCTGCCTTTCGAAGATAACAGCTTCGATTGCATAACCATTGCTTTTGGACTGCGTAATGTCACCGATAAAGCAAAAGCACTGCGCTCCATGCGTCGTGTATTGAAACCAGGTGGACGCCTGTGTGTTCTGGAATTTTCCAAACCGCTGTATGAGCCTCTGGAAAAAATCTACGACTTCTATTCATTTAAAATCCTGCCAAAAATGGGCGAAATTATCGCCAAAGATCGCGCCAGCTATCAATACCTGGCCGAATCCATCCGCATGCACCCTGATCAACAGGCTTTAAAAGCGATGATGATAGACGAAGCAGGATTCGATGAAGTTGAAATCTTCAACATGACCGGTGGTATCGTGGCCCTGCATCGAGCGTTTAAGTACTAATTTTATAATGAACAACCTCAGTCACCATCAAATTCACTATGCCGGGTTCTGGCGTCGGCTGCCAGCTTTTCTACTCGACACATTTATGTTTAGCCTGATCAGTACAGGACTGGCAATTGCTATTTACGGGTTTGATCGTGTGATGCAATTACAGACAATTACTGCTGATATTGAAATTGACTGGAATTTATTGCTGATCGATCAACTTGTACCTGCTATCTGCACGATTGCCTTCTGGCTTGCCTGGAAAGCGACACCGGGTAAACTGTTATTTGATTGTCAGATTGTGGATGCCGACAGCTTTCAAAAAGCCAGCTTTAGCCAGCTGGTTCAACGCTATCTTTGCTATATCGTATCCGCACTGCCGCTAGGCCTGGGGTTTTTGTGGATAGTTTTTAATAAACGCAATCAGGGCTGGCACGATAAACTGTCAAATACAATCGTTATAATGCAGGATGCATCGTTAGTTAAACTGGAGTCTTACGCATGATTGAACAACTTGGAAATCACCTTCTAGGGCTAGCTGAAATAGGCGGTAATCGCTTACTCGGTATGGATCCAGATGTTTTGCAACATTGTGCCGAGCTACAGGGAAACATCATTGCCATTCACTTAATCGATCTGGATAAAACCATTTATTGTCATCCGGGTTCCTGGGGTATGCGTTTAAGCCTGCAAAAACCCGGCAAAGAAGTGGATGCGACCATACGTGGTCGCCTTGCAGGACTGGTAAACCTGTCATTACAATCGGAAAAAATGAGTGCAGCCATGCAGGAACGTATCGAAATCATCGGTAATCCATCAGTCGCTCAAAAATTTCAAAAAATACTGACTGAACTGAATATTGACTGGGAAGAAGAGCTATCAAAATATACCGGAGACATCCTTGCCTTTCGCATCGGTCAGGGCATTCGTAAAACCCATCAAACGATGAAAGATATCGTTAGCTCGCTGGCTTACTCCGGTCGCGAATATCTACAGCAAGAAAGCCACCAGATACCAACGCTGCCAGAGTTTGAACATTTCCAGCAGTCAGTGACCGACATAAGACATGATGTAGACAGGCTCGAAGCCAGAATCAATCAATTATTACAGAACAGAAAGTCATAATATATCCCTATGCTCTCTTCATTTTATCGCCTGTTTATTATTAATTTGACACTGGCACGTTTTGGGCTGGATGAAATTATTCTTTCAATCCATTTATTTGCCCCGTTACGCTTTCTGATTTATTTAAATCCCTATAACTGGTTTAGAGATAAAAATATTTCACAGGCCGAGCGCCTTCGCCTGTGCATTGAATCACTTGGCCCGATATTTATTAAATTTGGACAGTTACTCGCTACCCGTCGTGATTTACTGAATGATGACCTGATCGATGAACTGGAAAAGTTGCTGGATCGGGTTCCGCCATTCCCCGTTTCGCAAGCTCGTAGCATTATTGAAAAAGAATTAAAACAACCCATCGATAAAGCTTTTTTATCTTTTGATGAAGAAGTTCTGGCATCCGCTTCAATTGCCCAGGTACATAAGGCGGTACTCAATGATGGACGTGAAGTCATTGTAAAAATAGTACGACCCAATATCGAAAAAGCTATTCGCAAAGATATTGCGTTGCTGATGATGCTGGCGCGCCTGGCTGATCGCTACTGGGCACATGCCAAACGTGTCAAACCCATCAAAGTAGTAAAAGAATTTGAAAAAACTCTTATCAATGAACTCGACCTGGTGCGCGAAGCCGCTAACGCCAGTGAATTAAGGCGTCATTTTATTGATTCGGAAGACCTGTATGTACCTGAAATATACTGGGATTACTGTAAAGAAAAAATTCTGGTGATGGAACGTATTGATGGTATACCAGCAACTGATATTAAACAGTTAAATAAATACGGCATGAACCTGGAAGTATTATCCAGAAAAGGGGTCGAAGTTTTTTTCACCCAGGTTTATAACAATAATTTTTTCCATGCCGACATGCATCCCGGTAATATTTTTGTTTCCAGGGAAAATCCTGAAAACCCGAAATATATCGCGGTAGATTTTGGCATAATGGGTTCACTTTCCACCTCAGATCAACGATATCTGGCAGAAAATTTCGTCGCTTTCTTTAATCGTGATTATAGAAAAGTTGCTGAACTGCATGTGGATTCCGGCTGGGTAGATGCTGACACGCGCATCGATGATTTTGAATCTGCCATTCGTGCAGTCTGCGAACCAATGTTCCAGAGACCGCTGGCAGAAATATCATTTGGCCAGCTATTATTACGCCTGTTTGAAACTGCGCATGATTTCAATATGGAAATTCAGCCGCAATTATTGTTATTGCAAAAAACCCTGCTACATATTGAAGGTATGGGACGACAACTTTACCCGCAACTGGATTTATGGGATACCGCAAAACCTTTCCTTGAAAAATGGCTAAGCGAGCAAATGGGTGTCAGAGCCATGGCTAAAGGTTTTAAACGGAATTTACCTTTTATTGCAGAGCACCTTCCCGACCTGCCACAGCTGGCCTTCAAGGCGCTCGATAAAATTGCCAATAACAAACTGGAAATTGAATGGAAATCGAAACAACTGGAACAGATAAAGCTCGAAATTCAACGTGCTAACCGACGCACCGTTAAAGCCGTGACCAGTAGCAGTTTACTCATCAGTTCCGCACTGATTGCAGGTCTGGATGGAATTGCTCCGACAATGGTTGGCTCTGGCATACTGTTTATTCCTGTTGTTAGTATGATACTACTGGTTCCCGGATTGATGATTATGTTTTCATTAATGAATGATCGCTAAAATCAACCTATTTTCATTTCTTTAAAAATATAAAATGAACAATCAAATCAGTATTCAGGAACCCGGCCAGGCTGAAAAAAAGAAAGGAATTTCCATCATATGGATTATCCTCGGAACCATAATTCTCACCGCCGGGGTTAGCTACTGGGCTATTAGCACCTATATCTATGCCAAAGATTTCAAACCAGTGGTGTTGAATCAAAAACAACAGCAAAAACTGGATCAAAAATTGATGGCACTGGGTTATCAACCGAATAACACTACCACATATAGTCGTAATCCGGATAAAGAAGATCTGAGCAATGAATTTGATGCAACAGGACGCCTGAAACCACAAAAATACAGTGAAGTTAACGGTGAACGTAATTTAAGTTTTAGTGGAAAAGAACTGAATGCCTTACTCGCCAGTAACACCGACATGGCAAAAAAACTGGCTATAGATCTTTCACAGGATTTAATCAGCGCCCGGATTTTAATTCCACTTGATCAGGATTTCCCGGTGCTTGGCGGAAAAACATTACGAGTCTCTACCGGTGTTGAGTTAGCCTACAAAAACAGTCGTCCCCGTGTCATTTTAAAGGGTGTCACTATCATGGGCGTGCCCATTCCGAATGCCTGGCTGGGCGGCTTAAAGAATATTGATCTGATCAGTGAGTTTGGTGACCAGCAGGGATTCTGGAAAAGCTTCTCAGAAGGCGTTGATGACATTCATGTGGAAGACGGTTCCCTTAAAGTCAGTCTGAAGCACTGACCCTGATAGACAAAACCCTTCATTTTGCTAACTCTCAAAAAGAAATTTTCACCACGAAGGCACGAAGAACACGAAGAAAAACAATTGGCTTTAAAAGGTAACCAGATAAATCAGCAATTATCATAATTTTGAAAAAATTACCTGATTACCCCTGAGGCTCAGCTAACTTTAATCTCAAAAAAAAATTTTCACCACTGAGGGCACGAAGGTCACATAGGAAGAGTATGGGCTTAGTTATTACTAAATTTTCAATATTTTGAGCATAAAAAACTTTATTAAGCTTAAAGACATACTTTTTACCTCCGTGCCCTCTGTGTCCTCTGTGGTGAAATTGTTTTAAATACTAAAATGGCTGAGGCGTGGGGGTAATCAGGAAAACTTATGACTATATAATAACTGCCTTCGTGTACTTCGTGGTGAATATCTTTTGAAATTTGGTTAGCTTATTAACCTTAAAACTAGAAAATCCACTGCTTTTCTTCTGCATTCAGCAGGTATAGTATTGTATTGTCGAATTCGTAAAGCATGGAAACTTGATGGAAATTGCGACTAAAATATCTATATTAATAGCTTTTGTCATCTTTATCCCCATCTCAGCTGCCTGTTATTTCTACAGTCGCAATACCCAGCGCCAGACCGAAGTACAACGTTACCTTAAAATTCTAAAAATAAAAAACCCTGACCTGTTCCAGCATCAGCATCCCAAACTTAGCTTATCTGTAGCGGTTTTTTTCGTCACATTGTTATCTGTCTGTTTCTGGGGTTTAATTCTTTTTGGTGAAGACTCCGGCATTACAAAATCTGCAAACTACCTGTTGGGTGGAGCCAGTATTATCGGCCTTGATCCAGCAAATAATCTCGATAAAATCATACAATATCAGTCTGGCGCTCTACTCACTTTAACCATGGCTTTCCTGGGGGCTTATCTATGGGGTATGCAGAATATAGCGCGACGTTATTCAATGAATGATCTGATACCGGCTGCCTATTACAACGTAGGAGTCAGAATGATATTTTCCTGTATCCTGGCGCTGGTTTTTTATCATTTATCAAACATCACCCCGGACATCCTGTCATCAATGTTCGGAAATAGCGAACCGGAACCAAATCAACTTAATACATCAAGCAGTAGTCAAATGGTAATGCCGGTAATCGCTTTTCTGATAGGACTTTTTCCGCAACGTGGCTTGAAATGGTTAACCGAAAAATTTTCTATGTTTACCCAGCAAAGCAACCCGTCAGTTAGAGACTTACCGCTGGAAATGATCGAAGGAATCAACATGTATGACCGGGTTAGATTGCAGGAACTCGGCATAGACTCCTGTTATGACCTGGCAAATACCGATTACATTCCCTACCTGTTCAAATCACCTTATACCCCGAGAATTTTAATCAACTGGATTTTACAGGCCAAACTCTGCGTGTATTTTGGTGAGCACGTAAAAGATTTACGCGAGCATGGAATTCATACCGTCTGGCAGTTAAAAAACTATGATGAAACGGCACTCAAGGAACTGGTGAAAACCACCTCATTAACTGAAGACACTTTAATGATAGTCAGAAGACAGATTTGCGAAGACAGTGAAATCGAACGATTAATTGAGGCACAGTTGAAATTGAGTCAATACTGGAATAAACAGTCTGATGAAGTTGATATATTTGTAAAGCAATAATAGAGTTGATTTAAAAATCCCCGAATTCAACTCATAAGTGCAACTTAACCTAGCTGCACTGTTAAGGAAAGAG
>ERZ890953.1081-NODE-1081-length-14177-cov-3.988883_pt1 | contig 14177 bp, 8 predicted proteins | sample MGYA00521264_ERZ890953 | MGnify/ENA primary metagenome ERZ890953 (study PRJEB32303, sample SAMEA104408629) | aquatic metagenome | biome: Brackish water; feature: Chemocline; material: water | place: Baltic Sea | collected 2014-10-26T21:54:00 | depth 200 m ... | reverse complement strand
GCGCGGTGGACAACGGCTTTGCCGATGCTGATAAGGACAGTCTGGCCGATTGCGTTGACGATGACGATGACAACGACAAGATTCTGGATGCTGACGATAACTGCGCCCTGGTGGCGAATCCCAGTCAGCTCGATTTCGACGAAGACGGACAGGGGAATCTCTGCGACCTGGACGACGACAATGACGGCGACCCCGATGAACTGGACTGTGCGCCCCTCGAGCCTCTCGCCAGCCACTCCGCCAAGGAAGTTTGCGATGGCGTCGACAACAACTGCAATAACCAGGTTGACGAGGGTTTTGCGGACCAGGACAAGGATGGACTCGCCAATTGCGTCGACCCGGACGACGACAACGACCTCGACCCCGATGGCACGGACTGCGCACCCTTGAACAAGAAGGCCTACAACGGCGCTCCCGAGTTGTGCGATGGGGTAGACAACAATTGCAACGGCAAGATTGACGAAGGCTTCGAAGACGTGGACGGGGATGGGCAGGCTGACTGCAGTGATATCGATGCCGACGGCGACGGCGATCCCAACAGCGAAGATTGCGCTCCCTATAACCCGGACATTTACAACGGTGCCGACGAGCTTTGCGACGGCATCGATAACAACTGCAACAACCAGGTGGACGAGGGATATCCTGATTACGATCTGGACGGCCTGGCCAATTGCGTTGATGGTGACGATGACAACGACGGCGATGCTGACGATAGCGACTGCGCACCGTTGGACTCCAGCAAGCACAATGGCGCGCCGGAGGTTTGCGATGGCGTCGACAACAACTGCAACAGCAAGGTAGATGAAGGTTTCCCCAACTTCGATGGCGATGGCGAGGCCAATTGCGTTGATCTGGACGATGATAACGACGGGGATGTGGACCTGGTGGATTGTAATCCATTCAATCCTGCGGTCTATGCCGGTGCTGTTGAGGTCTGCGATGGCCAGGACAATGACTGCAACCAGGTGGTTGACGATCCAGGTGCGGAGGGGTGTACCGTCTACTATAAGGATAAGGACGACGATGGTTTTGGCATGGAGAACAAATCCATATGCATCTGTATGCCCCAGGATGACTTTACCGCTGAAGCCCCCGGGGATTGCGACGACTCGACCTGGTCCATCAACCCTGACGGTAGCGAAGTCTGCAACAATCAGGACGATGATTGCGACGGTGTGAAGGACAATCCCGGGTCCCTCGGGTGTCTTAACCACTATGCGGATGCGGACAATGACACCTACGGTTCTGGTGCGCCTTCCTGCATCTGTTGGCCGGACGAGACGTACGGAACTACCAAGGGTGGAGATTGCGACGAGACCGCCCCGGGGATCAACCCGGGGGCCGAGGAAGTCTGTGATGGTAAGGACAACAACTGCAACAAGCTGACCGACGAGGGCGTGGCATCGTCTTGTGGCAACTGCGACCCCACCTGCCATCGGGTTGTCGTGGGCGTGGACGGTGACGAAGCCTTCACCCTTGACGACGAGAACTCGGCCAACGTGGCCAAGACTCCGGAAGGGGGCATCTACGCCATCGCTTCGGGTTACTACCGCCACGTTATCCCGGGGGCAACCTTTGGCAAGACAACATGGGCCGAAGTCTCGGCCGACGTTGATGCCCTGGGCAGTGGCAATCTCAAATTCCGGGTGCGTGCCGGGGGCACCATCTCGAGCCTGAAGGATGCTCCCTGGTCGACGTCCTACGGGCCCTATCCCCCTAATGCCCTCCCCCTGGACCTGACCACTGTTCCCAACCTCACCGGGAAGTATCTGGAAGTTGAGTTGATGCTGGCAGGAAATGGTGGCAACAACAGCGTCACCGTCCACTCGTTTTACGCACAGTACCACGCCCAGTAGGAAGGAGATTTCCCATGAACCGGTCTACCTGGATGTGCTTTGGATTGATAATTGCTCTTGTGGCCTGTTCCGGTACGAAAGGTCCGGTTGAGTCGCCCGCGGCGGATAGCGATGCCGCTACGAACACCCCGGATGATGGTCTACTGGAGGGCCAGGATGGGGCGGTCTTCGAGGCCGGGGAACCGGAGGAAGCACGGACCCCACCCGACAAAGACGTCATCGTTGGCCTGGACGTTGACCCCAACATGGGTACGCCTTGCAACGACAACTCTGATTGTGGCTTCGGCTACTGCATCGAGGGGCCCGACGGCAAGGTCTGCACCCATACTTGCATCCTCAATTGCCCGCCGGGTTGGTCTTGCAAGGGCATGGAGCTAGGCGGACCGGATCAGGAGTTCATCTGTGTCCCGAACTATTTCAGCCTCTGCGAACCATGCGCTATCGACGGTGACTGTGGTGACTCTGCCGACAAGTGCGTGCCGGTGGGTCAAGATGGGAAGTTTTGTGGGCTGGCCTGCGGCGATGCCGGGGGTTGTCCCGCCGGCTACGTCTGCAACACGGTGACTAGTAACGGGGCAGAAGTGAAGCAGTGCCAGCCGGATTCGGGCAGTTGTTCCTGCCGCCTCACCAGCCAGGGCCTACAGCAGGCTTGCATGGTTACCAATGAGCATGGGGCCTGCCCCGGCAAGCAGACCTGTCTCGGGGTGGCGGGATGGTCGCCTTGCGACGGCGAGGAGCCGTTGGCCGAGACCTGCGACGGCGAGGACAACGATTGCGATAAGCTCATCGACAACGGGTTTACCGATAGCGATGGTGATGGTGATGCTGATTGCATTGACGTGGATGATGACGATGACGATGTCGCGGACGAGAAGGACAACTGTCCCCTGATTGCCAATCCAGGGCAGTACGACCTGGACGAGGATGGTTTGGGCAACCCTTGCGATGACGATGATGACGGCGACGGGGACCCCGATGAAAGCGACTGCGCGCCCCTGGAGCCACTGGCCAACCATGATGCCATCGAAGTTTGCGATGCTGTGGACAACAACTGCAACAAGCAGGTGGACGAAGGTTTCACTGACTATGACGGTGACTCCAGCGCCGACTGCGTGGATGAAGACGACGACAACGACGGGAGTCCCGATACCGAAGACTGCGACCCGCTGAACGCCAATGTTTTCCCTACGGCTCTCGAGGCCTGCGACGGGCTGGACAACAACTGCAACGGGAAGACCGATGAGGGCTTCAAGGACCTTGACGGGGACGGCAAGGCAGACTGCATCGATGAAGATGCCGATGCCGATGGCGACTTGGACATTACTGACTGTGCTCCTTACAACCCGGCCATCTACCATGGGGCGATTGAGGTCTGCGATGGCGGGGACAACAACTGCAATAGCCAGGTGGACGAGGGGTTCGTTGACCTCGACCAGGATGGTAAGGCTAATTGCGTCGATACCGATGACGACAATGATGGCAAGCTCGACGTAGATGACTGCGCACCACTCGATGCGACCATGCACGCCGGTGCTCTGGAGTTGTGCGACGGCATCGACAACAACTGCAATGGCAAGCTCGATGAGGGTTATCCAGATACCGACGGGGACGGTTTCACCGACTGCGTCGACGATGACGATGATGATGACGGTGAGCCGGATATCATCGATTGCGCACCCCTCGATGCTGCCATTAACCATAGCGCCAAAGAGGTGTGCGACGGGGTTGATAACAACTGCAATGGTCAATTGGATGAGCCGGGTAGCGGCGGCTGTATGCCCTACTACAAAGACAAGGACGATGACAGCTTTGGCATGGAGAACAAGTCCCAGTGCCTCTGCGGACCCAGCGAAGAGTACTCGGCCAGTCAGGCTGGCGACTGTGACGATTCGACCTGGGCCATCAATCCCAACGGCAGCGAGGTCTGCAACAACCAGGATGACGACTGTGATGGGATCAAGGACAACTCCGGTTCGCTGGGCTGCAAGAACTTCTTCGAAGATGCCGATAGTGACGGCTATGGCTCTGGAGTCCCCCTGTGCCTCTGCTGGGGTAACGTGACCTTCACTACTCAGAAGGGCGGGGATTGCGACGAAACTAACCCATCCATCAATCCGGGGGTCACCGAGTGGTGCGACAACGTTGACAACAACTGCGACGGAGAGGTGGACGAAGGTGTGGGTTCGACTTGTGGCAACTGTGACCCCGCCTGCCACGAAGTGAGCGTCGGGCCGGACGGCGAAGAAGATTTTGCCCTGGACGATGAAAACTCGTCGGGCGTCAATATCGACCCCGATGGCAACCTTATTCTCGACGAGGAAGAGATCAAGCTGGCCTTTATCTGGATCGCCAATTCCGGCGAGAACACAGTTTCCAAGCTCGACACCGACACCGGCAAAGAGACCGCCCGCTTCTACACCTGCGCCAATCCATCCCGCACTGCGGTGGACCTCTACTCCGACGTTTGGGCGGCTTGCCGCAACGATGGTGGCGTGGTCAAGATTGTCGCCTATGAGAAGAATTGCGTAGACAAGAACAAGAACGGCGTTATCGATACCTCCTCAGACACGAACGGCGACGGCAAGATCCAGGCCGGAGAGATGCTCCCCAAGGGGCAGGATGAATGCGTGAAGTTCCTGACCTACCCGGGTGGTTCATGTCAGCGGGCGGCGGGTGTCGATGCCGAGAACCACGCCTGGGTCGGCGAGTGGAATGGTTCGGTGCTGCGCCGCCTCCACCCTGAGGACGGTCATGTGGTGGAGAGCATCAGCATCGGCTGTAACCCGTATGGCCTGGTGATTGATGGCGAAGGAATTATCTGGGTCTCTGGTCGGGGCTGCAACAAACTCATCAGGGTCAATCCGGAAACCAAGCAAGTGAGCCAGTTGACTCCGCCTTCGGGGAACCTCTACGGCATTACCGTGGACGAGAAGGGCCGCATCTGGTTGGGGCACTACTCCGACTACAGGATTTCGCGCTATGACCCGAGCAACGGCAACTGGGCCAACACCACGGCAGGGCTCTCGGGGCGCTGCCCACGGGGAGTTACCGGTTCACTGAAGGGGCACATGTACTACGGGCTGGGGTGTGGCGGTAACCACTGGGTCGCCAAGGTGGACATGGAGACCCTGGGCATCAAGTTCATCGATCTGGGGAACGCCAACAAGACCACCGTGGGCGTGGCGCTCGATTCGGACGGGAATCTCTGGGCCGTCAACTACGCCTCGTCGAGCACCACGAAGATCAACACTGCTACCGATACCGTCATCGGCGAGTATCCGGTGGGGGCGAACCCTTACACCTATTCCGACATGACTGGATTTGCAGCCAAGAACTACACCGCTCCACAGGGTTACTACCAGCACATCATCCCCGGGGCTCCCTCCGGAGCAACCTATTGGGCGAGCCTCACCGTCGACGTCAACACCCAGGGCGAGAGCTACCTGAAGATCCGCCTGCGAGCCGCCGATACGGTTTCCGGACTGGCACAACAAAGTTGGAAGGGTCCCTTCGGCCCCTTCCCGCCAAACGTCTTCCCAGTTGACCTCACGGCGATTCCAGAAATGGAGGGGAAATACCTGCAGGTCGAAGTAATCCTCGTGGCGGACGAAGATGGCAACTCAGCTCTGCTCAAGGGCTTCTCCGTGCAGTACCATACCGATAAGTAGCCCCGTCATCCTGAGCGAGGGCAAGGCCCGAGTCGAAGGACTTCCGCGTGTCCGGCAGTGCCGTCTCTTTTGCGCGCTGCCAGTGCCTGGTCCTCTGCGCGGTTTTGTCTATTCGCCAGAGCGGTGTTCTAGCGGCTGAAGTTTCGTACAGCCACGAGGCGCAAGAAGAGTTGCGACCGAGGCGTACTCCTGTACGTCGCAGGGAGCGATGAGTCGAAGCAACGAAGTGGATGTGCGGAAATTCAGCCGCTAGAGGCGGCCGCCCATGAGGAGCGCCATAACGGCTTTCTGTCCGTGCAGTCGGTTTTCGGCTTCGTCCATGACCACGGACTGTGGTCCGTCGATGACGTCGTCGGTAACTTCCTGGTCACGGTCGGCCGGCAGGCAGTGCATGTAGATGCCGCCGCGAGCGGTGAGGTCCATCTGCTTCTGCGTGGTCTTCCAGTCCTTGTTGGCCTCGAAGAGCGAGCGAGCGAGGTCGTGGTCAGCTTCCTTGACCACTGTACCAGCATCGTCCACGTAGTTGAAGCATGCACCGGTACCCCAGCTCTTCGGGTAGACCACGTGCGCGCCTTCGAACCCTTCGTCGAAGTTGTTGGTCATCTTGATCTCGGTGCCGTTCATGGCAGCCATCTTGCGCGATTCTTCGATGATGCGCGGGTCCATCTCGAAGCCTTCCGGATGGGCGATGGTGACGTTGCAGCCCATCTTGGCCGCGGCCATGATGAAGGACTGCGGAACCGCACGGGGCTTCTCGAAGGAACCGGAGTAGGCCCACGACATGGTGACGTTGACGCCCTTGAAACCACCAAACTTCTCTTTGATGGTAATCATGTCGGCCAGGGACTGGCAGGGGTGGTGAATGTCACATTCCATGTTGAGAATCGGGTTGTTGGCGTAGTGAGCGAATTCCTTCAGCGTGGCATTCGCAAACCCATAAATCCAGTGTGCCGGCTTGCCGTACATGCGGATGGCGATGGCATCACCGACGCGGTCCAGCATGCTGGCAACGTCGCAAATCCGCTCCGTCTTGTAAGGAACTTCATAGCCCTTACGTGCCGGAGTGTAAGTCTTGCCCGGTTCCAGTTCGATGTAGTTACCACCGAGCTGCTGAATGCCAGCCGCAAACGTGGAACGGGTGCGCAAGGACTGGTTGAAGAACATCGAGAAGAGCGTCTTGCCCTTCAGGATATTTGAATGGTCCACGCCCATCGAGAATTCCTGCTTGAGTCGCAGGGAGAGGTCAATAAGTGTTTCCCACTCTTCCTTCGTGTAGTCCAACTCTGCATCAATCCAATCTCTGCCTCTAAAGTTGTTCGTCTTCATGCTACCTCCTAGCGTTAAGCGCCGTGACCGTACCCGAATTGTAGGCCGGTAGTCAAGCCCAAAACGGCAGTAAAAAGCGTAACTTGTGTGGCGCATTGCGTCGTTGCGCGGGGCGCCTCAAAGTGGTCTCGTCAGCCTTGACAGCGCTTTCGCGCACGCGTTAGGGTAAACAGCACTTGCACGGGAGTTACATCATGCGCAAATTGGTTCTGCTTCTGGTCTGCTTCGCTCTGCACTTTGCCGCCTGCGGAATAGATGAAACCTACACTGGCCTGGGGGACGGGGCGCTGCCTGGCGACCCCCTCAACCCGACTTCGCAACCCGCTGCTTGCGAAGTGGAGTGTAATTGCACGGGGGGCGCAGTACCCACTGACGTCCAGGTGCAACCATCCGATGTCGTCGTTGCCAGCCTGGCAGGTCGTGCCTTTCGCATCTCCGAGTTGATTCTGGTGGGGCCCTTTGAAGGGCTCGTGGCCGATACCCTCAACAACTACTTTGTGGAGCAGATCGCCATCGACGGCCTGAACGTTCTTTTTCAGGTGCAGAGTGATGACCGTGAGAGCGGGGCGCTGATATTCCAGTTGGGTGCTGGCGAGGTTGCGGGAGACGGGTACAAGTTCATTGACGAAGGAGCCCCCCTCAATTGTGTTTTGCAAGGCGACCTCTTTCAGTCCTCTGAACCCTCGAAGCTGGTGTTGCCCAACGCGGCCCTCGATCCGCCAACGTTGCCGGTCAATGAACTGGACGTTGCAGGTGTGGTGAGCGAGGACGGCACGGCTTTGACCCAGGGCAGTCTGGTGGGGGCTCTGACCATGGAAGATGGCGAGGCGATCAAGATCCTGAGCCTCCCTCTGGCGACTTTCCTGGCCGATGCGGAGATCGAGCCTGATCTCGACCTCGACCAAGATGGCACCATGGATGCCTGGGCTTTTGAGTTCACCTTTCTCGCCACCGAAGCCACCGTCGAGGAGGCGGAATGAGGCGGGGAGTGTTTGTCGTAACCGTCTGCCTACTATTGCTGCTGCCAACGGTGGGCACCGCGCAGATCAAGCTCGTGGAGAAGGGAAAGCGCCATCAGGAGACCAGCGCCACTGACTGGCAGCGCCATCCCACCACGGGTAAGTACTTCACTGAAAGCTGGACCGTGGCGGCCCGCTCGAAGCAGGGTCACATCATGTATCTCAATTTCCTCTACTCCAATATCGGGGTCTTTGCCGGGTCAGCTGCGGTCAATCTGGCATTCAGACATCCGGGCAAGGAGGGCAAGCATTACGTCTTCGAGTACAAGCAGTCTGAGTGGGGGGAGGATTCCAAGATTGGGCGCATCGGCGTGGGCACCAACTGGATGGCCTTGAAGGATGGCAAGGGAGTGTTGCGCATCAAGGAAAAGAACGTAGCCATGGCGCTGGAGCTCAAGCCGTGGACCAGAGGAGCGAGACTGCACACCGGCAAGTACACCGTCGGGAAGGATAACTGGGTGCAGGTTTTCAACCACGTGCCTCGGGCGACGATCTCGGGCGAGGTCACCATCGACGGGGATTCCTTTCAGTTTGATGGCGATGCTTTCGTCGACCACTGGGCCCAGACCCTCCTGGCCACGGATTATTGCAAGCGAATGTATACTGTGAGGTTCTTCCATCAGGACTACACGGTGGCGCTGCTCATTCAGGAACCCCAGAAGAAGGTGGGGGAAGGGCAGATCGTTCAGGTGATGGTAACGGACCGCAAGGGAGTCATTTCCTTTGGTGCGCCCTTGAAACTGAGCGGCAAAGAGAAGAAGAAGGATCCTCAGGGGCACGAGTACGCGACCACCTACGAAATTGAATATGGCAAGGCCGGGGATAGAGTCCATCTGCAAGGTACGTTCAGTGGCGGCAAGCTGTGGGACCGCGATGCCATCCTCGACCAGCTCAGCGCGGCCCAGAAACAAGTGGTGAAGTGGGTGGCGGGCAATCCCGTTGTCTATCGATTGGAAGGGGCAGCGGACCTGACGCTGACTGTTGATGGGCAAACTACAGAACTAAACGGGCCGGCGCTCATGGAGAGCATCGTCCTCTCGGAGGAGTAGTTGCGCAAGCGGTCAACAGTCTGGGCCTCTTGGGGTCTGATGCTCTTGCTGGTTGCCCCGGCCATGGTGCGTGCCGAAGGTTATCTGGCCACGGATTTCGGGGTTCGCAGGATGGCTGCGAGGGCCGTCATCGCCCATGCTGACGATGGCACCGCCATGACCCATAACCCGGCGTGTTTGCTGCTGCTCCCGGGGACTACCCTTTACGTCGGGCACACCGCATCTGTCGGGGCCATGGGGCTGCGTGTTTATGATGCCGAGGGACAACTTGCCCCCGCCCAGGAGATTACTCCCGAGCACTGGTACGGCCATCTGCCCTATCTCGCGGCGGTGAGTGACTTCGGGGTCCCGTGGTTGCGCATCGGCACTTCCGTCAATCTGGCCCGGGCCCGCTGGCTGGAATTCGCCCCAACGGCGCTGAGCAACGTCAGCCTGGTCAACGATACCGCCTGGACCTTGCGCTGGGGTACCGTTGCCGCCTTTCGCATCAGCCCGAAATTCAACCTTGGCGTGGGCATCAGCCTGCTCCACACAAGGCGACAGTGGTCGTTGGGGGCGACTGCGGCCAACTCCGGAATTCTGCCCGAAGAGGTGGGCAATCTGTTGGAGCGAGAGGGGAGCGGCACGTCCTACAACTTCAATCTGGGATTCCATTTTCGCCCGGTCCGCCCGCTGGAGATTGGGGTCGTCTTTGAGACTGGCACCCTCATGGAGATGGCCGGCGATGTGCGCGGCACGAGTTTGACCCACACCACCTCCTTCGCCATTCCGTTTCAGCTCAGCGGAGGGGCTCGTTGGACCTTCGCCGAGCATTTCGCGCTGGCAGCAGATGTGCGTATGTGGCATTTCCAGGTCCACCAGGAAGAGCGCTCCAATTATGGGGCGGGCATCGGTGAGGTGGGCATACCGAGGAACTACGAGCAATCCTACGCCTGGTCGACGGGGCTCTCATATCTACCCTCTCCTGGACTCGAAGTAATGGTTGGCTATGAACAGGAGTTCTCGGGAGCCCCGGCCAATACGTACCAGTTGGTCGATCCCACCCGTGACGGGCAGAGTGTTGGCCTCGGGGCGAAATTGGAGGTTCTTCCTGGACTTGATGTCGGCGTGGGTGTGGCCCAGACCTGGTTTGATCTGCTGGACATCCAGGGGAGCGCATTGCCTGACCCTTTCAACGCCAAGGTACGGGCGAGCATGACGGAGGTGACGGTTGACGTTCAGTGGACCATGTAGGGTGCTGGGGGTTCTGCTGGCGCTCCTTGGTGGGAGCGCCACCCTTCAGGCTGGTGGTTTCTCGAACATGGAATTCGGCACTCGCCGCATGGGGATGTTTGCGGTTATTGCCAAGCCCGACGACGCCACGGCAATCTTCCACAATCCGGCCGGGCTGGTCTTGACCAGTGGCTCGACATCATATCTCTCCCTGGCCTGGTGGCTGGTCGGTGCCGAGACTCGACTGTATGACAGCGAGGGGGCATTGCACCCCGAGGAGAACATCGTCCCGGACCGGGCCCAGGCGCTGAATCCGTTTCTGGGGTTCACTACGGATTTTGGGACCCGGCGCTTTCGAGCGGGCATTGCGGCCTATGCCCCTAACGTTTTCGGGACTGCTCTGCCCATAGATGAGCCAACCCGATACCTGGCCTTGGATGCGCTCTTCATTGCCGCCCGGTTTACCACCAGCGTGGCCTACCAGGTAACCGACCAGCTTGCGGTCGGTGCCAACGTCAACTTGCTGACCATGTATCTGAGCGTTGCCAGCATGCTCAATGCCTCGGTGCTCAACAATCCGGACAACAAGTTCAAGGAGGGCATCGAAGAGTATGACGGGCGCCTGGACATTGAGGGGGTTGACTACGCCGTTTCCTGGGACCTGGGATTGCTCTTCGAGCCGACTCCAGGGCTGCGTCTGGGGGCTGTCTTTGCCAGTGGCGTGCCGGTAGAACTGGAGGGCGATGTGACCTTCACCAGCGCGGACGGCGAGGTGGTGACGTCCACCCAGAAGACCACTTTTGCCATCCCCTTTACGTTGCAGGGCGGCATCAACTACGAGATTGCCACGGATTTCGAATTGGCTGCGGATATTCGCTACTGGCACTATCAGGTGAATCAGGAGCAACGGACGACTCTGGGTCAGCCGATTATGGGGCTGACCGGGCTCGTGTCGCCGCGACGCTATGGCAATTCCCTCAATATCGGTGTTGGCCTACTGCATCGTTTCGCACCGGGCTGGGAGGTCATGGTCGGGTATCAGCACGACTGGTCACCCATCCCGCCAGAGTCAATCACCGTGGAGAATCCCAACGGCGACCGCCACGGCGTCGCCACCGGGGTTCGCTGGTACCCATCGGGAGGTCTGCGGGTGGGGCTGGCACTGGTGCGAAATTGGTTCGAGATGATCAACAATCAGGAGAGCAAGTCGAACCCGCCGAGCAACGCCAAAGGCGTGGGCTCCAATACTGCCCTCGGCCTCGACCTCTCATGGACCATGTGACATGAACCTCTGGACCAAGTTGAAGGGCCTCAAGGCTGTTGGTTTCGGCAATGCCTTCCAGTCGCTGCTGTATGGCTTCAAGCGTGACCGCGTGGACCGCCGGCAGTTGCCACGGGAACCCCGGCAGCGGGCGGTGGCGCCGGGGCCGGTGCTGGCGGCGAATGCCCAGGCCGGTGGCTTGAAGCTGATCTTCCAGGAGGCGCAGCTCGAGGTCCAGTTTCTGGCCGAGGATTTCGTGCGAGTCACCTGGCAACCCGGTGAACTGCCGGTCGGCTATACCATTGCCCGCTCCGTCTGGCCCACCGTCTCCACCGACTACAGTGCCACCGATACTGGGTGGTCGGTCACCAGCCGGAGCCTGCGTGTAGAGGTTGATGCCACGGGGGCGATTCGCCTGTTGCTCAGGGACGGCGCGCTGGTCCGCAGCGACTTGCCGCCCACGCGGCAGGGTCTAGTGTGGCGGGTTGCCGGCGAGCTCACCGCCGATGAACGCATCTACGGACTGGGGGAGCGTACACGGCGACTCAATTTGCGAGGCCATACTTTTCGCAATTGGAATCGCGAGCCAAAGGGGGCCTACACGCATGGGGATGACCCGCTTTACATCAGTGTCCCCGTCTACCTCTCAATGCGACAGGGAGGCTCGCATCTGGCCTATTTCGAGAACAGCTTCAATTCTACTTTCAGTTTTGCGAAGGGCAGTAGCCACGAGTTCGGCGGCGGTGCGCTGCGCTACTACGTGGCGGTAGGCCCTCCGTCGCTTTGCATGGACCGCTACTCCGCGCTCACCGGGCGTCCGTCCATGCCGCCGCGCTGGGCGCTGGGTTATCACCAGGCCCGCTGGAGCTACATGGACGAGGCGGAAGTTCGCCAGTTGGCGGCAGACTTCCGGCACCACGAATTGCCGTTGCAGGCCATCCATCTAGACATCCATTATATGGACGGGTATCGGGTGTTCACGGTTGACCAGAAGCGGTTTCCGGACCTGCCGGCCCTCACCAGCGAGTTGCGGGAAGGGGGCGTGCGCACGGTGGTGATCCTGGACCCGGGCATCAAGGCTGAGCCGGGCTACGAAGTGTACGACAGCGGCCTGGAGGCCGGGGTTTTCTGCCGTTATCCAGATGGTGAACTGGCAGTGGGACCGGTCTGGCCCGGGCCCTGTGCCTTCCCCGATTTCACCAATGCTGAGTCCCGGGAGTGGTGGGGTGACCACTACGGACGCATCGTCGACTGGGGAGTTGACGGAATCTGGCACGATATGAACGAAGTGGCCGTTTTTGCGGCCCACGGGGAGCCGACTTTGCCGTTGGCGACTCGCCATGACTTTGACGGCCGCGGTGGGGACCACCGGGAGGGGCACAATCTCTATGCCCTGCTTGAGGCCCGGGCCGGGTACGAGGGGATGCAGCGAGCCCGCCCCGAGGCTCGTCCCTGGATTCTCTCGCGGTCGGGCTGGGCGGGGGTGCAGCGCTACGCCTGGACGTGGACTGGCGACTGCGAAAGTGACTGGTGGACGTTGGGTCAGTCGGTGCGCATCGCGCTGGGCTTAGGCCTTTCCGGGATCCCATACAACGGGCCGGACATTGGCGGCTTTGGCGGGGATCCTTCGGCGGAGCTATTCACACGGTGGTTCCAGGCTGGTGCTCTGCTGCCCTTTTTCCGGACACACTGTGCGGTCTTCGCTCCCCGGCGGGAGCCCTGGGTTTTCGGGGAGCCGACGTTGGCCATCGTGCGCGAGTTTCTGCAATTGCGCACGTCCCTGATGCCCTACCTTTACACCCTGGCGTATGAGGCGAGCCAGACCGGGGCGCCGCTGGTGCGGCCGCTCTTCTGGGAGTTCCCGGACCGATTCGAACTCAGCGAGGTCGATGACCAATTCTTCCTGGGGCCGTCGTTGCTGGTGGCTCCGATCATGGAAGAAGGGGTCACTAGCCGAACGGTGGTGTTGCCTCCTGGGCGCTGGTTCGATTTCTGGACCGAGGAGATTCTTGAGGGGGGGCAGGCGATGGTGGCCGAGGCCCCGCTGGCGCGTATTCCGATCTTCGTTCGGGATGGTGCTGCGCTTCCCCGGGTTCATGGTGACGAGTTGGAATGGCACGTCTATGTGGCCTCAGCGAAGACCCCGCAAAAGGGCAATTTCAACCGTCTCTACAGTGATGCCGGAGACGGCTACGGACCGCACCGATACGAGCGCATTGAGGTTCGTACCGGGCGTGGTGAAGTAAAGGTATCGAGGAACGTAATTCGAGGGACCGGCTACCCCGCTCCCGAGCTTTCAGTGCGTCTTCACGGACTGTCCCAGGAACCGTAGATAGACGACCTTCAGGCCATTTCAATATTCTTCTAAAGTCCCCTGGTTCAGCGCCGTCAGGCCCCCCTACATCCCGGTCGCAAAGACGTACCAAGTTGCACGGAATGACACAACGAATCGATGGTCCGCCATCGCGTTTCATAATGAAGGAGGAGGTTATGGAAAAGGCACTGCAAGCACTGGTTTTGAATCTCATAGTGATGGCTGTTTTCGGCATGCTGGTCGCCCTGGCAATTATCGCCATCCAGTCTGCCGCCGCCGACGAGGGCGATGCGCAAATGCGAACCCACGTCATGATGGAAGTCCCCCCCGGTCAAGCGAATACCGTGAGTCTGTTGGGTCACTGAGTTGACTGTCATCTTCCCAAGCTGACAGGCAGGGCCTGTTCCCGTGGCTGCCGAGGTGCTGCGCGACCTCGGCGAGGCGCCATGCGAGCCGTTCATATGTGTCATCC
>ERZ890953.1079-NODE-1079-length-14192-cov-9.835538_pt1 | contig 14192 bp, 13 predicted proteins | sample MGYA00521264_ERZ890953 | MGnify/ENA primary metagenome ERZ890953 (study PRJEB32303, sample SAMEA104408629) | aquatic metagenome | biome: Brackish water; feature: Chemocline; material: water | place: Baltic Sea | collected 2014-10-26T21:54:00 | depth 200 m ... | reverse complement strand
AGGGACCAGGGGAGGGACCAGGGGAGGGACCACGCCCGCGAGCAGCGGTTCCCGCGAGAGTGCGCGGGCCGCTCCTGGCGATCCGGGCCCGCTCGAGGCAGAGTGCTCGGGTCCCCTACGCCAGGACCACGCATGCACCTTCGCCCCCTCCTGCTCTTGTCCCCCGCGCTGCTGCTGGGTTGCCGCCGCGCCAAGACCGACCCCACCGGCGCGCTGGACCTCGAGGTCTGGACCGAGTCCGCGCCGGACGGCTGGACCGAGGTGAAGGTGGACGTCACCGAGCAGCACGGTGCCTTCATGGTCTCGGCGCAGACCGAGACCCAGGGCGCCTACCTGAGCGTCGAGGAGGTCTGGGATCCGAGCGGCAACCTGGTGATGAGCTGGGAGGACTGGGACAGCTCCGACGAGTGGATCGGCGAGCCCTTCTTCGCCTGGTACAAGGACGTCTTCTTCAACTGGCCCATCCGCGAAGAGGACGGGCCCCTCGAGCCGGGCTCCTGGTCGGTGATCGTCAGCGCGGTGAACGACGCATGGGTCTACAAGAGCGCCGATCTCGACCTGAGCGTCCAGCGCAAGCGCGACACCGAGCCGGCCGCGGGCACGGTCCATGTCTGGCTGGTCTACGCCAAGGGCGTCACCAGGGAGAGCGGCGTCCAGGACGCGGTCGAGGCCGCCGTGGACCAGTGGCGCACCATCTGGGCGCCCTACGGCCTGGATCTCGAGGTCGAGTACGGCGACATGCCGGGCCTGGACCCCGCCCTGCCCGTGCCCGGCGAAGACAGCGACGAGCTGTTGAAGCTCTCCCGTCGCGGCAACGGCGAGCAGATCATCGTGGTCATCGGCGAGACCGTGGACGGGGACAAGTGGACCTACGGCATGGCCGGCGGCATCCCCGGCCCCATGGTCCCCTCGGATCGCTCGGCCATCGCCATCTCCTGGCTGGTCCACGCCGGCAAGGACGCCAGCTTCGACGACGACGAGATCCGCGTCTTCGGCGGCTCCCTGGCCCACGAGGTGGGGCACTACATGGGCCTGTGCCACCCGGTGGAGGACGGCTACGCGTCGTGGGACGCCCTGGCGGACACCCCCGCCTGCAGCGACCAGAGCAGCTGCGAGGAGCAGCTCGGCCCCAACCTGATGTTCCCCTACTCCATCTGCGACTGGGAGACCTGCTCGGTGCAGGAGGCCCTCACCGACGACCAGGTCGTCGTCAGCCAGCAGTACAGCGGCACGCTGTAGAGGTCACCATGAGCCCCACCTTCCTCACCCTCGCCCTGCTCGTGTGCATCCGGCCCGCCCCGGCTCAGGACTGGACCCCCAGCCCCGAGCAGACCGCGGTCTACAAGGCCCTGAGCGTCCGGGACCCGGCCCCCTCCTGCGAGGCGGTGGAGGCCCTGGCCACCGATCCCCTCGCCGCCCTGCTCACCGTGGTGGACAAGGCCTCCATGCCTCCCTGGGCCCCCATGAGGGCCGCCCACTGCATCGTCACGCGCCACACCACAGCCGCCCGCACGGACCTGCTGAGCTGGGTGGGCCAGGAACAGACCCGGGGCCTGGGTCTGCTGGTCCTGGCCGAGCTGGACGCCATGGACGAACCCGTGGCCCTCGAGCTGGCCCAGGCGGCGCTGGCTGGGCCCCTGGCCACCGACGCCCAGGCGCGCCTGGCCGACAGCGGAATCCCCAGCGTGAGGGCCCTGGTGGCGGAGCCGGCCCCCTAGCCGAATGGACCGATACCGAGCCTAGCGTCGCCGCCTACGCACCAGCCCCAGCAAGGCCAGCAGCCCGAGCCAGTGGGGAGGTGAGGCCGCGCTACAGCCGCAGCCGCGCCCCTCGACGAAGCGCACCCTGGCGCTGGGCGGGAGCGGAGCCAGGTCGTCGTCCGGGGGGTCCGGCTGGTCCTGCCCGCCCGTGTCGTCGGGTGTGTCGTCCCCTGTATCGACCACCGGGTCGTCCCCTGTATCGACCACCGGGTCGTCCCCCGAGTCCCCCAGGGTGCCGCTGAAGGTGCCGGTGAGGATGTACGGGCCGGCGTACTCGTAGCTGCCCACCCAGGTGTCCACCACGATCCAGTGCTCGCCCGGATCCAGCCACACGCTCAGATCGGTGTGGTGCCGGGCGATGCAGCTGTCGCTCGAGGGCCCGTCCAACACATGGATGTCGGCGTCCACGCTGTTGTCGCAGCTGACCCGCAGGTCCAGGGTGCCCGCGCTGGCCACCTCGAGGTGGTAGATCTGCTCGGGGCCGGACTCGTCGGTGTCCGGCTCGCAGCTGTAGCTGTCGAAGACATCGCTGGCGGCGCCAGCGGTCCAGCCCAGGTGCTCGTAGGGGAAGCGCGTGATCTCGTGGGGGTTGGCCAGGGTGCCCGTCTCGGCGCCGTCGTTGATGCTGTCGTAGCGGATGGGGGTGTAGCTGGAGAAGGCCGACCAGCCCTGGTCCACGTCGGTGAAGACCAGCTCGCCGTTGGCCTCGGCGTGCACCGGGATGCCCGCGGCCGTCTGGTAGGCGAACAACACGATGTGGCTGCCCGAGTTGTTCAGGGCGTCCCCCCGGGTGAGCGCGGAGGCGGAGATGTCGTAGCTCACCTGGTAGATGGTGGCGGTGCCGTACTTCTGGCTGGTCTCCCAGGCCTGGGACACGAAGCCCGAGCAGTCCACACCCACGGTGCACCACAGCGAGCCGTGCCAGCTGTGGCTGCCCGCGCCGTAGCCCTCGGCGATGTAGGAGTCGTACTCGGAGGTGGTGTACCAGCCGCCCCAGTCGTAGGGGATGCCCCGGTAGCTGGAACCCGGGCTGTAGTCGCTGACGTAGTCCGAGGAGCACGAGGCGTACTGGTTGGACGAGCCCATGGTCCACAGGTGGGTCTCGAACTCGGCGGCGTTGTCCATCACCGCTTCGCGGTCGACGGCCAGGGCGGCGCCCACCAGGACCAGCAGCAGGGCCGTCACGGCGACACCCGGAGGATCTCGAGGCCCTCGGCGCGGGGCACCAGGACCACCAGCTCGCCTTCGGGGGTGGCGGCCAGGTCGCCCCGGGGTGCGTAGAGCCGCCCGGCCACCGGGAGCTCATGGGGCTCGCGGGTGGGCACGTGCCAGGCGGTGCGGGTGACCACGATGGGGCTGTCGGCCACCACGACGTCCACCACCAGCCAGTCGCCGAAGCGCTGGCCGCTGGCCTCGAGGGCGGCGGGCAGGGGGAGGTCCATGCCCTGGGTGTGCATGGTGGCGCCATCCCAGCGGACCGCGGGCGGTCGCTCCTGCAGGCCCTGGGCCACGGGGGGCTGAAGCTGGTCGTCGCCGAGGGTGGCGATGGGGTGGCCATGGCCGAAGGGATCCAGGGCCAGCAGCTGATCGCCCTGGAGTCCCAGGCTGACCGCGGTGGGGATCAGGGCGGGCAGCTCCACAGCGGCGCGCTGCTGACCGTCGAGGGACCACAGGGTGAGCTGACGGGCCGAGTGATCCAGCACCAGGACGCCCTGGTCCACCAGGAGCAGGTCGCTGGCGTGGCGCACCGGGAAGGCCAATGCGGGCTGGTCGCCCTGCAGCAACACCACCTCGCGACGCACGCTGTCGTACAACAGCAAGCGGCCGTCCTTGCCTGCGTGGAGTAGGCCGGGACCCCGGATCTGCGCGTCTTCGCGGGCCTCGGTGAGGCCCAGCTCGGTCCAGGGCAGCGTGGTGGCGCCCAGGGCCCAGGAGGATGAGAGGGCGAGGATCAGGAGGGGGAGAACATTCATGGTGAGGAATTTCGCAAGAATCGTGCCGATCCAGGATGGTGCGTTTGGGCGTCCGGAGGCCGGAGAGGGTGGCCGCGAGTGCGCCTGCAGGCGGGGGATCGACACCCCAGGCGCGACCTCTCAGCCGCAGAAGCTCTCGAGGTACTCCACCTGGTTGTTGCTCTCGTCGCACTCGTCCACGACCCCAGCGCCGGCGCCGTCGTCGTCCACCACCAACAGGAAGCCGTCGCTGCCCATGTCGGCCAGGGGCACCACGAAGCGCCCCCCGGCCAGGGAGGCGCCGCTGTCCACAGGGTCCACCCGCTGGCGAACGACGAAGCTGGGCAGGCCCCCGTCGACGACCCACAGGCTCACCCAGCTGGCCTCGCTGGTGGCGCTGCCGCCCTGGTTGGCCACCTGGTAGGCGATCTCCACCACGCTGACCTCGGGGTCACAGCCCGAGACGCACACATCGTCGATGCTCACCACCAGATCCGGCGTCCCCGGGATGTCGTCGTAGGGCCGGCCGCGGAAGACATTGTAGGTCTGCCAGCTGGGCGTGGGGGCGGTGGGGATGCTGCCGTCGGGGTTCTGGTTGGTCTGGGCGAAGTCGTGCAGGCCCCAGGTGGGGCCCGACTCGGGCCAACCCGAGCCCGCGTGGCCGAAGGCGGTGATCCCGGTGTAGGCGCCCGAGCTGTTGGCCACCAGCATCTCGGCGGAGCCGTCGTTGTCCACGTCGGCGATGGTGGGGATCTCGAAGTAGGTGACCGAGCCGTGGCTGGTGTTCTCGTACAGCACCGAGCCCGTGGCGCCGTCGTACAGCCGCAGGGCCTGCTCGTCGGCGAAGAGCACCTCGTAGACCTCGTCGCCGTTCATGTCGAAGACCGAGCAGCCCGCCGCGCCGCTGCTGTCCCGCATGGAGGCGGTCCACTTGGGCGTGCCGTCGGCCTCGAAGGCCGAGATGGCGGTGCCGTTGGGCGCGATGTACTCGGCCTTGCCGTCGCCGTCGATGTCGCCCACGCAGGGCGGGCCAGGGTTGGACACCGCCAGGCCCCGGGACACGCCGGGGGTTCCGTCGTGCTGGTAGATGGTGACGGTGTTGCCGAAGGACATGATCACCTCGGCCTCGGCGTCGCTGTCCAGGTCGGCGACGGCCGCGAAGCAGGAGGTGCCGCTGCCCGAGGCGGACCACTCGATGGCTCCGCTGGGATCGAACACGGAGTTGCCCAGCAGGATCTCCTGACGGCCGTCCAGATCGATGTCGGCCACCACAGGGCTGCGCCAGCACGAGGCGTTCTGGGGGCTGAGCTCGGCCACGTGGCTGCCGTCGGCGCCATTGACGATGGCCACATCGGCGATCACCTCCACGTCGCCGTCGCCGTCCAGGTCCGCCGCGGTGGTGATGGGGTACATCATGGAGTAGCTGCGGCTGCTGGTCCACTCGGTGTGGCAGGCGCCGTCCACCGCTCGCACCTGGCCGCTGGCGGTGGGACCCACCACCTCGTTCTTGCCGTCGCCGTCGACGTCTGCGATGATCACGCCCCCATCGCTGCGGAAGCCCGCCGCCGTGCAGATGGCGCGCCCGGTGTCCCCCGAGATGATGTGCAGGGTGCCGCCCGAGTAGGAGGTGAAGGCCACGTCGGGGGTGTCCAGATCATCGACCACGCCGTCGCCGTTGTCGTCGGTGAGGTTGCCCGTGGCGGGCATGACCACCACAGGTCCGGAGGCGGTGTAGTTCCACTCCAGGTTCAGATCCCAGGGGTCGGTCACCTCGGCGGGGTCGTAGGCCTGGCACTCCTCCACCACCGAGACCACACCCGGAGCGCTGGTGCTGACGTCGCAGCCGTCGTCCAGGCAGTCTGCGATGCCGTCGCCGTCGGTGTCGTCGTAGCCCTCGTCCACCTCACCGTCGCCGTCGTCGTCGACGCCGTTGCAGATCTCCTCGTCGGGCCCCGGCGCGCTGTCGTCAGGGGGCTCGGTGTCCCCCACTGTGGGCTCGGAGTCACCCGGGCCCGGGTCCTTGGGGTCGGGCTCGAGGTTGTAGTCGACGCAGGCCGAGAGGACCAGCAGCGGAACGACGCGAAGCAAGCGAGGCATGAGCGACTCCAGGCTCTGGTGAAGATAGCACCGGCACCGGCCTCTCACGCGGGTTTCGGGTGCTATGAGCCAGCCTCGGGCAGGTAGGGCACCTCGACCTCGAAGAAGAAGGGGCGGTGGGAGCAGTCCGTCTGGGGATCGTTGTCCCCGGTGGCGATGAAGCCGAACTCGGCCCGGGACTCGTCGATGGCCCGATAGGACAGCTCGGAGGTGATGGCCAGATCGAAGGACAAGGAGATGGGCCCCTGAGTCTCGGGGGGCGGGATGTCGCAGTCCGCCAGATCGCTGTCCTCGCCCACGCAGTAGGTGGGGATGTCATTGTCGAAGAGGTTCTCCATGCCCGCGATGGTGTCCCAGTCGTAGTTCCTGAAGATTCCATCCTGGGGCAACGCATCGATCCAGGGGCGGTAGCTGCCGGCCAGCACCACCCCGTTGAAGACGAACATGAAGTTGTCATCGTAGACGATGTCCTGCTCGAGGCCGGCCTCGCCCGCGAAGTCGAAGCCCATGTCGCAGATGACCACCTCCTCGAGGTCGAGCACCTCGAGCTGCTCCACCCGGGCAGTCAGGTAGCCGTTCTCGGCCTGCAGGTTGCCATCCTCGCCCCAGGCGCAGCCCCCGGTGGTGCCGTCGAACTCGACCCGGAAGGTCTGGGTGAGGATCTGGTCGGCCCGTTCCTCGCAGGCGTCGCGCACATCTTCGGCATCATCGATCTCGAGGGGGACCACGCCCCCCTTGGCGCAGCCGACGAGCAGGACGGAGAGCAGGACGAGGCGCATGGTGGCTCCGGGATCAGGGGGTCTCGAAGCCCATGATACCGCTCCTTGTCTCCACCGTGGAGAGTGGAAAGTGTCATGGATGCACCCGTTCTCGGGGAGAGGGCAGGGAACCGCGCGGCCACGGGGGTGTCCACCGCCCCATGCTCGCGAGCTTGCTGGTGTTGGCCGTGGCCTCGGCCGCTGGCCCGGACTTCCTTCCCCTGGAAGAAGTGGAAGATCCAGCCCTGGCGCGCGCCGCCCAGGCGGCGGTGTCCTTCGACGGAGGCTCGGGCTTCGTGGTCTCGTCCAACGGCTACGTGGTCACCGCCAACCACGTCGCGGGCATGGTCGGCCCGACCCCCTGGGTGCGCCTGGCTTGGACCCACAGCCCGGGCCCCGCTCCGGTCCAGGCACACCTGGTGGCGGTTGACACAAACGCAGATCTGGCCCTGTATCGCCTGCCGCCCGGGCAGTACGCACACCTGGATCTGAGCCTGGAGCCAGCAGCCCGGGGGGACACGGTCGTCGCCATGGCCCACCCCCCAAGGCGGCCGCTGCTGTTCAGCGGGGGGCGGGTGCTGGAGGCTCCGGCCCTGTGGGCGGGCCAGCCCATCCTGGAGTACACGGCCCCGGCCTACGACGGCTACTCGGGGGGCGCGCTGCTGAACGGCCAGGGGCAGGTGCTCGGGGTCCACCGCGGCTGGGACTTCCGGGGACTCGGTCAGGGACACCTGGTGGCGGTGCCCGCGGGGGCGGTGCTCGAGGCCTTCACAGAGCAGCTCGATCCAGGCACGACCGATGACGATAGCCCTGGATAGCACAAGCTCATCGGCGGCCCATCCTACAGGTTCGACAATCTGAAGCTGACAAGTGGATCATTCCTGATAAAGGGGCGCCCTTTGCGCCGACCCAGGAGGTCCCATGCGCTGGCAGAATGTCCACATCGAGGCCATCGGCCACGATCTGCCCGATGACGTGCTCACCAGTGACGCCATCGAGGATCGCCTGGCTGACAGCATGGCTCGCCTGAAGATCCCCCGCGGCCGGCTGACCGGGCTCACGGGCATCCGCGAGCGCCGCATGTACGCCAACGACGAGAAGCCCAGCGCCATCGCCACCCGCGCCGCCCGCATCGCCCTCGAGCGCGCGGGCATCGAGCCGAGCGACCTGGACCTGCTCATCAGCACCAGCATCATCCGCGACTGGGACGAGCCAGGCACCGCCAGCTTCGTCGGCGGCAACCTGGGCGTGCCTCACAGCTGCGACTGCTTCGACGTCAGCCACGCCTGCCTGGGCTTCGTCACCGGCATGGTCCAAGCCGCCAACGCCATCGAGCTGGGCCAGGCCAAGTACGTGCTGGTGGTCACCGGCGAGAACTTCGCCCCGGGTATGCGCAACACCATGGACATCATGTCCAGCCCGGACTGCGACCAGAAGACCTTCTTCGAGAACTTCGCCACCCTCACCCTGGGCAACTGCGGCGCGGCCTTCGTGCTGTCCCACAAGGACGTCTCCAAGACCACCCACCGCATCACCGCCGCCGTGGCTCGCTCCGGCACCGAGCACAACATGCTGTGTGTGGCCAACCGCATGCAGATGCACGCCGACCCGGTGGGCCTCAAGGTCCACGGGCTCAACCTGGTGGTCGAGACCTGGCCCCACTTCCTCGAGGCCTCGGGCTGGGAGAAGCACGAGGTGGATCACTTCATGTGTCACCAGGTGGGCCTGCGCCACATCACCGAGGCCCTCGAGCGCATGGACGTCGAGACCGACCGCGGCTTCCTCACCGTGACCTACCTGGGCAACTGCGGCTCGGCCGCGGTCCCGGTCACCATGGCCGAGGCCCTGGCGGCGGGCACCATCAAGCCCGGGGACAAGATCTGCTTCAACGGCGTGGGCTCGGGCCTGGGCACCATCCAGCTCGGCATCGAGTGGTAGCCCCGTGAGCGCGGGCGGGACGGTCGTGCAGCGCTCCGAACGCAGCGCAACCCTGCCCGCCCCCGTGCGCGAGCTCTACCCCTGGACCGGCCACACCATCACCGGGGCCGACGGGCTGGCGCAGCACTTCCTGGACGAGGGCACAGGCCCCGTGGTCCTCATGGTCCACGGCAACCCCACCTGGTCCTTCTACTACCGCGACATGGTGCGCGAGCTCTCCAGGGACCATCGCTGCATCGTGCCCGACCACATGGGCTGCGGGCTCTCGGACAAGCCCGCCACCTGGGGCTACCGGATTCCGGACCACGTGGACCAGCTCTGCGCGCTCATCGAGGCCCTCGATCTTCGGGACATCACCCTGATGGTCCACGACTGGGGCGGCGCCATCGGCTACGCCGCGGCCATCCGGATGCCCCACCGCTTCCGACGCTTCGTGGTCTTCAACACCGGCGCCTTCCTGCTGCCCCTGCCCGCCTCTCTGCGGGCCCTGCGCATCCCCGGCTACGGCCACCTGGTGGTGCAGGGCCTCAACGGCTTCCTGCGCCTGGGCATGGCCTTCGCCGTGGGCCACAGGGAGCGCTTCACGGGTGCCGTGCGCGACGGCTACTTCGCCCCCTATGGCTCCTGGGCCGACCGCCAGGTCATCCGCCGCTTCATCGAAGAGATCCCCATCGAGGCGGACCACCCCAACCGGGCCCTGCTGCAGACCCTGGACCAGGGCCTGCCCGCCCTTACCGGGCTGCCCCACCTGGTGTGCTGGGGCATCCGGGACTGGGTCTTCCACCCCGGCTATCTCGAAGGCTGGCGGGAGCGGCTGCCCGGCGGGGAGTTCCACGTCTTCGACGACTGCTCCCACTGGGTGGTCGACGAGGCGTCCGAGCGCATCCTGCCCTTGGTGCGGGACTTCCTGGGGCGGCATCCGCTGTAGCGGCGTGTATGATGCCTCCGGGACCGAGCCTCCCGGAGGATCATGCTCGCCACCCTGCTGCTGCTGGCCTCTGCCCAGGCCGTGACTCTGCCCGATCGGACGGTGGAGCAGCTCGAGCTGGCACAGGACGCGCAGGGTGGGCCTGTGTTGGTCGCGGTGGCCGGCGGCGGCTCGAGGTCCCTGGCTCGCAGCGCGAGTCGGGTGCTGGGGAAAGACGTGACCCACATCCCTGGGCATGCCCCCCAGCTGGAGCTCGAGGCCCTGTTGGCGGGGAACCAGGCGACGTGCGGATACCTGATCCAGGGCTCCCTCGATGGTGGCGCGACCCTGCTGCGTCTGGGGGACTGCGCCGAGCTCGACCCGCAGCCGCCGTCACACACCAACCCGAGCCTCCACTGGCGCGGCGACACGCTGGCCGCCCACGACGGCTGGGAGTGGCTCGATGCCGATGAGTTCGCCCACCAGGTCGGAGACGAGCGCGTACAGGCCGGCTACGCGGAGGCGATGCGACCGACGAAGCTGGCGAGCATCTCACTGCTCGCCTCGTCCCAGCTGGCGCTCGTCAGCTTCTTGATCACCGACATCGAGTCCCACCCCAGCAACGGCTGGCAGCGGCACTACGGACCTCACATCATGCTGGGCTGGGCAGCGACCTCTGCATCCAGCGCGGCGCTGCTGCTGGTTATCCGCAAGCGGAAGATCAACCGCCTCTCACACTGGTACGACCGGGAAGAGGCTCGCGCTTGGGGGCGGGGCAGCCCGGAAGGCGACACCCCATGACCCCCGCTGGCGGACGCGGCCACCTGGACCCACTGGCTCGAACAGCGGCAAGGGCCTGCCACCGATGGAACCCGGCACGCCGAAACACGGGGTAGGCGCGAAGGTTCCGCCCGCCCACATGGCGGGGTGGACCCAGCTGCGGTAAACCCCCGCTCCGAGGAGAGGGCCCCATAATGTCCGACAATCGCAACATCGCCGCCATGCTGCGTCAGCGCGCCACCGAACAGCCCGACGCCGTGGCCTTCCGCTTCATGAAGCCCCACGCCGGGCCGGGCCACCCCCAGCCGCGCACCGAGATCCGCTACGGTGAGCTCATCGCCGCGGCCGACCGCTACGCCCACGGCTTCGCCAAGGCCGGCATCACCCGCGGCATGCGCACCCTGGTGTTGGCGTCTCCCAGCCTGGACTTCTACGCCTTCATGTTCGGCCTGTTCGAGCTGGGGGCCATCCCCGTGTTCCTGGACCCGGGCATGGGGGTCAAGAACGTCCTGAAGTGCATCGAGCAGAACAAGCCCGAGGCCATGGTGGCCCTGAGTGCCATCCACGCCGTGGCCTGCTTCGCCCGCAAGCCCTTCGCCAACGTCAGGATCAACATCACCGTCGGATCCCGCTGGTTCTGGGGCGGCCACACCCTGCAGCAGATCTACGAACAGGGCGGCGACACACCCTGGGATCTGCCCCACTTCGAGCCCGAAGAAGAAGCCGCCATCATCTTCACCTCCGGCTCCACCGGCCCCCCCAAGGGCGTGTCCTTCCGCCACGGCGCCTTCCACGAGGTCACCACCAACATCGGCCAGATGTTCGGCTACGGCCCGGGCGACGTGCACATGGAGGCCTTCGCCAGCTTCGTGTTCTTCGACGCCTGCCTGGGCATGACCACCGTGGTGCCTGACGCAAACCTCACCAAGCTCGCGGGCGCCGACCCCGCGGTGTTCCTCCGGGCCATCCAGGAGCAGCACTGCAACTCGGCCTTCGCCTCCCCCATCGTGTGGGCCAAGCTCACCCGCCACTGCGAAGTCATCGACGAGGCCCTGCCCAGCCTCGAGCGCGCCGTCACCACCGGCGCCCCCATCCACGCCGACATGCACCGCCGCTTCCACGCCCTGGTGGGCCCGAGCGTCACCCTGCACACCCCCTACGGCGCCACCGAGAGCCTCACGGTGTCCAGCTTCGACAGCCGCCGCATCCTGGCCGAGACATGGGCTGATACAGCCAAGGGTGCCGGGACATGTGTCGGCATGCCTGTGCCCGGCGCCGACGTGTACATCATCGGTGTCACCGAAGACCCCATCCCCACCTGGGACGACAGCCTGATGTTGCCGGCTGGCGAGATCGGCGAGATCACCGTGGGCAGCGGCGTGGCCAGCCCCGAGTACAAGGAGCACCCCGAGGCCAACGCCCTGGCCAAGATCCAGCAAGGCGAGCGCATCCTGCATCGCATGGGCGACATCGGCTACCTGGACGAGCAGGGCCGGCTGTGGTTCTGCGGCCGCAAGAGCCACCGCATCGAGACCCCCAGCGGCTTGGTGCCCGCCGTGCCGGTGGAGAACATCGTCAACGAGCACCCCGCGGTGTTCCGCTCGGCCCTGGTGGGCCTGGGCGCCCGGGGCCACGAGGTCCCGGTGCTGCTGGTGGAGCTCGAGCAGGGCCACCAGTGGTCCGACACCCTGGCCAGCGAGCTGCGCACCCGCCTCGAGGGCACACGCTGGGAAGGCGTGGCCGCCGCCATGGAGCCCTACCAGGGCTTCCCCGTCGACCCCCGCCACAACTCCAAGATCCGCCGCGAGGTTCTCAAGATCTGGGCCGAGACACGCTTCGCGGACGCCATGCCCAAGCTCGAGGTCAAGCGCCCATAGTCGTCTGTTGGAAACCACTGACGTCGATGGCGCGAGGTAAGCCACAAGCCTGAACCCAAAGCCCAGGTGGCAGCAACCGTTTCCACCGCCAGGAGAGACACCATGAGAGCACTCGTCACCGGAGGAGGCGGCTTCCTGGGCCGCAGGCTCGTGGAGCTGCTGCTCCAGCAGGGTGAAGAGGTCACCGTGGTGGCCCGCAGCCGCTACCCCGAGGTCGAGGCCCTGGGCGCCCGCTGCGTGCAGGCCGACCTGCGGGACCGTGGCAAGCTGGTGGGCGCGGTCCAGGGCCACGACGTGGTCTTCCATGTGGCCTCACGCACGGGCTTCTGGGGCAAGCGAGGCGCCAACGACTACTGGGCCATCAACGTCGACGGCACCAACAACCTGCTCGAGGTGATGGAGGCCGTGGGGGTGCCACGGCTGGTCTACACCTCCACCCCCTCGGTGGTGGGCTACGCCCAGGACGTGGCCAACGGCCCCCAGGACCTGCCCTACGCCGACCCCCACGAGAGCATCTACCCGGAGTCCAAGGCGGCGGCCGAGGCCGAGGTGCTGCGGGCCAACGGCCACAGCCTGGCCACCGTGGCCCTGCGACCCCACCTGATCTTCGGGCCAGGCGACAACCACCTGGTGCCCCGCCTGGTGGACCGCGCCGCCGCGGGCAAGCTGCCCATCATCGGCGACGGACAAGCCCGGGTGGACGTCACCTACATCGACAACGCCGCCTGGGCCCACATCGACGCCGCCAACGCGCTCATCGGCCACACCGCGCCCTGCGCGGGCAAGGCCTACTTCATCGGCAACGAATCCCCCGTGCTGCTGTACGCGTGGATCAACGAGATCCTGGACGGCCTGGGCTATCCGCCGATCGCCAAGACCCTCAGCCGCGACACGGCCCGCAAGCTGGCCGCTGCCGTGGAGTGGGCCTGGAACAACCTGCCCATGCCCGGCGAGCCTCGGCTCACCCCCTTCCTGGTGGACGGCATGGCTCGGGATCACTGGTACGACCCGGCCCCCGCCCGCGCAGATCTGGGCTACCACCCCCGGGTGGACATGCCCACGGCCATGAAGGCCACCATCGCCTGGCTGAAGCAGCGGGAGTGAGCCTCGGGCGCCCCAGCCTACAGCCGCTCCCTCACATCCACGGGCAGCGCGTCCCCCAGCCGCTCGAGCAGGGCCAGGCGTTCCTGGCCCGGGGGGATCTCGAGCGCCGCGCCGCCATCGTCGAGCTCCTCGGGGTCCAGGTCCTCGGAGAGGCAGATCTGCAAGGTCTCGGGGTCGGGCTCGGGGGGCGGCGGCGGATCCCAGCGCATCGACAGGCAGGGCCGGGGCGGGTCGTCGGGGACGGCCTCGGTCCCTGGCGGGTCGCCCAGCTCGGGGATGGGAGGCGAGAGGCAGGGGTGCGTGGGAGGCTCGGGGGGCGGCGGCTCGGGAGGCAAGCCTTCGGGCGGCGGCGCGATGGACAAGCACACATCGGGCGGCGCGTCCGGTGGAGCGTCCGGCGGCGGCTCGGTGGGCGGCAGGACGGACAGGCAAGGACGCAGCTCCTCGCCACCTTCGTCATCCCGGGCGATGGACAAGCACACGCCCGGGCGGCAGGTGCCGCAGCTGGACAAGCCCAAGGCCACGAGCACGGACAGGGGGAGCTTCTCACGCGCCATGACGACCTCCGAAGGGGACGTCAGCAACCTACCAGCGCAGCACCGGCCCCACCAGACCCTCGCCCATGTCCTCGCTGATCTCCCGGCTGGCGCTCATGTCCACCTGGCCGGTCAAGGACCCGGCGCTCCAGCCGGCGGACACGGACAGCGAGACGCTGTCCCACTCCGAAGGGTCGATCTCTGTGAAGACATAGCTGCCGCCCAGGGCGGCCCAGTCCAGCTCGGCGCTGGCCCACAGCGAACCGGTGTCCATGGCCAGGATGCTGGCCGGCACGCTCTCGTCGAAGGCGCCGTCGTCGGTGGCCAGGGCCATTGTGATGGGGACCTCGAGCCAATCGACACATGCGTCATCCGGCGCGCCCGGGGCCGGCCCCGTGTCCTCGGGACCCCCGGTGTCCTCCACCGGGCTGCGATCGTGGTAGACCACGTCACCCGCCAGGGTGGCACCGATGGTCACCGTGG
>ERZ890953.1075-NODE-1075-length-14224-cov-5.076787_pt1 | contig 14224 bp, 14 predicted proteins | sample MGYA00521264_ERZ890953 | MGnify/ENA primary metagenome ERZ890953 (study PRJEB32303, sample SAMEA104408629) | aquatic metagenome | biome: Brackish water; feature: Chemocline; material: water | place: Baltic Sea | collected 2014-10-26T21:54:00 | depth 200 m ... | reverse complement strand
GGGCGAAGCCCCCCCACACCCCTATTTTCGGGATATTTTTTATCGAGTTGCGTAAGTCCTACTATCTTTACTGTAGAAAAAAAGTGACTGCTCAGCTTCAAACATTAAGAGACCGAAAAAAACAACCCGTAGCATTTGATGGCTGCGGGTTGTTTTTTTGATTTCATAATCGTCGTTATTTTGCAGCCAACGCCGCACCAATGATCCCGGCTTCGTTGCCCTGCTGGGCGGGAACCACCTCGGCGTTCACGGTCAGGTAGGGAAGGAATTTGGCGTGGTGTTTACTAATGCCACCGCCTAAAATAATTAAATCAGGCCACAAGAGTTTTTCCATACGAGTCAGGTATCGATCAAAGCGCTGCGCCCAATCTTGCCAGGAAAGCTCTTCGTTTTTTCGCACCGCGTCAGATGCTAATTTTTCGGCTTCTTCGCAGTCAATTTCTATATGACCCAACTCGGTATTGGGAAGCAAACGCCCATCGGTAAAAATGGCGGTGCCCAGACCGGTGCCAATCGTCACGATCAACACCACGCCATCACGACCGCGTCCTGCGCCAAATTGCATTTCCGCCAGACCGGCGGCATCAGCATCATTGATCACCGTCACGGGGCATTGGGTTTTGGCCGAAAATTGATTGGACGCATTAACGCCAATCCACTTTTTATGGATATTGGCGGCCGTGCGTACCACACCATGCTGGATCGCGGCGGGAAATCCACACCCGATAGGGCCGTGCCAGTCGAAGTGGTGTGCGATTTCAGCCACAGTTTCCGCAACGGATTTGGGCTTTGCTGGCTGTGGGGTGGGGATGCGGAATCTCCCAGTGAGCATCTCGCCCCTTTCGATATCTACCGGAGCGCCTTTGATTCCCGATCCGCCAATGTCTATGCCTAATATTTGCATAACTTCTTCCTGAAAGGTTGCCGTTGTATTTGGTTTAGGTGGCTGGTAACTGAATTCTTATTATAACGCTGTGAATACAGCGTCGGCTTCAATCTCAACAAGCATTTCAGGATTTATCAACGATTTGACTTCGACCATCGTGGTGGCCGGTGGACAAGCAGCGAAAAATTCGGCATGAGCGCGACCATACTCCTGCCAACGGCTGATATCCGTGACGAAAATGCGAGTGCGCACAACATCCGAGAGGTCAGCACCCAAATCAGTGAGGGCGCGCTGGATAATTTCGATACAACGAATGGTTTGGGCGTAAGCATCTCCCGGGGCATAGCAGGAGCCATCCTCCGCCACGGAAGCCGTACCCGTCACATAGATATGATCCCCCGCCCGGATGGCGCGGCAGTAGCCAACTTTGGCTTCCCAGGGCGCACCTGAAAATGTGCGTTGAAATTTCATGCGATAGTTTCCTTTTTGTAAAAAAAGAGAACACAGACACCTGCACTTTCACCGCAGGCGCAAGTGCGATACGGATTATATTGATTTTCGCGGATAAAATTCAAAAAATATCCGCACGGCGGCATCCATCGGGCCGCCCAGCGCGCCGAGAGCTAATCCCAGCCAAAAGCGATTTGATGTATTCGTGAATCATCTCCTGCATAACTGCCATTTTGTGCAATGGTCAAATTAAGATGGAATACCGAAGTACACAGAGATCGCTGAGTACTACATATTTTTCTCTGCGTTCTCCGCACTCTCAGCGGTGGAAAATTTCAAAAAAATTCGCGCGTCCTACCAAATCCCCGGGAATAGGCGGTAGCGAGTTTTCTGGCTGAATTCTTTATAGCCGGGAAGCTCTTCCTGCAGCGTTTTATCCTCCAGGGCTGTGCGAATCACTGTCAAAATGGCAGCCATGCCTCCAAAAATTAGCGCCACCCACGAACCCAGCAGAAGCGGCACGGCCAACTCGAAGAGGGCGCTGCCCAAATATCCCGGATGACGGACGAACTTGTAGGGGCCAGTGTTGCAGACCGCGTGCCCACGGTCATTCTGAATGCGTACCACCAACGAAAAATAAGCATTCTCAGCCATCGCCCAGGTTCCAGCGGCGTAACCGAGCGCAGCGGTAAGCCCTGCGACGACATGCACCCAAAGCGGCAGCGGCGCCGACCATCCATAGCGGACGTCAAAACCCGCCAGAATATATTTGGCAAGCGTCAGCAGGCCAATCACACTGAGTAGTGTTTTGTCCCAGGATTTCATGCCAGAGATGTCGCGTTGGGCGCGCTCTGCCAGCAATTCGGGTTGGCGCGGGATTAAAATAATGGCATTGGCAGCCACCCAAACGGCATAGAGTGCCACCAAGGCCCACCCCCAGCCCCAATCCCAGCGGCCCGCGGGCCAGAACAAGACAACAGGAACCATCAACACTCCCATGGTTTCACGGATCAACCAACGAGTGACAAGACGAGATAGTTGCGAATCTTTAGTGTTCATAGCGGCTTCCTTCCTGCATACAGGCCGTAACCCATATACTTAAAATATTGACGTGGATTGGAGGACATACATTTCATCAACGAGCGAGTTTCGCGGTCGCCCGTTGAAGTGCCTAAATATCCCCAGGCCATGCCCCAGTGAGTTGTACCGGCGTTGCTGAACAAAACAATCGGGTAGAGCAAAATATAGGTCGCAAAATTGATGATTCCCCGTACCGATAGTTTTTTCGTGGTCATCATCAATCTCCCAAAAACTTGCTCGCCTTCTGGCGCATTATTGCCCGATGCTTGCGCCCGGTCTGGCGCGGCAGCCACTCGGCAATTAATTCAGGATAATACCTGCCCAGCGTCTTCAACCCCCAACCAATACCTTTGACAGCATCCATCTCCCACTCACCGAACATGGGCTCCAACAAATCGAGCAATGCAGATGCCTGGGGAATCAGGTTCGCGTCCCCGCGGGATCGTTTGGCCCAAAAGTGAACGCCGACGCCTACGGCGCGACGCACCCAGCGATTGGGATCATCCTGCCACCCGGACAGGATATTCCGCGCGCCATCAAAGTGGTTCACCAGGGCCGGGCCGGGGATGCGTTCCCCAAGAATATCCGCGCCATACCACACATCGGCAGCGATGATATATGTCCGCGCGCGCCCAAACGCCCCCGGTAGATCGCGGTTCAACTGCGCACGCAGCGCACCGCCAATCACTACCCAGCCACCCTCGGTTCTGTGAGCGGCAATTTTAGCCAAAAATTGATTGCAAGCAGCCAATGGCACCGCGCCGAAAACTTCGCCGATGCGCTCCGAGTAACGAAATGGCGTGCGTTCAGCCAGTACCGGAGCCAACTGCGCGTACGCGGCATCGAATTGATTTGCCTGAATCTGGGCAGCAATTTTTTCGCCGAGCTGGAGGGCAGTTTGCATGTTCATGAATGCTCCCAAGACCTGGTAGGTTTTCACGAGAAATGATCGGCTCCAAAGGGTTTTCGAGAAACCTGCCAGGTCTGATATTGCTAAAACATCTCGTGCAAATAAGGCAATTTCGGCGGGAAGACGGTCTGCATGGCGGTCTGAATCTGCGACGAGGGGTTACCCCAGCCACGGATGGCAAAATCGACGGCTGGATGCGTGCCGTAGACGAGTGCCGAAAGCCCTTGAATGCTGAGTTCGCAATCCGCTGTGGAGGCAGGAGTCACTTCGAGCGTACCACCGCGCCCCTCAAATTTCCAGATTCCGGTGTTCCAAGGACAAAGAGTATCCTCCACACGGGCGCTGAATCCGGCTGGGCCGGTTTGTATTCCGCCCAAGGCAGCAATCTCCAACACGCGCCCCATCGGTGGAATCCAGGCGCATTCCAGATTGACATTCAAATCCGAAAACCAGGTTTCGGGCTGTTCGTGAGGCGGCAACAAAATTTCAACCTGATTGGCCTGGTCAATATGGCGGGCGATCCAGTTAAGCAACAAGTAGCGACCTTCAGATGTGTGATAATAAAATCGCGTGGCGTTCAGTTTGAATTTTGTGACTTCCTTCCCATCCAGGCTGTAAAGCATCACACCGACGATTTCACCATTAACCCGGGCGGCGGCCAGCCAGGTGCGTTCTTTGCCGGGCAACACGGGATCGGAATGTTCAAGTACTGCCATGCCGTGTATGCGGTCGCGATGCTCCAACACATATTGGCGGTAAATCTCGTAGCCTTCGCTGTCGAGCATGCGCTCGACGGTGCCGGAGAGATCGAGATTCAATAATGGAGCCAGGTCGGCAGGATGGAAGATGGCCCTACGCGGCTGAGGGAAATTAATGAAGCCCAAGCGCTCGTAGAAAGATTCGCGAAAAGGGTAAAGCGTGGCAAAGGGGCGATGTTCCTCACGGATGATTTGCATCAATTGCACAAGCAGTTGTTTAATATATCCCTTGCGGCGCGCTTCGGGGTATGTTGCCACTCCGAAGATGCCACCCATGCCAAAATTGACGCCGCGAATCTGCTGGATCATGGGGGTCGCGGCAACGGTAGCGACAGGTAACGCATCCTCATACAGGGCAAGGACGGTAACATCTTCGGCGCGTTTGGCGAAACGCATCTTCCACTCTCCCCTTTCTCGTATGGGGGGTGTGGGGGCGAAAGCATAGGTGGTCGCATTGAAAAGCACCGCCAGCATTTCATCTCCCTGAAGCTTGCGGATGGTGGTTTGGGACATACGATTCTCCTAGGAACGCAAACAGCTCTCACGCCAAGGCGTCAAGTTTTTTCGTTGCTCTTTGGCGTGAGCAAACACTGTAAGCAATTATTGTGCTGCTGGGACTTTAAGCAGAATTCCGACCAGATAGCCAACCAGAGCGCTGACGATACCGATCACGGCCATCTCCAGGCCACTTTTGAACGGGTGTCCGACAGTGGTGCGTGCTTTGTACACGCCAACGACAAATAGCACGATGGCTGAAACCAGCAACGAAAGCCACAGGCTTGTGCTAACCGTATAGAAGGCGAAGGGAGCCAAAGGAATGATCGACCCGACGATCGCCGCGATGCCTACGATCAGCGCTGATCGCAGGGCATCTCTGCGGGTTGTGGGGGTGAGTTGGTGTTCTTCCGCCATCATCACACCCACCCAAACATCTTTATCGGCGGTGATTTTATCAACAATTTGGTCGAGTAAATCGCCTTCGAAACCTTTCTTGCGGTAGATTTCGCGGATTTCCCCACGCTCTACGGCGGGGACCAGACGCACATGACGGTATTCGCGCTCGCGTTCACTCTCGTAATGAGCAGTCTCTGCCAGGGCTGTAGTATAGGCCACAGCAGCCATTGAAACCGATTCAGCAAACGTAGCAGCCAGACCAGCCACCATTACGATCTGCGAATCCAATGTTGCCGCAGCCACTCCGAGTACAATACCGAGCACATTCACCAGGCCATCTTGTCCGCCAAGAATGACATCGGCAAGGCTGGGGCTGGATTTATGCGGGTCACGATGCACATGATAGTGCAGTTGTTCGTGATCGTGTTCTTCAAGATGGTGGTTGGAGATTTCTATTGTCATTGTTTTTACTCACAAAGTAAACGAAGGGCACGAAAAAAAATGAGTGGTTCTTCGTGTCCCTTCGTGGATTCTATTCTCGCAGCAAGCGCATGCCATTGAGGGTGACAATCAGGGATGCGCCCATATCGGCGAAGACCGCCATCCACAGGGTGGCCGCTCCGAAGAAGGCCAACACCAGAAAAACAGCCTTAATCGCCAGCGCAAAGCCAATATTGAAGCGAATCGTGCGCGCCGCTTTGCGCCCCAGGCGAATGGCGACGGGCAATTGCGCCAGGTCATCGGCCATCAGGGCAACATCGGCGGTTTCGAGCGCCTGAGCAGTCCCTGCGCCTCCCATGGCAATACCGAGGCTGGCTGCAGCCAGGGCAGGAGCGTCGTTGATACCGTCGCCAATCATCGCCGCTCCGCCGTATTCGGCTTGCAGCGCCTGAATAGCATCCAGTTTATCTTCCGGTAGTAATCCGGCGCTAATATCATCCACGCCCAGGGCCAGACCGACGGCTCGTGCCACGGCAAGGTTATCGCCGGTGAGCATCACCGTACGCTGGATACCAGCCTCTTTCAGGGCAGCAATGGTCTCGCGGCTATTGTCCCGCGGCGGGTCGCTGACGGCCATAAAACCGAGCAGATGCCCGTTGTCGCTAACCAGCATCACGGTTTGACCGGTGGCTTCGGCGGCGTCGATGCGATTACAAAATTCCAGGTTGGAAGATTGCAGGTTGAAGGTTGGAGATTGGTGATTTTCCCGATCGTTGTCATGAAAAAAACCGTGGCTGCCCACGACGATGCTGTAGCCATTTACGTTGCCGCGAATGCCACGCCCGGGCAGGGATTCGACCTCCTGAGCATCAAGTTCAGGCAGATTGCGATTTTGGGCAGCCAACACCACGGCACGCGCCAGAGGATGCGTGCTGCGGCGCTCGACGGCCGCGGCCAGGGTGAGCATTTCGTTGCAGTGTGAACATTCGGTAGCATCAGGCGCACAACACTCATCGGCACAGACGATTTCAGTCAGTTTGGGGCGACCATGTGTCAATGTACCGGTTTTGTCGAAGGCCATCACCTGAATCTGCCCCAGGGTTTCAAGATATGCGCCACCCTTGACCAACACACCACGCCGCGCCAGTGTGGCGATGCCGCTGACCACAGTTACTGGAGTGGCGATGACCAGCGCACAGGGGCAGGCGATCACAAGCATGGCTAAAGCTCGGTAGAGCCAACCGTGCATTTCAGGCGTATCAAGAAAAGGCTGACCAAAGAAGATTGGTGGTACAGCGGCAATCAGTAGGGCACCGATCACCACGGTTGGCGTATACACACGGGCGAAACGATCCACGAAACGCTGGGCAGGGGTTTTCTGCGCCTGGGCTTTCTCGACGAGATGAATTAGCCGCGCCAGCGTGTTATCGGCGGCAAGATGGGTAATTTCGATTTCCAGCGCACCGCTGCCGTTGATCGTTCCGGCGAAAACTTCATTGCCGATGGCTTTCTCCACAGGCAGGCTTTCGCCCGTGATCGGCGCCTGGTTGACGGCGGAGGCACCTGCCCGCACCAACCCATCCATAGGGATGCGTTGAGCGGGCTTGACCAATATGCGGTCACCAATTTTCAAACCCTCAACCGGAATCACCTGTTCATGCGTGCCACACCACGGACAGGGGCCGCTTTCATAGACCCCACTGCCATCGGCGTAGGGCTGGCCAAGATGCTCAGCACAATCCATGCAGCTTGTTAGCAGGGTGGCATCGGCAGGAGCCAGGAGCATTAACCCGCGGATGCTGTCGCGAGCGCGTTCCATTGTGAAGCCTTCCAGAGCTTCGCCAAGGCTGAAGAGCACAATCACCGTGGCGGCCTCACCATATTCGCCGATGACAAACGCACCCACCGCGGCAATGGTCATTAATAGATTCATATCGAGGCCTTGCCCACTACGCAAAGCGGCCCAACCGGAACGCGCGGGGTAATACAAGCCAAGCAACCCGCCCAGGGTGAAAAGCCCCACCTCGAGCGAGTCCGGAAGCCCCAGCCCGGAGGCCAGGAAAGCCAAACCGATGCAAAGCATCCCTAATAAGGTCAGGCTGTTGCGCGGACGGCGGATCAAATCCCACACCAGCGGCCAGCCAGAAAGAATCACCGGGCGCGCTCCAACTTCCGTGACGCCGTAGCCCAAACTGCGAATTTGGCCGCGGATTTTATCTTCATCCAGATCGCCGGAAATTTGCATTTTGGCAACGGCAAAGTTAACTTCGCAAAATTCCACGCCGCTCAACCCGGCGACACCTTTTTCGAGGGTTAGCGCGCAATCGGCACAGTCCATACCGGTAATATTAAGTTCGAGTGTATTTGTCATAGTTTTTTTCTCTCACTTTGCCCCTCTCCTTTTATAGGAGAGGGGCAAAGTGAGAGCGCTCTATAGAATACCTGCGACCAGGCGCCAGACCTGGGCAACGAAAAAGGTTACAACAAAACCCATCACCACGGGCAAAAGAGTCGAAATCAGCGTCCACTTCAGGCTGCGAGTTTCTTTGTAGATCGTGTAGATCGTGGTGCTGCAGGGATTATGCAGCAGGCTGAAAAGCATCAGGTTGATGGCGGTGAGCAACGTCCAGCCCCCGGCATGGAGCAGAGTGATCATCTCGACTTTGGATTGGGTCTCGAACATCACGCCCGCGCCCGCGCCCATGCTGCTCGTTCCGGTGACCAGAACGGTGAGCATCAGTACCGTGGGGATGACAATTTCATTGGCAGGAATGGCGACAATATAAGCGACGAGAATCACCCCATTGAGGCCGAGTAATAATCCCGCGGGATTGAGGAAATTAATCAGATACTCGGCAATGCTGACTCCCCCAAAGGTGATATTGGCCGAAAGCCAGATGATTGCCCCCGCGGGGAGGGCGAAAGTCACCGCGCGCCATAGCACGATCAGCGTGCGATCAATAACCGAAGTGTAAATCGTCTGCCAGATGCGCGGCGGGCGATAAGGCGGCAATTCCAGGCTAAAAGTGGAGACTTCGCCGCGCAATACGGTGCGCGAGAGACTCCAGGAGACAAGGAAACTAAACAGCACACCTAGCACGGCAATCACCACTACCGACATCGCCGAGAGCAGTCCGGCAAGTTGAGCCGGAACCAGCCCGCCAATGAAGAGTGTGGCAATCAAAATTTGTGTTGGCCAGCGGCCATTACACAGGGCAAAATTGTTGGTGATAATCGCAATCAGGCGTTCACGCGGGCTATCGATAACGCGGGTGGCCACCACCCCGGCGGCGTTGCAGCCAAAGCCCATGGTCATGCTCAGGGCCTGTTTGCCGTGCGCCCCGACCTTGCGGAACATATTATCCAGATTGAAGGCCACGCGCGGCAGGTAGCCATAATCCTCCAGCAGCGTGAAGAGCGGGAAGAAGATCGCCATTGGCGGCAGCATCACGCTGATCACCCAGGCGGTTGCCAGATACATGCCATCGAAGAGCAGGCCATTGATCCACCAGGGCAGGCCAATAGTGGCGCCAAACCCCTTCAAGATCGGTTGAAGCGTATCCAGCAGCAGCCAACTGAGCCAGCGGGAGGGCACATTGGCCCCGGCGATGGTCAGCCAGAATACCAGGGTCAGCAGCGCCAGCATCAGTGGAAAACCAAATGCACGACTGGTGACCAGGCGGTCAATGGTGCGGTCGAGGTCAAAGCGCGGCTTCTCGTCGGGGCGTGTTACGGCCCGGTCGGCGATGCGCGCCGCGTCGGTGTACATCGATTCCATTAAATGTTCGTGGAAATCACTGCCCACTTCCCAGCGTAACGACTGGGCGGTGTTCAGAATATCTTCGGGAGAGGGGGTTTGTGTGTTCATAAGGGTTGTGGTTTGTAGCTGGTGGTTGATAGTATGGTGAACCACCGACCATCGATTAACTACTGCTCACTGATTACCAATAACTTGCAACTGTGTCGCACGCTGTGCCAGATTGCCGTGACTCAGATCGCCGAGTTCGCCTTTTTGCATGGCTTCGGCTATTTTTTCATCGCCATCCAGCAAACGTAGGGCTACCCAGCGGGCGTTGGGTAAATCGGGGTAGGCGGCTTCGATCTGTAGAACCAATTGTTCCACAGCATGTTTTAGTGCAGGCGATTCATAGCGCACGCGGTACGGTTTGCCGATCGTCTCACCGATGGATACTTCGTGGATGGCCCTGAGGAGCAAATCCATACCCTGGCCAAAACGGGCCGAGGTAGGCACAACCGGCACACCGAGGTCGCGCGCCAGCCGCCGATCATCCACGGTTAGTTTGTGCCGCCGGACTTCGTCCATCAAATTCAGACAGACCACCACGCGGTTGGTAATTTCCATGACCTGCAATACCAGGTTCAGGTTACGTTCCAGACGAGTGGCGTCCACCACCACGATCGAAACATCGGGCTGGCCAAAGAGAATAAAATCGCGGGCAATTTCCTCGTCGAGGCTGGTCGCCAGCAGCGAATAGGTACCGGGCAGATCAACAATTTTGTAGCGGTTGCTGCCGTACTCGAAGCCACCTTCTGCCCGAGTGACGGTTTTCCCTGGCCAGTTGCCCGTATGCTGGCGCAAGCCGGTGAGGGCGTTAAAGACAGTGCTTTTGCCCGTATTGGGGTTGCCTGCCAGCGCCACCACAAAATCCCAGTTTTCCATATCTACGCCCAATTTGAGCAAATTGGCAGCATTATGAACCGGGCAAGTTTCGCAGGGTGCGCTGGTGGATTGGGTTTGTATTTTTTCAGTCATATTAGTTTCCAGTAAAAACGTCTGACGCCAGTTCTTCAGATTCATGCACACGCGCTACGCGAATCTGTTCTGCTTGCATAGCCCGCAAGGCAATCAGGGCACCGCGCACACGATAAGCTGTCGGGTCGCCGCTGGGGCTGTTCATCTCATTGTGGATGATCGTCCCCGGCAGAATACCTAAATCCATCAGGCGACGACGTTCCGCCCCCCGGATGCGCGGCATAATCCCGATCACCTGACCTGCCTCTCCAGGAGCAAGGTTGGTTAGCCTTTCTCCTGGCTGGTCCTGCTCCTGAAGTTCTTCGGGCAGTGGTTCAAGGCTTACATTGGCCGCGATCAACGGGGCCAGGGTATGCTCATCACCGCCGCACCAAAAACGGATGCGATGCGACGAAGATTCCAGTACGCGCACGATCATACCGACATGCAGCCCTTCCGCCACCAATTGCGCATACACCGCTTCCGGCTCATCTTCGATATGCACAATGCGGGCGGGTTTATCGACACCGATACCCGCCAGAGGAATGCGCTCCTGGTATACAATTTCGCCGCTGGCTGTGGGAATAGGGTCCCCGTGCGGGTCGTGGGTGGGGTTGCCCAGGCGCATTGAAAGGTTGTTCAAGTCGGCAGGGCTGAGTTGATGTTCATATAAATCGGCCTGACCATGCCATTCGGCTTCATCAAAGCCAGTGGCATCGGCCAGATAACGCTCCCACAAACGGTGAGCACGAATGATTTGCAGCGCATAATCGCGCCCGGTTGGGGTGAGATGAAAATTCTCACCCGAGAACTCAAGCAATTGATGTTCTTCCAGGTTGGCTAAGTACTCCACCGCGGTATTATTATTAATACCCAGGGCACCGGCCAAACTATTGACGGATGGTAGGCGGTTATGAATCTCACACTGGTGAATATGTTTCAACGCATCTTCACGCAGGGTGCGCCCGTTGAGTTGACGGGCTTGCTGCCAGCGCCAGAACAAGCCGCGCTCAGGACGAAAGAGCCACACCGCGAGCAGGGTGATGGCGGCAGCGACCAGTAATGAAATCAGTGGGTTAGGCATAATTTTTTTGGTTTCGTAATTGGGCAGTAACTGTAGTCAAATAACGATCAAACTACGAAGCATCCCAACTACATAACTACTTCCTTTGTCGGTAAAGTTTCGGGTCTACAACCGTCAGCATGGCATCGGTATCGAGTTCGCCGCCCAAGAATTTATTCATCGCTTCAACCTGTGGGCGCGGGTCTGTCAGCATGCGGTTATAGTCTATATCCATATATTTTAATCCGGGTTGTTTTTTCATCCACTCTTCAACCTGACGGACGTGTTTCTCGAAAAGTAGCGCCATGGTGTCGTCATCAACTTTATTTTCTTCACCACGACGTTCGAGCATTTTGCTTTGGGAAGCCAGCACTTCGCGAATTTCGCGGCGCATGAAGAGTACGCGATATTCAAACTTGGGGGGGAGTTCCACCAATAAAGCGCCGATCAACTTTACGGCTTTGCCCTGCGCTTCCGGCAACCAGACGGTATCGCCATCTTTGAGCTTTTTTGCGCGCTCAAATTCGTAGTAGCCTTTGGGGTTATCCACATCCGCCTCACGAATTTGATCCGTCAACGGAGGGATGCCTCCGGCCTCGAGCATTTTCATGGTCATCGAGGTGCCAGAGCGCGGTAACCCAGAGACAATGATAATAGGGGTGGGTTTGCGGAAGATTTTGTTCAGAAAAGATTGCATAAGTTCTCCGATAACCGGGAACGGAAGACGGGAGACCGGAATTTCCCGCGCTCTGCCTTCCATCTTCGGTTGTCTACTGCGCTTGCACCAGTAAATCGCGCACGGCTTCAAGGCCAGTCTGCGGCAGCGCCAAGCCTTTGAGCGCACCATCTTTGTCGCCATCGACAATACGCCGTCCCAGGCCGGAATGCCGCCACATTTTCAGATCTTCTTCGATCGGCGAGCCAATAATATCTTGACGAGCCACTTTTCCGTCTTCCAGAACAATGATGCGATTCGTCTGGCGGGCAACGGCCAGATCGTGAGTGACCACAATGAAAGTGGTACCCTGGCTGCGGTTGAGGTCGTGCAGCAACCCCATCAGGGCGCGCCCGGCTTCGGTATCCAGGCTGCCGGTTGGTTCATCGGCCAGAATCAGGGCTGGATTATTCGCCAAGGCCCGTGCTACGGCCACGCGCTGACGCTGCCCACCCGAAAGCTGGTTGGGCAAGTGACGCATACGATCGCCCAGACCGACCAGTTCGAGTAGTTCTTTGGCGCGTTTGCGCCGGGCGATGAGGTTCATTTGGCCCATCATGGGGACTTCGATGTTCTCACGCGCGCTCAGGGTGGGGATGAGGTTGTGAAGTTGAAAAACAAAGCCCACAGTTTCGGCGCGAAATTTATCTTTGGCTCGAATTTTTGCTAAATCTTTCCCGTTGATAAAAATCTGCCCACTGGAGGGTTTGTCGAGTGCACCGATCATATTGAGCAGGGTACTTTTTCCACTGCCACTTGGTCCCATCACGCTGACAAACTCGCCGGAATCAATCGTCAGGTTGACACCATCCAGGGCACGGATTTCTTCACCGTTGCCATAGATGCGCGTCAGATCACGGATTTCAATGAGATGGGAAGAGGGGGATGTAGTTGTCATCATTATCTCCAGGCAAGTGTGCAAATCAGCAAATGGTCCAATTGGCACTTGCCGATTTGCATCCTTGCCACTTACTCATTTACTAATTTCAATATCCACGAAGGCGGTCATTCCCCAGCGCAAACCAGCGGGGATTTCATCCAGCTCGATCAGCACGGGGTAATTTACGCCCGAACCTTCGGAATCTTTAGGCGCAATACGCACCACCGTGCCATGAACAACGGCATCGGGCAGGGCATCGAAGGTCACAATCGCTGTATCGCCATTTTTGATCTGAGCCACGTCAATTTCATTCAGGTCGGTGGTCTCAACTTGCAGGTGATTCAGATCCGCCAGCAGAATAACCGGCTGCCCAGGGGAAACCCACTCGCCCGTGTGAATATTAATATTTCCGATAGTGCCATCGAAAGGCGCAGACAAGACCAAATCTCCCAGGGCGGCCTCGGTGGCGGCAAGCTGAGCTTCAGCGTTATCCAGGCGGGCCTGGGCTACGGCAACATCATCAGGGTCTGGTCCATCCTGCAGAATGTCGTACTTGCGCTGGGCGGCGGCGAGTTGGGCCTGCGCCAGAGCCAAATCGGATTCAGCTTCAGCGATATCCAGGTCACCACCTGTGCCAGACAGCGCATTGTATAAGCGCACCGTGGCATCGTAACTTTTCTGGGCCTGAGCCAGGCGGCTGAGGAAGTTGGCGCGCGTCAGATCATCTTCGGGTTTGTCGGCGTAGGGTTCGTAATCTTCCTCAGCTTTATCGAGTTGATCTTTGGCCAGGATCATATTGGCGTAGGCCTGATCGATATCGGCCTTCACTGCCGTGCGGTTGAGATTGTTGAGGCGACGCTGGGAGTCATCGATGGCTTTTTCGGCATTAACGATTGACTTCTGGGACTGCGCCTGCGCAACTTCGGGGTCATCGTAGAGCGCATCGAGCGCCTGCTGAGCGGCAACCACTTCGAAGCGGGTGGCCGCGATGGCAGCCTCCAGGTTCTCGGTGCCTTCCAACCGCACCAGCGCCTGCCCGGCCGTGACGAGATCATCTTCTCTGACCAGCACTTCGGCGACAACGCCGCCAGTTTTCATGCTCAGGGTGGCCTCTTCGGCGGGAAGCAGCTTACCAGTGGCACTCACCACTGGGGTAAAATTCTCCACCACTGGTGCTACGGTCGCGGTCGGTTCAGCCTGACCAGGTAGTTCACACGCGGTGAGGGTTAATATTCCAACAAACAGCAAGATAATCAATACTCTTTTCTTCATAGGTTGTGACTCCTTTAAAAATGGCAAATGGGCAAATCTGAAATTTGCTCATTTGATAATCTTTTTGTATTATTGACTCCACTGAAAAAACTACCGTGCAGGTGTTCCCGCCGGAATATATG
>ERZ890953.1072-NODE-1072-length-14257-cov-4.807069_pt1 | contig 14257 bp, 14 predicted proteins | sample MGYA00521264_ERZ890953 | MGnify/ENA primary metagenome ERZ890953 (study PRJEB32303, sample SAMEA104408629) | aquatic metagenome | biome: Brackish water; feature: Chemocline; material: water | place: Baltic Sea | collected 2014-10-26T21:54:00 | depth 200 m ... | reverse complement strand
CAGTTCTGTATTCATTTTCATCCATACTAATTTATGATTTGCCTTATACAAGCTTAATGCACTTACTTTTCCCACTCCTGAATGATTACCTCTTCACGTTTTTCCTGCAGTTTATCTTCTGCATCCAGTTCAGATTCGGCAAACATGATTTTATACAGTCCTAAATCATTGCTAGCCTTGTTATTGCGCAATGAGCTAACTTCTTTCTTGGCTTCTTTATAGCTATCAAAACGATCAATTTTCTGTAATTTTTTGATCATGTTACCGGGTAGCTGATTAACTTTATAAATATAATAGTGAGACATAATAGAAATACCTGAGTAAAATACTCGGGTATTGTACCTCAGGCCGAGAGCAAATTAAATACATGACTCACTGGATATGATTTATACGACAGAAAGAAAAGGCTATATAAAGCTTTTAAGTCTAAGAATATAAATAAAATCTCGGTTTACGCCTTCATTTGTGCAAAGTCGAATAGCATTTGCAATCACTGTTGATAATGTTACATTTATGCAGTAGTGGTTATTTAAAACTATTACAGTTTACATTTCTAAGAATTCAATATCTGAGGGGATATTCATGAAAAAACTTACTTCAACGTTTTTGTTGACTTCAATTTTAGCAGTTGCTGCCAATTCGGTGTCTGCTGATACACTCGATTCTGTAAAAAGCAAAGGTTATGTCCAGTGTGGTGTAAGCACTGGCCTTCCTGGTTTTTCAAATGCTGATGCTTCCGGTAACTGGAAAGGTCTGGACGTTGACGTTTGTCGCGCAGTTGCAGCTGCTGCTTTAGGTGATGCAGATAAAGTTAAATACACTCCATTAACCGCTAAAGAGCGTTTTACGGCACTGCAATCAGGTGAAATAGACATACTTTCCCGTAACACTACCTGGACCCTGACTCGTGATGGTTCGCTGGGTCTGAACTTTGCCGGTGTTAACTACTATGATGGACAGGGTTTCATGGTTTCCAAGGATCTGGGTGTTAAAAGTGCTCTGGAACTTGATGGTGCCGCTGTTTGTATCCAGGCCGGAACTACCACTGAATTAAATCTGGCTGATTACTTCCGTGAAAATGGTATGAAGTACAAATCAGTTACTTATGACACTTCGGATGCAACGATTAAAGGTTTTGAAGCAGGTCGCTGTGACATGCTTTCATCTGATCAATCTCAGCTGTATTCATTGCGTATTAAGCTGAAGAATCCTGAAGGAGCAATTGTATTACCTGAAGTTATTTCTAAAGAGCCTTTAGGACCAGTTGTACGCCAGGGCGATGATAAGTGGTTTAATATTGTTAAATGGTCTTTGATGGCTATGGTTAATGCTGAAGAACTGGGTATTAATTCAGGCAATGTAAGTAGCATGAAAAATAGCGATAATCCTTCAATAGGTCGTTTTATGACCGGCCAGGGCGAAAAGCTGGGTGTGAGAGATGACTGGGCATATAATATCACCAAGCAGGTAGGTAACTATGGTGAATCGTTCGAGCGCAATGTTGGAATGAGCTCTCCGCTTAAAATCTCTCGAGGCTTAAATGCGTTGTGGAGTAAAGGCGGTCTGCAATACGCTCCACCAATCCGTTAATTCGATGCATTATTAAGGGGCATGGTTACATGTCCCTTTTTTATTCTGAAATACTGTATGCCGTGAGTGCAGGAAGCAGAAGGAACGGCGAATGTCTATCCAGAATTAAGCGTAGCAATACAGGCTACGAAATAATTTTGAATAGATATACGTAGAGAGTATTTGATTATCTCATTTCTAATAATAAAACTATCTAATTACGGAGCGAAGCATGTCTGATCATGATTCGGAATTAAAACCGTCTAAACCTGCAATATGGAATGACCCGAAATACCGGGCTCTGTTCTTTCAAATTGTGCTTGTTCTGGCGCTGGGTTATTTCATCACAACCATCGTCAACAATACTTTAACGAATATGGAGTCCAGGGGGATTTCAACAGGATTTGCCTTTCTTAGCGAACCTGCGGGTTTTGGTATTCTACAAAGTCTGATTGAATTTGATGAATCGCATACCTATGGGCGAACGTTCTTCGTAGGTCTGCTGAATACCATGTTAGTTGCCGGTCTAGGTATCTTCCTGGCTACAATTCTTGGCTTTATCATGGGGGTGGCGCGTTTATCCAGAAACTGGGTTGTTGCCAAGGTTGCTACTTTCTATATTGAAATATTCCGTAATATTCCTTTGTTACTGCAGATTTTCTTCTGGTATTTTGCCGTATTGGGGGCTCTTCCCAGTGTCAGGCAAAGTATGTCTTTAGGGGCTGGAGTTGAATTCAATAACCGGGGGTTATATCTACCTGCTCCTGTACCTGAAAATGGCTTCGCTATTGTTGGCTGGTTATTTTTGGCAGGTATTATCGCATCTATTTTGCTGGCTCGTTGGGCAAACAAACGTCAGGAAAGCACCGGGCAACAATTTCCTGTTTTCTTTTCTTCTTTAGGGATGATTTTCGGCTTACCCCTGCTCGTTTTTTTTGTGATGGGTTCACCTTTAAGCTGGGATTACCCGATGTTAAAAGGGTTTAATTTTCAGGGTGGTATTTCGATCATTCCTGAATTACTGGCACTGTTGTTGGCCTTAACGATCTATACAGGTACCTTTATTGCAGAGACTGTTCGTGCCGGCATCAATGCGGTGAGTCACGGGCAGACTGAAGCGGCTATGGCACTAGGTTTGAATCGTAGCAAAACCATGCGCCTGATTATTATTCCTCAGGCTATGCGCGTTATTATTCCGCCATTAACCAGTCAATATCTGAACCTGGCCAAAAACTCATCACTGGCAACGGCAGTCGGTTACCCCGATATCGTAGCCGTATTTATGGGGACGACCCTGAATCAGACGGGGCAGGCTGTAGAAATTACCATGATGACGATGGGAGTCTATCTAACCATCAGTCTGGTTATCTCTATGTTTATGAACTGGTTTAATAAAAGAATGGCTCTGGTTGAGCGATAGGGGGAGATGACCGTGACGACTGAAACAAAAAAATACGAGCTTGGACATCACCCAGATATGGCGCCTCCTTTAACTACCACCGGCTTAATCGGCTGGTTGAGGACGAATCTGTTTTCCAGTTACATGAACAGTGTTCTGACGATCTTCGTATTATATCTGTTGTATCTGTATATCCCGCCGTTGATTGAATGGTTGTTTATCGATGCTATCTGGAGTGGAGGATCAAGAGAAGCTTGTGAAGTTGATGGTGCAGGAGCCTGCTGGGCTTTTATTAATAGTCGCTTTTCACAATTTATGTACGGGTTTTATCCTAAAGACTTACTGTGGCGTCCAAATACTGCCGGTTTGTTGTTGATTGCTTTAATGGTTCCACTGTTTCTAAAGTCATTCAATTATAAATGGGTGTTAGGTGGCTTTATTCTGATTATCTATCCTTTTATAGCTTTTTATCTGATTCATGGTGGTTCGTTTGGATTAGAGACAGTAGAGACTAATAAATGGGGTGGCTTAATGTTAACCCTGATTCTGTCGGGTGTTGGTATAGTCGCTTCCCTGCCGATCGGGATCGTGCTCGCTCTCGGGCGTCGTTCTGAAATGCCCATCGTTAAATCACTTTCAGTCGTGTATATCGAATTCTGGCGGGGTGTTCCATTGATTACGGTGCTATTCATGTCATCGGTGATGTTACCGTTGTTTTTACCAGATGGTAGTGACTTTGATAAATTGCTACGTGCCATGATCGGAATCATTATGTTTCAGTCCGCTTACATGGCAGAAGTAGTGCGGGGTGGTTTGCAGGCTATACCTAAAGGGCAATATGAAGCGGCTTCCGCATTAGGGTTAAGTTACTGGAAAAGTATGGGCTTTATTGTACTGCCACAGGCTTTGAAGCTGGTTATTCCAGGAATCGTGAACACTTTTATCGCTTTATTTAAAGACACCACGCTGGTATTAATCATCGGGCTTTTTGACTTGCTTGCAATCATCCAGCAGGCTAACTCCGATTCTGCCTGGTTAGGCTTTGATACTGAAGGTTATGTATTTGCAGCCAGCGTTTTCTGGGTATTCTGTTTCAGCATGTCCAGATATAGTATTGCCCTTGAAGCTAAATTACACACAGGTCACAAAAGGTAATTACCATGACAAATGATAATAATTCAGTTCAGGAACACATCATTGAAATGAATGCTGTACACAAATGGTATGGTAGTTTTCATGTGCTTAAAGATGTCAACCTGCAAGTAAGCAAAGGCGAACGTATTGTTATATGCGGTCCATCCGGTTCCGGTAAATCGACTGCAATTCGCTGTATCAATCACCTGGAAGAGCATCAGAAAGGCCAGATTATTGTAGACGGTACCGAGTTAACAGGTGATCTGAAACATATTGAAAAAATTCGTCAGGAAGTCGGTATGGTGTTTCAGCACTTTAACCTGTTTCCTCATTTAACTATTCTCGAAAACCTGGTTTTAGCACCGATATGGGTCAAGAAAATGCCGAGAAAGGAAGCTGAAGAAATCGGTATGAATTATCTTGAACGGGTTAAAATTCCTGAACAGGCAAAAAAATACCCCGGTCAACTTTCCGGTGGTCAGCAACAGCGTGTGGCTATAGCGCGTAGTTTGTGTATGAGCCCCAAAGTGATGTTATTCGATGAGCCGACCTCTGCACTCGATCCTGAAATGATATCTGAGGTTCTTGATGTTATGGTAGAACTGGCTGAAGAAGGGATGACCATGATCTGTGTAACTCATGAAATGGGTTTTGCCAAAAAAGTAGCTAATCGCGTTATTTTTATGGATGCGGGACAGATTATTGAACAGAATGATCCACATGAATTTTTTGATAATCCTCAACATGAAAGAACTCAATTATTCTTAAGTCAGATTATTCAGCATTAAATAGAGACTGAACTATAATTCAATACTGTATATGACCAGCTGAAGTACAGGTAAAGCTGGCACAAATGTCAAAAAAAATCTACTTAGAGAGGTTGGTATGGCGCATATTGAATGGACCAGTGATCTGGATACAGGTATTCAGGTCATCGATAACCAGCATAAAAGGATAGTTGAATACATCAATAAACTGGACGATACCCGGGTTACCCACGATCTGGAGCAAATTTCGATAGTTTTAAATGAACTGGTTGATTACACCCTTTCGCATTTCACTTTTGAAGAAAGTTTAATGGAAGAAGCTGGCTACCCTTTTATTCGTGGCCATAAACGTGTTCACCAGCTGTTTGTTAAAAGAGTTGGAGATTATGTGCAACGCTTTAAAATGGGCGAGGACATTACCGACGAATTATTAAATACGCTTAAAGCCTGGCTTATTAATCACATCAGAAGTGATGATAGCGATTATGTAGAGCTGGTTAGAACGAATCTTCAGGGAATGGATGCGCACCGTAAGGGTAGCTGGTTATCAAGAAGTCTTAAAAATATATTTGGTTAATCCTAATTCAGGCAACTAATTATGCAACGTGTTGAATGGACTAATGATCTGGAAATTGGTATTCCTGTTATTGATGCACAGCATCAAAGAATAGTAGAGTATATAAATACCCTGGCCAGTATGCAGGATGATATTGACTCTGACACCGTAGCCAAACTGATTGATTCGTTAGTTGATTATACCTTTTCACACTTTGCTTTTGAGGAGTCACTGATGGAGGAGGCCGGGTATGAGTATCTAAGTATTCACCAGGGAACACATGAGGCATTTACCCGCCAAATTACAGTTTTGCATTCACAGTTTAAAGCCGGGCAGGATGTTAGTAAAGATCTCGGCAAATTACTTTTAACCTGGTTAATTGATCATATTCAAAGTGATGATCAGAGTTATGCCCCTCTGGTCAGAGAAAAGTTTTCGTTAATAGAAAAAAAATCCGATGGCAACTGGCTGGGTAATACTCTGAAAAAGTTTTTTAGTTAAGTGGGTAAGCTTCTGTCCTTTATTTCTTACTTTCATTTCAGCAAATAATTCACCTGTTGTCCGGTTTTTGATATTGTAGCGAAATCTTTTCCCCAGCTATATGTATTGTGCCAAAAATTCAGCAATTACCATCTCATTTAATTAATCAGATAGCAGCCGGTGAAGTGGTTGAAAGACCGGCTTCGGTAGTTAAAGAACTGGTTGAAAATAGTCTTGATGCGGGTTCTACTTCAATCGAAGTGGAGATAGAGTCTGGCGGTTTGAAACTGATTCGCATCGTAGATAATGGTGTCGGTATCGATAAAGATGACCTGCAGCTCGCGCTATCACGTCATGCTACCAGTAAAATTCACAGTCTGGATGATCTGGAAGCTATAGGCAGTCTGGGGTTTCGTGGCGAGGCTTTACCGAGTATTGCATCGGTTTCACGGTTAAGTATTAGCTCGGCGGTTGAAGATGGCGGGCATGGCTGGAAGCTGGAAGCCAGGACCGATATGAATTTAGAACCATTTTCACAGCAGCAGGCAGGTACGACGATTGAAGTACGCGATCTTTTTTATAATGTTCCTGCACGAAAGAAATTTTTGCGTACCGAGCGCACCGAGTTCAATCATATTGAATCACTCTTCAAAACGCTGGCATTAAGTCGTCCGCAGGTGGCTTTACGCCTGATTCATAATCGAAAAACAATTTACCAGTTAAGCGTCGCAGACTCTGAAGCAACTAATCAACAGCGTCTTTCCAGAATATGTGGCAGTGAATTTGCCAACAGTGTTGTTACGATTGATATTGAAATTGACGGCATGTCCTTAAAAGGCTGGGTAGCTCTGCCTACTTTTTCCAGAAGCCAGGCTGATATGCAGTATTTCTTTGTTAATCAACGCATGATTCGCGACAAGATTATCAGCCATGCTGTGCGTCAGGCCTATCAGGATGTACTGTTCCATGGTCGTCACTCAGCCTTTGTGCTTTATCTTGATCTGGATCCGCGCCAGGTTGATGTCAATGTGCATCCACAGAAGCATGAAGTTCGATTTCGAAATTCTCGACAGGTACATGACTTTCTGTATCGAAGCTTACATCGTGCACTGGCAGATGTGCAGCCGGAGCAACAATTAGCAAGTCCTGCATTTGCTTTGCAAACAGGCAATATTGAGTCGAGCCCTATCGATGTTCAACAGCAGATTAATTTTTCTTCTCAACACCCCGCTGCACGATATAGCAGTTTTGACAGGTCGCCAGCATACGTAAAAGAGTCGATAACTAATTATGCAGAGCTGCTATCTAAACCAGTTGAAAGTTCGGTGGATCAACCTGCATTAGCACCTCCACTGGGATACGCGCTGGCACAGTTAAAAGGTATTTATATCCTCGCTGAAAATGATTCAGGCCTGGTTTTGGTGGATATGCATGCAGCTCATGAGAGAATTGTATATGAACGGTTGAAACAAAATGCTGAACTGGAAGGTGTAATCAGTCAGCCTTTATTGGTTCCTTTAACTATAAATGTCAGTCAGTCTGAAGCAGAACTGGTTGAAAGCTGTGAAACCGAACTTAACAGATTTGGCTTGAAACTGGAAAGATTGAGCCATGAACAGCTGCGTGTTCGAGAAGTGCCTGCATTGTTAAAGCTGGCCAATATAGAAAAACTGGTGCGTGATGTGTTAAGTGACCTGATGGAATACGGACAGAGCCAGCGTATCCAGGAATCCACTAATGAAATTTTGTCTACTATGGCCTGTCATGGTTCGGTGCGGGCCAATCGGTTGTTAAATATCAGTGAAATGAATGCCTTGCTACGGGATATCGAGCAAACCGAGCGCAGTGGCCAGTGTAATCATGGTCGCCCTACCTGGAAACAGTTGAGTCTTGATCAGCTCGACAGTTTGTTTTTACGTGGACAGTAATGCAACAACCTGAAGCTATCCTGCTCATGGGGGCCACCGCAACCGGTAAAACAGAGCTTGCTGTTAAACTGGCCGAGCAATTTCCAGTCGAAATAATCAGTGTTGATTCAGCGTTGATTTATAAAGATATGGATATAGGCACGGCCAAACCTGATGCCGAGTTGTTGCAACGTGCACCACATTTTCTGATAGATATTATTAACCCCTCTCAAAGATGGTCAGCCTGGGATTTTGTAAAACAGGCGACAGGTTTGATTTCAGAAATTAATGCAAGAGGGAATATTCCATTGCTGGTAGGTGGAACTATGATGTATTTCAATGCATTAGAGCAGGGACTTAATAATTTGCCAATGGCCGATGAGGCCATACGTCAGCAGTTAAATCAACAATGCGAGGATGAGGGGCTGGATTCACTGTATGCTGAATTGTCGTCAATAGACCCCCCGACTGCTGCCCGGCTTAAGGCGACTGACCCGCAGCGTATCATGAGAGCGCTTGAAGTTTATCGGCTTAGCGGTAGGACAATGTCTGAATTTTTACAGCAACAACAAAACAGGCCGGCAATTAATTTCAGGCGCCTGATTCTGGATGTGTCTGAACGAATTGAACTGCACCAGCGTATCGAACAGCGTTTTAATGTCATGTTAGAACAGGGGTTTGAGCAGGAAGTTATTGAGCTACGTCAACGTGAAGATTTAAATTTGACGTTACCTTCTATGCGCTGTGTGGGCTATCGGCAAATGTGGATGTATTTAGACGGGAACTATAGTTATACAGAGATGGTCAATAAGTCCGTTGTTGCAACACGCCAGCTGGCGAAGCGACAATTGACCTGGCTGCGCAAATACGAAGACGTAAAACGTGTCGATTATCGGGGTTATAGCTTTTCTGAAGTGTGCCAGTATGTAAACTTGTAAAATAGAACTGAGTAACTATATATCAGACTAGCTAGGAAATTTAGAATTTTCTGATACACTCAATCTGTACTTAATAAAAAAATAAATTAGGAGCACTATTATGTCAAAAGGGCAAATGTTACAAGAACCCTTTTTAAACGCGTTACGTCGAGAGCACGTACCCGTTTCTATATTTCTTGTGAATGGAATCAAGTTACAGGGACAAATAGAATCTTTTGATCAATTTGTCATTCTATTGAAAAATAATGTCAGTCAAATGGTTTATAAGCATGCGGTTTCGACCATCGTGCCGGCACGTAATATTCAGATTGATAAACCTGACACCGATGACACTGATGATGGTGATGAATTTAATCAGTAAGCTAATGGAGTTTTTTTCAGTGCTGGTGGGCAGCGGCTTATCAGCTCAGAGTGTGTTTCAAAAGGCTCTGCTGGAGTATTGATTGTTCGAGTTTGAACGCCCCCGGGGCGGAGAAAGGGCATTACTGGTTCATATCAACTTACCTGATAGCCTGGATCAGGATGATCTGTCAGAATTTATCGAACTAGTCCGGTCTGCCGATGTTGAGGATGTTGATATTATTGTCGGCAGTCGACATCTGCCATCAGCCAAAACTTTCGTAGGTAAGGGGAAACTGGAAGAAATAGCTTCACTTGCCCGCTTGCATGAAATTGATGTAGTGTTATTCAATCATGCTCTTTCTCCCTCACAGGAACGAAATCTGGAGAAAGAGTTACAATGTCGTGTACTGGATCGTACCGGTTTGATTCTCGATATTTTTGCACAACGTGCTCATTCTTTTGAAGGCAAATTGCAGGTTGAGCTGGCGCAGCTAAAACATCTCTCTACTCGCCTGGTAAGAGGCTGGACACACCTTGAGCGACAAAAAGGTGGTATCGGTTTGAGAGGACCAGGTGAAACCCAGTTAGAAACTGATAGACGGTTACTCGGTAAGCGTATTAAATATCTGAATAATCGCCTTGAAAAAGTAGCCAGTCAACGTCAACAAAGTCGTCAGGCCCGCAAGCAGGCTGAAATTCCCACCCTGTCTCTGGTTGGTTATACAAATGCCGGTAAATCATCTTTGTTTAACGCATTAACAGAATCGCATGCCTATGCTGCAGACCAGTTATTTGCTACCCTGGATCCTACGTTGCGTAAGCTGGAAGTTGATGAGCATTTGTCAGTTATTATGGCAGATACGGTCGGATTTATACGGCATTTACCGCATGATCTGGTTGCTGCATTTAGAGCGACACTACAGGAAACACGTGAAGCTGACCTGATATTGCATGTAATTGATTGCGTAGATGAAAACAGGCAGGATAAAATTGATGCGGTTAATAATGTGTTAGTTGAAGTAGGCGCAGATAAAACGCCGCAACTGCAAATTTTTAATAAAATTGATCTTGCCGAATATAGTCCTAGAATTGATCGGGATGAAGAAGGTAAAGCAACAAGAGTCTGGTTGTCGGCTAAGTCCACACAGGGTTTTGAAGAATTTAAACAGGTTATTATTGAGTATTTTTCGGTAAAAACGCTATGTTGTGAGCTCGATTTGCAGCCGAGTGAAGGTTTAATTCGATCCAGACTTTATGAACTGAAAGTGATCACCGAAGAAACTTATAATGACGATGGTAGTGTTCATCTGGTGTTGCAAATTAGCGAAGTTCAAATAAAAAAACTGTCTCGACACCTTGAAATTTCGACAGAAAGATTCCATATCTGTGATGATCGGCTTGCAGGAGCAGCCTGACCCTCATACAATTCACATCTTTTGTGTTGCATGTAATGTAGCAGCAAAGAATATCGTAACTAATTTTGATAATTTTGGAGAAGTATTATGCCCTGGAATGAACCGGGTAAAGACAAAGATCCCTGGGGACAACGTAACAACGATGCCCCCCCTGATCTTGACGAGATATTTAACAATCTTAAGAAAAAACTGAATGGTATTCTTGGCAGTGGTAAAGGTGGTAGTGGTGGCAAGAGTGGTGGTTCAGAAGACCATTCCGGCCTGATCCTGCTGGCCATTGGTGCTCTTGTTATTGTCTGGTTATTGAGTGGCATTTATATTGTTGATGAAGGTAAACGCGGTGTGGAAACACGTTTTGGTGCCAAAACTGACATGACTATGCCTGGGCCTCACTGGCGACTACCCTGGCCGATTGATGATGTCGAACAGGTTAATGTGGAAGGCATACGAAAGATCAACAATAGTTCACAGATGTTGACTGAAGATGAAAATATTGTCGCACTCAGCCTGGAAGTTCAATATAACGTGAAGAATGCTCAGGAATACGCCTTTGAAGTGCGTGAACCTGATCTTACATTGAAACAGGCTGCCGAAACTGCAGTACGAGAAGTAGTTGGTCGCAGCAAGATGGACTTTGTAATAACAGATGGCCGTGCAGTAATATCTTCCGAAACTAAGCGCATCATGCAGGATATTCTCGATTCCTATAAAACGGGTTTAAATGTTTTGCAGGTTAACCTGAATGAGGCCCAGCCACCTGAGGAAGTTCAGGATGCATTTGCCGATGCGATAAAAGCGCGGGAAGATGAGCAGCGTATTATCAATGAAGCGAACGCCTATCGAAATGATGTTGTGCCGAAAGCACGTGGTGACGGACAAAGTATGCTGGAAGATGCAGAAGCTTATAGAACCCGAGTTTTGAAATCTTCTCAGGGTGAAACTCAACGTTTCACTAAACTTTTGACTGAATATAAACTGGCGCCAGAAGTAACTCGTGAAAGATTGTATCTGGATACTATGGAAGATGTCATGGCAAATAATTCAAAAGTGATTATGGATACACAGAATAGCGGTAACCTGATGTACCTGCCACTGGATAAACTGATGTCTAATAGTACTAATACTTCAATGAACAGGGGGTTACCTGCCCAGGTTGGAGTTAGTGATACAACGCGTGACGTACTAGAAGAATTTAACCGTAACACGTCACGAAGCCGTACACGGGAGACAAGATAATGAGTAACATTAAATTTGGATTGGTACTTGTAATTTTTTTAAGCATGATTGTATGGATGTCGACCTATATCGTTCACGAAAGAGAGCTGGCGATAAAATTTAAACTTGGTGAAATTGTACAGACAGTTGATACCCCCGGTTTAAAATGGAAAATACCGTTTATTAATAATGTACGTAAATTTGATAGCCGTGTACTGACACTGGATACACCATCGGAACGATTTCTGACCAGTGAAAAGAAAAACGTAATCGTGGATTCTTTTGTGAAATGGCGTATTTTTAATCCTCGCGATTATTACACCTCAACTCAGGGAGATGAGCGAATTGCCGTATCACGAATCGTTTCTATTTTAAATGATGAAATGAAAGGACAGTTTGGTTCAAAAACCATACGCGAAGTAATTTCTGGGGAACGTTCGGCAATAATGACGACAGTTAATGAAAATGCCGGTAAGAAAACACGGGACATGGGTATAGAGTTGGTCGATGTGCGGATTAAAAAAGTAGAGCTGCCACCTGAAGTCAGTAATTCGGTGTTCCTGCGTATGATTAAAGAACGCGCCACGGTCGCCAAGGCTTTCCGTTCTGCAGGTGAAGAACAGGCCAAAGGAATTCGAGCTAATGCAGATCGTCAGCGTACAGAAACTCTAGCGGAAGCTTATCGTAAGTCAGAAGAAATTCGGGGTGATGGTGATGCGCAGGCTTCAAGGATTTATGCTGAAGCGTTTGGAGCAGATAAAGATTTTTACTCTTTTACGCGTAGTCTGAGTGCTTATAAAAATAGTTTTAAAAATTCAAATGATATTCTGGTGTTAAATCCGGATTCTGAATTTTTTAAGTATTTTAAGGGCGCTACAGCCACTAAGTAATTAACTTTAGAATGACAAACGGGCGATATTTATATCGCCCGTTTGTGCGTGTGTAAAAATATGAACTGGAACGACTTACTTGCTGCATTGTCACTGGTCCTGGTGATAGAGGGTTTATTGCCTTTCATAAACCCGAAAGGTTATAAAAATACGATGATGCAAATGGCTGCTTTTCCTGAAAAGTCGATTCGCATGATAGGATTTGGCAGTATGATTGCCGGAGTTCTTTTTTTATATCTGGTTAGAGGATAGATTTTGAGTCAAAAAGTTAATAATCGATGGTTATTACCGGATGGTATCGATGAGGTTTTACCGCCCGATGCAGCATCAGTAGAACAGTTACGTCAACAACTGCTCAGTTTATATGATAGCTGGGGCTATGACCTTGTTATGCCGGCGATGATCGAGTTTACCGATTCACTTCTAACCGGGACTGCCAATTCTCTGGATCGTAAGACATTCAGAATGATGGATCAGTTAACTGGTCGGCAAATGGGTCTGAGATCTGATATGACACCTCAGGTTGCACGTATTGACGCGCACCAGTTGGCCAACACTGGAACTTCACGGTTCTGTTATTGCGGGCCACTGGTCCACGCGCAGACTGATGGCCTCAACCCGAGTCGCTCTCCTCTGCAAATAGGCGCTGAAATTTTTGGTAATAATTCGATAGATGCTGATATTGAAGTGGTTTGCCTGATGCTGGAAACGCTTAAAAGTATTCCGTTAAACAATGTTTCCCTCGATCTGGGGCATGTGGGTATTTTCCGCTCTCTGTTTAAACAGTCTTCTCTCGATAAAGCTTTAGAAAATCCGTTGTTTGATATGTTACAGCGAAAATCTATCCCTGAATTAAAGGCATTCCTTGATGAGCAGACCTTAAGCGATATTTCCCGTAATCAATTTTGTCAGTTAGCACTGTTGAATGGTGATATTGAAACCATTAAAGAAGCACGTACTATTTTTAAAGATGCTGCTGAAGATTGCCTGGCTGCTCTAGATCATATCGAAGCGATTGCTAATGGTGTACAACAGCGTTTTCCTGATGTTTTAATTCATTGTGACTTATCTGAATTAAGAGGATATGAATATCATACCGGACTGGTTTTTGCTGCTTTTCTTCCGGGACAGGGTCAGGATATAGCTCGTGGTGGACGTTATGATGATATAGGTTCTGTTTTTGGAGTAGCCCGTCCGGCGACAGGTTTTAGTGCCGATTTACTGAATCTTTTTCAACTTTCTGATTTCAGGATAGCGAAAAAATCAGCTATATTGGCACCCAATAAAAATGATGAAAGTTTATTAAAGCTGATCCGCCAGTTACGCGAAAAAGGTGAACGGGTTATTAAAGATTTATCAAATGGTAAAAATACCCCTGAACAGCAAAAATGTAATCAGCAAATAGTGCATAACGGCAAGCAGTGGGTAGTTAACGAGGTTTAAAAAAATATCACCACGAAGACACGAAGAACACGAAGGTATAATTTTTTTGCCTAACCTTTATTGTAGTGTTCAAGTGAAATTAAATGGGTATGAACTGTAAAGTTTTAATTTTAGTATCTACTCAGCGTGTTTTGCAGCAAATAGCGCAAGTTGTTTATTCTTCAGACTTCTGCAACAGGACATTGCAGTAGAGGTTACATGG
>ERZ890953.1071-NODE-1071-length-14273-cov-5.683148_pt1 | contig 14273 bp, 16 predicted proteins | sample MGYA00521264_ERZ890953 | MGnify/ENA primary metagenome ERZ890953 (study PRJEB32303, sample SAMEA104408629) | aquatic metagenome | biome: Brackish water; feature: Chemocline; material: water | place: Baltic Sea | collected 2014-10-26T21:54:00 | depth 200 m ... | reverse complement strand
GGATTCCCTCTCGATAGGCAACCATTTCCAGGTTACCCGACAATAGCTCCTGCATAGTTCTACCTACGGGCATCCTGCCCTAGTTCGTGGTGAAATTTTTATACCCGCTTGCACAGCGGTCTTTCATCCGGGTTTTCCACCGCATCGGCAATAGTATCAACCAGTTTCCCCAGTTCATCATGCGTAATCACGGTCAATATTCTGTTCAAAACATCGGGATCAACCGTAGCCAGCACCGAGCGTCCATCGGTTAAGGAAACAGCCAGCCCTACGCTATTCATTTCATCTGCCCCCTCATCCTGCATGACCAGAGACTCGTTTAACTCCATCATTTCATCATAATATTGTTCAATTTCTTCTGAAATAACCTCATCCAGATCATCTGCAATATAGACCACAAAAGCTTCTACATCAGTTTCATCAATGCCTTCTTTTAACAGCTCAACCTGTTTGCTCTGCAGAAATTGCTTAAATCGATTACAGGGCTCTTCATGGAAAAAAATATATTCAAGTAATAGTTCGTCATTCATCATCAGGCCATCTTAAGTTCATTTTTATTCACACAGGCTGTATAACCTATCCGTTTTTGTGATATTTTATACATATTTTTTAATTCCAGTTAGAGTTTATTATTGTGTCAGTATTTCCATATCGCCGCCCCAGACGTATGCGCAGGGATGAATTTAGTCGTCGCCTGATGCGCGAAAACCAGTTAACTACCAATGACCTGATTTATCCGGTATTTGTCATCGAGGGTGAAAATCAGACAGAGGCCGTGAAATCCATGCCCGGCGTTGAGCGCAAAAGTATAGATTTACTGGTCAGAGAAGCTGAAGCTTGCTTTGAACTGGGTATTCCAGCTATGGCTATTTTCCCGGTTACTCCTGCTTCCGCTAAAAGCGATGATGCCAAAGAAGCGTTCAATCAGCACGGTCTGGCACAAAGAACCGTGCGCGCAATCAAACAGGCCGTTCCAGAAATGGGCATTATCACCGATGTGGCACTGGATCCATTTACCAGTCATGGTCAGGATGGGCTGCTTGATGAAAATGGCTATGTCACTAATGACAGGACGGTAGAAGTACTGGTCAAGCAGGCCTTATCACACGCTGCCGCAGGTGCCGATATCGTCGCACCTTCCGATATGATGGATGGTCGTGTCGGCGCAATAAGAGACATACTGGAGCAACATGGTTTTGTTAATACCAAAATACTCGCCTATTCGGCTAAGTATGCATCCAGCTTCTATGGCCCCTTTCGAGATGCCGTAGGCTCGGCGGGTAACCTGGGCAGCGGTAATAAATATTCATACCAGATGGATCCTGCCAACAGCAATGAATCTTTAGTTGAAGTAGAAATGGATATCAATGAAGGCGCTGACATGGTGATGGTCAAACCGGGGTTGCCTTATCTCGATATCGTGCGCCGCATTAAAGATGAATTTCAATATCCGACCTATGTGTACCAGGTCAGTGGTGAATATGCGATGCTAAAAGCTGCCGGGTTAAATGGCTGGATAGATGAAAAAGCCTGTGTTCTGGAAGCCCTGCTTTCGATGAAACGTGCCGGTGCTGATGGCATATTAACCTATTATGCAAAAACCGTGGCTGAGTGGCTTAAGTAACAATGGATAAGTATGCAGTCGTAGGAAACCCTGTAAGCCATAGCCTGTCACCTCAGATTCACCGGCTGTTCGCAGAGCAAACAAATCAGAATATAGACTACCAGGCACTGGAGTTCGCTGAAGATTCTTTTGAACAACAGGTTCTGCAATTGATTGAATCCGGTTTCAAAGGCATTAATGTCACTGTTCCTTTCAAGGAAAGAGCCTGGGCTATTACCGACATACTCAGCCCGCGCGCTAAAGATGCAGGTGCCGTCAATACTGTCATTTTCCAGGATGATGGATTATTAGCAGGTGATAATACCGATGGTATCGGACTAACCAGGGATATGATTACAAATAACCATATTCTGATACAACATCGTAAGATACTGGTTTTAGGTGCTGGCGGTGCGGTAAGGGGAATTCTTGGTCCTTTACTGGCTCAAAAACCGGATCTGCTTACTATCGCAAACAGGACGATTGAAAAAGCACAGGACCTGGTTCATCAATTTTCAGAAAATCTTAACGATAACACCGAGCTTCAGCACTGTTCGTTTGAAGACTCAGGCAAGCAAAAATATGACCTGATCATAAATGGAACTTCGGCCGGGTTAACTAATGAAGTACCAGCAATTCCCGATGAAATACTTGGTATTAACTCAATTTGCTATGACATGATGTATAACATCACACAACCCACTGCATTTGTTCAATGGGCTATAGATCGAGGTTCATTAAGACAATTTGATGGCCTGGGCATGCTAGTTGAACAGGCAGCAGAAGCTTTTTTTATCTGGCGTGGTGTTCGCCCCGAAACCGGCCCCGTAATTTCACAATTACGCCAGCAACCTGTTGATCTTTGATGCAGATCATCGCTCTATTTTGCAAATTTCACTACAGTTAACGCATAGTTTTTTATAACCCTGGTGTTATAAAAATTTTATTAGCAGGTGAACTATGCACAACGCTGAACCTTTTAAACAAAAACTGGAAGCACTCAAAAAAGAGATCACCCATCGTATCTCTGCCATTGATAAAGATATTCGCCATGAAGGCATGTCAGCAGACTGGGCGGAACAGGCAAGTGAGCGTGAAAATGATGAAGTGCTCGAATCTCTGGGCCACTCATCTTCACAGGATCTAATCTTGATTAACCATGCCCTCAAGCGGATTAACTCGGGAGAATACTTCACCTGCAACATTTGTGGAGAACAGATTCCAGCCGCTCGCCTCGAATTATTACCGTTTACCACGACCTGTGTAAACTGTGCACATAACCTCGAACACCAGTAATACTCAGGTTGGTTAAAAACAGCGGCCTGTCATTTTGCCGCTTATTACATGCTTTACGTGGTCATTAACAGGAGACAGGCCTATGCTCAATGAAAAACACGACCTGATACATGAATTACCAGAACACCGTGATACCATCCGCAGCCTGAAAATGCATAACCAGCATTTTTCCCGCCTGTTTGATGATTACCATACGATTGATCATGAAATACATCGTATCGAAACAGGGGTAGAGACAACATCTGACGATTACCTGAATAACCGAAAAAAACAACGACTTCAATTAAAGGATCAATTGTTTGAAATGATTAACAGCGCCTGATTTCATCTAACCATCAATTCTCAGCAAACTACGGCCTGCTATGCTGGTCATTAATAATCCAGATAACACCTCAAAAACTCTGCATTAATTCTCGCTTATACCAGCTATCATCTCTTCCTTTAAAAAATTGGAACTTTTCAGAGAGTTTCAATACCCGATAAATTTTAAATACTTTTTCACCACGAAGGCGCGAAGAGCGCGAAGAAAGACAAATTAAAGTTAAATGGAACTCAACAACTATGGACTAAAAGTCCATAGGTTGAAATGTTACGACTGAAAGACGCCTCCTGAATAGCTTACTTTTGTCGAGTATTTTGTAGGGTGCGCCGTGTGCACCATTGATATTTGTACAGAAATTCAATGGTTTACCTTCGTGCCTTCGTGGTGAATATCTTTTGATTTTTGATTAATTGAACAGAAAACAGCGGAGCGATCATGATATTTAAACAACTGTTCGAAACTGACTCATCGACTTACACCTATTTAATTGCAGATACTGATACGGGTGATGCTATTTTGATCGACCCTGTGCTGGAAACCGTGGAACGGGATTTACAGTTACTGAAAGATTTGAATTTATCCCTCAACGCAACGCTGGAAACTCATGTGCATGCCGATCACCTGACCGGGGCTCGAATTTTAAAACAGAAAACCGGTTGCAAAACAGCCTATCCAGCCATGGTTCAGGCGTCCTGTATTGATATAGGCATTCGTGAAGGGAGCATATTTAAAGTTGGCAATATCTGCATCAACCCTTTATTTACACCGGGTCATACCGATCATCACCATGCTTTCCTGATAGACAGTCCGATTCAGAAGTTATTATTTACCGGGGATGCCTTACTGATTGAAGCCTGCGGTCGCACTGATTTTCAATCGGGTAATGCAGAGGCCCTGTATAACAGCATTCACAATAAGTTTTTTTCATTACCGGGAGAAACCCTGATTTACCCGGGACACGATTATGAAGGCAGGCATGTCAGCAGCGTTGCACAGGAAAAAGCCCGCAACCCGAGACTGGGCGGTGGCAAAAGCAAGCAGCAGTTTATCGACATTATGAATTCTCTCGATTTACCCTATCCGCGTAAAATTGACTTTGCAGTTCCGGGGAACCTGGCCTGCGGCAGCTGTCCGGATAATGTTCCTGAAGAATTAAAGGGCAGTTGCCCTTTTCATGATCAGGGCTAGTCAGCCATTGTCAAACCCGTGGTATCGGGTGGTGGAGGCGGAGAATCGGTTTTAGCAGGTGACAGATTACTGCCAACCGGCGCGACATCGATACCACTGATATCAATCACAGGCTCTTCGGCTTCAATTATCCGGTGCTGCATCGGACTGCCTACCGGCGCAACATCGGTAACCAGATCTTCAATTTTATCTGCAGTAATAGCTAAAGGCGTTGACAGCAAGGCCTCGGGTATAGCATCTGATTCAGGATATTTACTAACGTAGGCGGAATTATCATCCCGGGTGGTAGCGCTCTCTTTGGCAGGTTGCACGACAGCATCATTTTGCGAACCCCCGGCATTTGCAGAAAGATCAACAACCTCGCAAATGGCACCAGCCTTTTGAAACGCTCCACGATATTTAATCATCGTAATTTCATCTGCCTGGCGCTTGATTAATACCCGTCGGCCGGAAAACATCTGGGCAAGACGTTCTTCATCAGCCTTGAAAACTAGAGCTATTTTCTGTTTGACCAGTTGCAGATCAGCACCATCAACAATCTGCCCGCTAAAAGCAATTTCAAAAAGTTTATCACTCATAATTGTTCCCTGACTGTATAGTATTAGGACTCTCGAAAGGTAATTTCATTATAGTATATTTATATAAAGTATTAATTACTCTCTTGCTGTAGCTTAAAACAGGGTAGCATAACCTTTTAAAATTCCTCAATAAAAAAGGGTTTAGTATGGATACAATGCGAGCACTGGTTAAAGCAAAAGCTGAAAAAGGAATCTGGTTACAACAGGTTCCCGTTCCAAAATATGGCATCAATGACGTGTTAATTAAAGTCAAAAGAACTGCCATCTGTGGAACCGATATCCATATCTATAACTGGGATGCCTGGGCGCAGAAAACCATACCGGTACCGATGGTTGTGGGGCATGAATTTGTTGGCGAAATAATCGCTGTCGGTAGCAATGTTAATGACTTCCAGCCAGCGCAAATAGTGTCAGGCGAAGGTCATGTCGTGTGCGGTCGATGCCGTAACTGCATGGCTGGACGACGCCATCTGTGCGCACATACCAGCGGCATAGGTGTTAATCGCCAGGGTGCTTTCGCAGAGTACGTTGTGTTGCCAATGTCGAATGTGTGGGAACATCGAGATGGTATCAACCTGGATATCGCTGCTATCTTTGACCCTTTCGGCAATGCCACCCATACCGCATTGCAATTTGATTTAATGGGTGAAGATGTATTGATCACTGGCGCAGGGCCAATCGGCTGCATGGCGGCTGCAGTTTGTCGACATGCCGGAGCACGCCATGTGGTAATAACCGATATCAACCCGTGGCGGCTAGAACTGGCCAGAAAACTCGGTGCCAGTCGCACAGTCGACGTGCGCCATGAAAACCTGGCGGACGTACAGAAAGAATTGAACATGCATGAAGGATTCGATGTCGGCCTTGAAATGTCGGGCAATGCTTCGGCTTTTAATACCATGCTGGAAAATATGTGCCATGGTGGGAAAATTGCCATGCTGGGCATTCAACAATCCAATGTCTCCATCGACTGGGACAAAGTTGTATTCAATATGCTGACCATCAAAGGCGTGTATGGTCGCGAAATGTACGAAACATGGTACAAGATGTCGGTGATGATAGATTCCGGCATGGAGTTAAGCCCCATCATTACCCATCGCCTGCCGATAGATCAGTTTCAACAGGGTTTCGATGCCATGCTGTCCGGCGAATCGGGAAAAGTAATTCTCAACTGGGAGAGTTAAATGTATTCCAAATTTAAACAACACCTCAATCAGCAATTGCAACAAATTCGTTCGAAGGGGCAATACAAGGAAGAACGGGTGCTGACCTCGGCCCAGGGCGCTTTTGTTAATGTAAAAGAAGGCAAACCGCTACTTAACCTTTGTGCCAACAATTACCTGGGGCTGGCTCAGCATCCGGAAGTGCAGGCAGCAGCCATTAAAGGATTACAGGACTGGGGATATGGACTGGCATCGGTACGGTTTATCTGCGGTACTCAATCTATCCATAAACAACTGGAACACAACTTAACGCAATTTCTTGGCACACAGGACACCATACTTTACCCATCCTGTTTCGATGCTAATGGCGGCCTGTTCGAAACCCTGTTAGGCGCGGAAGACGCGGTCATTTCCGATGAATTAAACCATGCCTCAATCATTGACGGAATCAGACTATGCAAGGCATCACGCTACCGTTATCACAATAACGACATGGCTGACCTGGAACGACAGCTACAGGCAGCGCAACAGGCCGGAGCTCGCTTTAAACTGATCACTACCGATGGCGTATTTTCGATGGATGGTTATATCGCCCAGCTGGATAAAATCTGCGACATGGCTGAAAAATACGATGCACTGGTACACTTTGATGACAGCCATGCCGTCGGTTTTATCGGACAACAGGGACGCGGTACGCACGAATATCGCAACTGCATGGATCGGGTCGACATCACCACCGGAACACTGGGCAAAGCGCTTGGCGGTGCTGGCGGAGGCTACACCAGCGGCAAAACTGAAATTATAGAGCTACTTCGTCAGCGTTCACGCCCTTACCTGTTCTCCAATACTGTTTCCCCCTCGGTAGTCAGCGGCGCCATTAAAGCACTGGAGATACTCAGTCAGTCAGGCGAATTACGTGACAGGCTACAACAAAATACAGATTTCTTTCGACAGGGCATGTTAGATCGCGGTTTTGATATTGTACCCGGCACTCATCCTATTTCACCAATCATGCTCTACGACGCTTCTACAGCCGTTGAATTCGCCAGCCGCATGTTGCAGAAAGGAGTATACGTCATTGCCTTTTCATTCCCTGTAGTTGCCGATGGAAAAGCCCGTATCCGAACCCAGATATCGGCAGCACATACACAGCAGGATCTGCAAATAGCCATGAACAGTTTCAGTGAAGTTAAAACAGACATGAATTTATAACCACTATAAAACATGCAGGAAAAGCAATTGCTGCGCTAAACGAACTTTCTTGCTAACAATGCTAAACACTCAACAGTTAAAGTCATAAATGAAGGTAATTCTATGAATACAGGTGATCTGGAAAATGAATGGTCTCTACTGCAGAATCAGTTTGATAGTTATGAAAAGTTTTCACTGCTGATTAAACTGGCTAATACAGGGCTGTTATGTATCGCGTATATTTCAAACCATATAAGCTATTTTGTTATTTTTTTGTTGCTGATTCTGTGGATGCAGGATGCTATCTGGAAAACTTTTCAGTCACGTATTTATACTCGTTTATTACAGCTTGAAAGCTTTTTATCTGGTGACAGGGAGATACAGGCCGCTGTAATTGCCTGCCAGTTTAACAGTCAATATGAGCAGAATAGTGCTGGTGGTATTGCACTCATCAAAGAGTACCTGTCCCAGGCAATAAGACCTACGATTGCTTTTCCTCATATCGTGCTGGTGCTGATAACTGGCTTTGAGCTTTCAAACTGGCCAGTTATGTTTTGCTGAAATCTGTAATTTTTGTATCCGCAAATACTCAATCTATACTGAATATCATATCTTCTGGTTGAAGGGGGATTCCCTGCTGACTACGCTCGCTGTCAGGGAGGATATCCATCGTTGGCCAAAGACCGCTTTTTATACAGCTTGCATACGCCATTAACCCGGCTGACTGCATATCCTGAAAACATTGTTGATAATCATACTGTAAACGATGCCAGCTGATTTTTATGCTCGTCGACTGTGGCTCCATAACCAGATACCAGCCATCAACCGTAACGTCATTTACCGGTAAACCGATTACACCGGCGTTGAGCCAGAGCCTGCCATCAATTGCCTGCAGCCCACAATGACCACCAATGAGAATATCCGCGTCAGCCTGTATCAACTCATTCTGTTTTATTAAACTGTCAGTCGAAGCAAATATAAATTGATTAATTTGACTGAAACTAGCATGGGTTACTACACAGCAATGACCGGCCACAGTAAACCGGATTACCCCTGAGATTCAGGTACAAAGAAAAGCTTTACTCTCGCTAAGACGCAAATAACGCTAACAAAGGCTGCATCAAGTTGATTAAGGCTTATTAAAGTAGGACTGGTTTTTCCTTTGCGTTCTTTGCGTCCTGGCGAGAAACCATTTTCCTGTTGTTTTTGATAATAGCTGAGTCTCCGGAGCAACCAGGAAACTTTATAACCTTATTGGTCAGGTAGTTACAGCTCGCGCAGAGACTCTCATTATCACCTGTATTTTTAATTACCCTCAAGGTATTCTACAAACTTCAGATAATAATAAACTGGAAAGATATGCTCTTTAATAGTTCTCATTATTTTCAGAAAACACTCTTCACCTTAATACTGACTCTACTGTGCTTCACAGCATCCATGGCAGCAGATAAAACACCTGAATTTATTACCTTTACCCTGGAAAATGATTTTTTTGTCGGGCACGATGACGGCTACACAAGTGGTATGGGCATAACCTTTGGTAAAGGACCTTTCAATAAATTTGGAACTGATAACTTACCAGGCTGGCTATACTGGCTAACAAAAGATCTTTATGTCAGCACCATGCAGAACAAGCGAAGAGGTATTGCCCATATGTTTTTTCAACGTATGCAAACTCCTGCAGACCTTACCCAAACAGATTTAATAATCGACGATGTTCCATATGTAGGCCTGTTGGCATGGCAGGGCACTTTATATGCCTGGGATGATAATCTAACTGAGCAGTTATCTATTTACCTTGGCGCTGTAGGGCCTATTACTTTCGCAGAGCAGACACAAATTGAAATGCATGGCCTGATGGGAGCAAACAAACCTGAAGGCTGGAATAATCAAATTGAAAATGAGATTATCTTTAAGATCGAAGCCCAGCGTGTGTGGAACCTCTATCGCTCTACAGCTAAAGACAGACAATTTGATATTTTGGGTCTCTGGAATGCAGGAATTGGAACCCTGGAATCCGCTACAAAAGCGGGACTTGCCATAAGATGGGGGACAAATCTGCAGCATAGTTTCCCGACATTTTCTCTGCAGGCGGACAGACAGATAAATCCTCTTTCCTTATCGCCCAACAATGATTTTTATCTGTTTTTAGGTGCCGGTGCAGGTGTCGTATTTAATAATATATTAATCGATGGCAACACATTTAGTGAAAGTTACTCTGTCCCTCTTGAGCATTATCAGAATCAACTGTCATCAGGTGCGGTATGGAATATCGGGCGTAATGCTTTTGTGTTCCAGATATCATCGATAAGCTCTCCCACAACAATCACTAATAAACGTGAAGATTTTGGTGCGTTAAGTTTTACCTACAGCTTTTAAGATTTTTTAAATTCTTTTTTATAAAACGGACAGTGCTTTTATAAGCAAATCTACATCCTGTTTTTCATGTTCTGCGGATAATGTTATGCGCAGGCGTGCGGTATTTTCCGCTACTGTGGGTGGTCGTATTGCGGTGACATGGATGCCCTGCTCAAACAGTTTCAGGGCCATATCCAGTGCTTTATGATTATCACCAATTACAATCGGCTGAATAGCCGTATCGGATGGCATTAGTTCACAATCCAGCAAAGCAGCCTGCTTTTTAAAGTAATTAATCAGTTCGAATAGTTTTTCTCTGCGCCAGCTTTCCTGCTGAATGATTTTAATGCTTTGCATAACTGCGGCTGACGTGGCGGGCGGGCTGGCGGTGGTATAAATATAACTACGGGAACTCTGAATCATGGTTTCTATCAATTCTTCACTGCCAGCGACAAATGCTCCGCTGACACCAACCGCTTTACCCAAGGTTGCCATCAAAATGGGGACATCCTGTTGGGTCAAACCAGCCTCTTCACACAGACCTGCTCCATTTTCTCCTAAAACTCCAAAACCATGAGCATCATCCAGCATTAACCAGCTATTAGATTGCCGGCCCAGCAGACTCAAATTTTTTGCAGCAGCCTTGTCTCCATCCATACTAAACACGGCATCGGCCATGATAAGACGTCGCCTGGCTGTACTGTGCTGATCCAGCAACCATTTTAGCTGAGCCAGGTCATTATGTTGATAGCGTAAAAATTTTGCGTCGGATAATTTTGCCGCATCAATCAAAGAAGCGTGGTTCAGTTTATCCTGAAAGATAACATCCTTACGTCCCACTAAAGCCGAGGTAATAGCGAGGTTCGCCATATAACCCGTACTAAACAGCAGGGCACGATCACGACCGGTAAATTCAGCCAGACTCAATTCGCAATCATGGTGTAACTGGCTATGTCCATTGACCAGGTGAGCAGAACCGCTACCTACACCGTATTTATCAGTGGCTTCAACAAATGCCTGTTTGATTTGCGGATGATTGGCCAGTCCTAAATAATCGTTGCTACAAAAAGATAAAACATGTTTGCCATCGATAAAATTATGCACAGCCTGTGCTGACTGAGCAATCAGCCGCCGACGATACAGGCCCTCTTGTTTACGTCGCTCTAACGCTTCACGTAGATCCTTCATAAATTTTTAAACCCTTTGCACCACGGAGCTCACGAACGCCTACAGGGATGTAGGTAGGTAGAGCAACGCAGGAGCAGTTGCCGAGAGCACGAAGGAAAAACAATATAAAAGGTTATACCTCACTCACCATGATGATCTTGTCATCCTGTTAATGATTAAACCCTTTCACAATCAATTGAATATCAGTTTCACCCTTCGTGCTCTTCGTGTCATTCGTGGTGAATTGATCTTTAAGCCGCAGACTGTTGCGCATCCTTTGTTGACTGAGGTTTTATGCCCAGCCTGGCGAATAGTTCCATATCTTTATTTTCAACCGGGTTGGGAGTCGTCAGCAGTTTTTCGCCGTAAAAGATAGAATTAGCTCCACTCAAAAAACACAATGCCTGCAATTCATCACTCATATCGTTACGACCCGCAGACAGACGTACTGCTGACTTCGGCATTAAAATACGTGCCACAGCAATAGTTCTGACAAAGTCCAGTGGATCCATTTTATCGGTTCCATATAACGGCGTATTTTCAACCTGCACCAGCAGGTTTATCGGCACAGATTCAGGGTGCTTTGGCATGTTGGCCAATTGCTGTAACAACCCGGCACGATCTGCTTCGGCTTCACCCATGCCTACTATGCCACCGCAACAGACATTGATGTTTTCATCCTGCACATGTTGCAGGGTATCAAGACGATCCTGATAAGTTCTTGTGGTAATAATATCCTTGTAATATTCCGGCGAAGTGTCCAGGTTATGATTGTAATAATCCAGCCCGGCCTGCTTTAATTTATGCGTTTGCTGCCTGGTCAACATACCCAGAGTGACACAGGTTTCCATCCCAAGGTCTTTCACCACAGAAATCATTTCGATCACATTATCGAGGTTTTTATCGGTGGGATTACGCCATGCAGCTCCCATGCAGAAACGCGTCGCACCATTGTTTTTTGCATTTAAAGCAGCCTGTTTGACTTCTTCCAGTGGTAATAAACGCTCTTTTTCCAGTTCCGTATCATATCTGGCAGATTGCGGGCAATACGAACAATCTTCAGGACAGGCTCCGGTTTTAATGCTCAGTAAAGAACTGATTTGAACGCTATTAGGATCAAAATTTTGACGATGAACCGTTTGCGCCTTAAACAATAAATCATTGAAAGGCAGGTCAAATAATGTTTTGATCTCGGGTAAAGACCAGTCATGGCGCAGGGTTGTGTCAATCATCAGGCAACTCGTTGATAAAATAAGATTGTAAATCAGCTGGTCAGTCTATTGTATCGAACGGATTAGTCAATCCTGAATTCGCTCCGAAACTACTAACTCAGGGCGAGCTCATATGCTTTAACCAGTGATTGATTGACATTTAAGGAGTCAGAATCATGTCAGGAAGACGTATATACATCAATCTCAGGTATAAACTCAGTCAAATTTTAAATCCAGCGCTGTGCTTAACCTGTGGAATTCCTGTTTCAGCAGACAGTTTCATCTGTAAATACTGTGTCGCAGCACTAGAGCTGGTTCCAACCCCCTGCTCAAGCTGTGGTTTGCCAAATCAAACCAGTCGAAATACCTGTCCAGTCTGTCAACATCGACCACCCCGTTGGCACTCAATGATCGCACCATTAATCTACAGCGCTAACACTCGAAAAATTATTCAGGACCTGAAGTTTAACGAACAATTAAACAATGCCAATGCCCTGCTCACCCACATACTGGATTACTACAGAGATCACCAAGTTGACGTATTAATCCCGGTACCATTGCATACTTCCCGCTTACTGGAGCGCGGTTATAATCAGGCGGAAGAAATAGCTACTACACTTTCCAGGTTGCTGGATATTCCGGTTGATCGAAAAAGCCTGAAAAGAATCAAGGCAACTGAATCTCAATCCGGCCTGAGTATCAGCAAGCGTCATAAAAACATATTAAAGGCTTTTCAGTTTAGCCCTGCAAGATGTTACAAATCGGCAGCAATTATTGATGATATAGTGACCACGGGCAGCACCGTTTCTGAAATTAGTAAAGTTTTAAAAAGATCAGGAATTAAGCATATTGAAGTCTGGAGCCTGGCGCGGGCGCTCAAGCATGACTAGATTCCGTGGTTGACTGTATTAACCTGGCTACAATATGTATTGAGCTTCAGTTATTCAGGTATTTAAAACCATTTCACCACTGAGCACACAGAGAGCACGGAGATAAAAAGTATATATTTAAGCTTAACTAAATTTTCTCATGCTCAAAATCAAGTTAAATAGATTGAAATGTAGTAATCACTAACAGCCTTCTCTTCCTCTGTGACCTTCGTGTGCTCTGTGGTAAGTATTTTTTTCAGCGAGATTAACTAACTGAGTCTCAGGGTTGCCAGCTTAATATTGTGAGAACAACAGCGTTTAGCTGTATAATCTGGATCTCAAAAATTTTATCAGTTAACTCACACTCATGATTACAATCGGCCAGTCTTACTCTTTAGAAGTCATAAAAACGGTAGATTTCGGTTTTTACCTGGATGCCGAAGAACTGGGTGAAGTGTTATTACCGCGTAAACATGCACCTGATAATTTAACTGTCGGCGACACTGTCGATGTTTTTATCTATCTTGACTCGGAAGATCGCACGGTAGCCACCACTCAAAAACCCAGGGCAAAAGTCGGTGAATTCGCTTATTTAAAAGTTGTTGCCCTTACCGATGTGGGTGCATTTTTAGACTGGGGTCTTGACAAGGATATCCTGGTACCGTTTGCCGAACAACACCGAAAAATGGAAGTTGATCACTCTTATATCGTGTATTTATATATCGATGAACGCGATGGACGCATTGCCGCTTCTTCAAAAATTGACAAATTCCTGGATGATGACAGACCGCATAACTTTAAACCTCAACAGGCAGTCAATTTACTGATAGCGAATACGACTGAGCTGGGGTTCAAGGCAATTATTAACAACAGTCACTGGGGTGTTTTGTATCAAAACGATGTATTTCAGCGTTTAAGTTTTGGTCAATCTAAAAAAGGATTCATCAAAAAGACCAGGGAAGATGGCAAAATAGATTTGAGCTTGCAGGGAGGGCAGGAAACCCGCGATAAATACGCAAAAATAATATTACAGTACCTCAACAAACAAAATGGTTTCGCCGCTGTACACGATAAATCCGACCCTGAACAGATTTCAAGATTATTCGGTATGAGTAAAAAAGCCTTTAAAAAAGCCATCGGCGGTTTGTATAAACAGAAAATTATCAGTATAGAAAAAGACGGTATCCGACTGATATAAAGCTGAATACTCCACTAGCTAAAAGCTGGCTGCTTCAAATTCATTAAAGCTTACAAAGTAGGACTTTTTTTCCTTTGCGTTCGTGACGCCCTGGCGAGAAACTATTTTTCTATTGTATTTGGACAATGA
>ERZ890953.1070-NODE-1070-length-14281-cov-8.725151_pt1 | contig 14281 bp, 6 predicted proteins | sample MGYA00521264_ERZ890953 | MGnify/ENA primary metagenome ERZ890953 (study PRJEB32303, sample SAMEA104408629) | aquatic metagenome | biome: Brackish water; feature: Chemocline; material: water | place: Baltic Sea | collected 2014-10-26T21:54:00 | depth 200 m ... | reverse complement strand
GGTGTGGGGACCTGCGGTGCCAGGGCTGGATTCAGCGTACCAGGAAGACGCCCAGGACTACGGCGAAGACCAGCAGGCCAGCGTAGATCAGCACCGTACGGAGCCGGGTGCCCTTGAAGCTGGGCACGAACTGGCGACTGCGCCGACGCCGACGCCGGTACTTGGTGCGCCACTCGTATTCTTCGGGGGTGAGCCAGTTTTCGCGGCCGCGGGAGTCGACGTAGAGCTTGTAGCCGCGCTCGGTATAGAACTCGTGGCGCATCTGCTCTCGCATCTCGGCCACCACGAGCTCCTTCTCGCGCAGCGCCTGCTGCTCACGCTTGGAGCGCACGCGCTGCTGCTTGTGCTCGAGCCGACGAAGCCGACGCCCGTGCTCTTCCTCGAGCTCGCCGAGGATGCGCAGTTCGGCTTCTTTGCGTTCTTCCTCGCTAAGGACCAAGGGGGCTCCCTGTGACAAGCCGTTCGGAACCCTGCTCCGCGGCGGCGAAACAGCGCCGCGACCCTATCGTGGACCGACCTGGAGTGCCAATCTGGACACTTAGGGTGGACTGGACCCCTCCGAAGGATCCGTCGAGGACGATCCTGGTGCCACCACGGTCCTCCCGGACCGCCCTCGCTGGAGCGCCACCAGGGTCTGGACCTCGGCCTCGGTGGCCACGTCCGCCAGCAGCAGCACCTCGAGGTGCTCCAGCAGCTCGGGATAGCGACCCCGCTCACGCAGCGCGGCCATCAGGGTGCGCCGGACCCCGTGAGCGTCCGGGTTTTCGGCCAGGAGCTGCTCGAGCACACCCATGCCCGCAGCGTCACCTTGGCCCAGCCTGGTGCTGGCGATGCCCGCGCGGAGGCCGACATCATCGGATCCGCACTGGCCCTGAGCTTCATGGAACCGCACCAGCGCCTCGTCGTAGCGCTTCGTGGCCAGCAGTGTGCCCGCCGCCGTGCGGTTGGCGAAGCAGCTGTCGTGGCGATCCTCGACCAGTGCGAGAGCCTCTGCATAGCGGTAGCGCTGCAGCAGGAAGGATGCGTAGGCCGCCACTCCCTGCGGGTCCAGGACCTGCGCCCGCAGGAAGAGCTCCTCGGCCAGGATGTCGTCGCCACCCTGGAACGCCAACAGCGCCGCGTCGCGCACCCGGTCCGCCCGAGGCGGGAGGACCTCGGCGAGCACCACCCGAGGGTCCTCGTCGGTGAGCAAGGCCTCGCGCAGATAGGGCAGGCCCGACTCGCCGCTGGGGAAGTCCAGAGCCAGCAGGTGGGCATAGGCCTGGCGCGCCAGCTCATCCTCCCGCTGCGCCCGCCGCAGCCGGGCCAGGTGGAGCCAGCTCCACAGGAGCGTGGGGTAGGCCCGAGTGGACAGCTCCAGCACCTGGGCGGCATCGTCCATGTCCCCCGCCAGCCAGCGGGTGCGCGCCAGCTCGAAGAGGGTGGCGGGATCGATGGGCCGGCGCGCCAAGGCCGCGCGGTACCAGTCCTCGGCGGCGATCAGGGAGTCGAGGTCTTCGGGGGCCGCGCGCGCTCGCTCGTAGGCAGCCCGCCCCAGGGCGACAGCATGCTCGGAGGGGGCCCACGGGCTGCTGGGAACCCGTCCAGCCCAGAAGGCCTGCAGGCTCGACGCCAGGACCGCCAGGCCCAGGACCGGCACCGCGCCCAGGGCCAGCCACCGTGACGTGGAGCCCAGGCCGACGCTCGAGGGCGTCGCGCGGCTGCCACGGGCCAGGGCGACGCCGCCCACCAGGGCGTACAGCACGGCCAAGGCCCCGATGTGGGCCGAGAAGGTGACCGCAGACGAGACGAGCAGGGCCGCCAGCGCGGCCACGTAGCCGGCCAACATGGAGCGGCGACGGCCCCGGTGCAGCCGCGTACAGCCCCAGGCCCCCACCGCCAGCGGGAGCAGCGCCAGGCCGATCCACAGCGCACCGCCAACGAGGCCCTGCTCGGCCAAGGCCTGCAGGTAGTCCTGGTGGGCATGGCTGGTGGTGGTGAACTCCGGCATGGACTTCACCACCTGGTAGGCGTCCTGGTAGGAGCCAGCCCCCACGCCAAGCAGCGGCGCCCCGGACACAAGCCGGGTGGTGCCGTGCCAGATGCCGCCGCGGCCCAGGAGCAGATCGCCCTCGAACCAGTCGGGGGAGATCCAGTGCGAGAAGCGGTAGGCCAGCGCGATGGGCCCCACCCGCCACACCATGGCCGCACCGCCCGCCAGGCCCAGACCCAGCAGCACCTGCACGGTGCGGGAGCCCAGCAGCACACCGAAGACCACGACGGCCACCACGACCTCGAGGATGGCTCCCCGGCTACCCGAAGCCACCACACCCATGGCCAGCACCGCCGCGGAGCCCATCGCCATGAGCCGCCAGACCAGATCTTTGCGCAGCATCAACGCCAGGGCGAGAGGCACCAGGGCCGCGCAGGCCGCGCCACCTTGGTTCGGGTTGACGTAGGGGGCGAAGAAGGGGTCACGCGCGTAGGCTGGAATTCCGGAGACCCAGTAGATGGACGCCGCGCCGGTGGCCCAGTGCAGGGCCGCCAGGAAGGTACAGGCCACCCCGGTGCCCACCAGGATCCAGGCCACGGTGCGCGCGCGGTCCAGGGTTCGCACCACGGCCAGGGTGCCCAGCCCCACCAGCCCGACCCCCAGGGACAGCTGCAGCGCCAACAGAGCGCGGTGAGGGTCCAGGGCCAGGCAGTGACGCGCCTGCCCCACCAGGGACAGCACCTCGTTGACCGGACCAGCGACCACGGGCTGCAGGCCGACCCGGGCGGCCGCATCCACCGGCAGCAGCGAGGTGGCGTTCAGCGCCAGGGCCAGCAGCAGCAGCAGCAGCGCCACCATGCCAGGCCAGCCCAGCGTGCGGCCGCGCAGGCCCACCCAGGCCGCCGCGCCGCCGCAGAGCGCGCAGACCACGCCCAGCATCAGGCGAGGACCTGGGTGAACCGAGGCGAACGGCACCAGCGCTGCTAGGTAGAGCAGCGCGAGGAGGGGGACGAGAGGACGCTCGAGGCGCCTGCCTGGTCGGTGGGCGTCGTTCATGGCTGACGATGGTGACATGCCGTATTAGCTTCGCGCATCCCGTGCAGGCGGATCCAGCAGGAAGGCTGCGTCCACTGCGTCGTCAGTGGCGACCGCGGGGCAGGAAGATCCCAGCGCACCGTCAGCGCCACAACGCGAGCGATGCAGGCTACCGAGCGAACTTCATGGCAGACCAGTCCAATCCCCGCGAAGCCCTCCTGATCCACTACTGGTACATCCTCCAGAAGCGGAAAACGGTGGTCCTGGTCTTCATGGCCGTCCTGGCCATCACGGTCACCATCGGCACCCTGCTGTCCGACAAGTACTACAGCGCCACCGCGGTGCTCGAGATCCAGCCCAAGGCCCCGGTGGTCTTCGACGTGGCCGAGGTCTCCGAGATGGTCTCCACCAGCACCGCGGTGGAGATGCGCGCCTACTACGGCACCCAGTACCGCATCCTCCAGAGCCGCACGGTGGTGGGCGACGCCATCGACCGGCTGCGCGAGGAGCAGGGCATCACCGACTTCGACGGGCTGGCCAAGCCCGAGGGCCGCTTCCGCTCAGGGCTGAGCGTCGAGCCCGACGCCGAGACCCACCTGGTGGAGATCGTCTACGAGTACACGGACCCCGACAAGGCGGCCATGTTCGCCAACGCCCTGGCCCAGGCCTACATCGAGCAGAACCTCGAGCGCTCCCTCGAGGCCGCCCAGACCGCCCTCGAGTGGCTCGAGAACCAGCACCGCATCTACCGCACCCGCAAGACCGAGGCGGACCAGAAGGTCCACGAGTACATGTGGGACGAGAACCTCCTGGGCATGCAGGAAGGCCGCAACCGCACCCAGAACGCCCTCGAGAAGCTCGTCACAGCCTGGAGCGAGGTCCACACCGAGCGCATCCAGGTCGAGGCCACCCTCACGGATCTCAACCGGCTGCGCGATCACGGCGATCTCAGCGCGTTGGCCAGCTTCCTCAGCGACGAGGACCCGGTGCTGCAGCGGCGCATGGCCCACCTGCGCGAGCTCGAGGAAGAGCGCGCCAACCTCGAGGGCCGCTACCTCCCCGACCACCCCCAGATGCGCCAGATCGAGACCGAGCTCACCCAGGTCCGCACGGCCATGGAGGAGCAGGTCGGCCAGATCATCCGCGCTCACCGGGCCGAGCTCGATCTCGTGTCCAGCCGCGAGCAGGCGCTCAAGGACGACATGGAGCAGATCACCTCGGAGCTCGAGGAGCTCGAGGTCAAGCTGATCGAGCTCGAGTTCCTCGAGGCCGACGCCAAGCGCAACGAGGACTTCTACAAGAGCCTCGACCAGCGCATGTCCGAGGTGGACCTGGGCGCCATGATCCGCGCCAACAACGTGCGCGTGGTGGATCCAGCCATCCCCAACGCCGACCCGGTGCGCCCGGTGCTGCCGGTGAACGTGGCCATGGGGCTGCTGATGGGCCTGTTCGGCGGCTGCGCCCTGGCCTTCTTCATGGAGTACCTGGACAGCACGGTCAAGTCCCGCGAGGACGTGGAGATCACCGTGGGCATGCCCTTCCTGGGCATCGTCCCCCTGGTCGAGGAGCAGGATCTCAAGACCCTCACCAACACCCGGGATCGCTCCATCTTCGTGCATGCCGTGCCGCGCTCGAACGTGGCCGAGGCCCTGCGATCGGTGCGCACCAACCTGCTGTTCTCGGGCCACGGGCCCCTGAATCGCCTGCTGATCACCTCCGCCCTGCCCCAGGAAGGCAAGTCCTTCCTCACCTCGAACCTCTCGGTGCTCATCGCGGCCACCGGCAGCCGGCTGCTGATCATCGACGCCGACCTGCGGCGGCCCAACCTGCACAAGCTCTTCGAGCTCGAGAACACCCAGGGCCTCTCCACGGTGCTGGCGGGCATCCACAGCTTCGACGAGTGCGTCATCGAGACCCACGTCCCCAACCTGCACGTCCTGCTGGCGGGTCCCACGCCCCCCAACCCGGCCGAGCTGCTGGGCTCCGAGCGCATGACCGAGCTGCTGGACAGCATCACCACCTACGACATGATCCTCATCGACTCCCCGCCGGTGAACGTCGTGGCCGACCCCCTCATGCTCAGCTCCCTGGTCGACGGCGTGCTGGTCATCATCGAGGCGAACGCCACCTCCCGCAGCCTGGTCGCCCGCACCCGCGACCTGCTCATGGAGGTCAACGCCAACGTGCTGGGTGCCGTGGTCAACAAGCTCAATGTGCGCCGCGCCGGCTACGGCTACTACTACTACGACTACGGCTACTACGGTGAGCGCGAGGGCCCCGCGGGCCCAGCGGGCGCCCCGCTCAAGCCCTCCGAGCCCGGCGATCTCGAGACCAAGAACAGCTAGCCTTGGGTTTCACCAGTTCTCGGCGTACTGGCGCGGGCTAGGGGCTCGGGGCTCGGGGCTCGGGGCTCGGGGCTCGCATTGTCGGGTAGAAAGCCGCGGGCGGTGGCGGGGTCTCGTGGTTCTGCAGGCCGCGTCAGGGCTCGGCAGGCGGGCCTCCTGCGGGTCGCAGTGGTGACCGTGTGCGGCCCCCCTCGCGGGCGCCCCTGTGTAGCCGGGCTCCGCACGATGAAACGACCGGGGAAGGGCATCCAGCCCCGGCAGATCACGGCGAGGAGCCTCCAAGCCAGCGCTCGCGAGGTCGGCGGGGCATCGACGCCCGACAGGGCCCGGGATCAGTACTCTTCGCTGTCGTCGTAGCCGCTGCTGCAGTCCGGGTCCTCGGCGTCTTCCCAGCCATCGCTGTCGTTGTCGATGGAGTCGTTGCAGGCCAGATCGCCCCGGCTGTAGCCGCCGTACTCGTCCTCATCCAGCAGCGAGCTGCAGTCGGGATCGTCGGTGTCGTACCAGCCGTCGCCGTCGTTGTCGGCGCCGTCGTTGCACTCGGTGGCGGGGTCGGTCTCGTCGTCATCGGCCGCGGAGGCGCAGGAGGGATCGTCGGCGTCGATGAGCCCGTCGCTGTCGTTGTCCACGCCGTCGTTGCACTGGGCCGCGCCAGCGAAGCCGGCGTCCTCGCCGTCGTCGTGGACGGAGGCGCAGTCGGGGTCGTCGGTGTCGGTCCAGCCGTCGCCGTCGTTGTCCAGGCTGTCGCTGCACTGGGTGGTGTTGGCCTCGTCGGTGTCGGTGGCCGAGGCGCAGCCCACGTCGTCGCCGTCGACGTAGCCGTCGCCGTCGTCGTCCAGCCGGTTGTTGCAGGCGAACAGAACGTCGAGAGCTTCCTCGTCCAGCAGCCACACACAGTCGGGGTCGGCGGCGTCGGTCCAGCCGTCCAGGTCGTTGTCGATGCCGTCGGCGCAGGTGCCGTACTCGGCCTCGACATTGTCCCAGGCCCACAGGCACTCGAGATCGTCGCTGTCCGTCCAGCCGTCCAGATCGTTGTCGACGCCGTCGTTGCACTCGCCCGCGCCGGTGAAGCCCGCCTCGGCGGAGGCGACCCAGCAGTCGGGGTCGTCCACGTCGACCCAGCCGTCGGAGTCGCTGTCGACCCCGTCGGTGCAGGAGCTGGCCAGGTCGAGCTCGAAGTCGTCCCCGGCGTCGGTGCAGCCCAGATCGTCGGCATCGAACAAGCCGTCGCCGTCGTTGTCCAGCCCATCGTTGCAGGCCTCGAGACCGAAGCCGATCTCGAGCCCCTCGGTGGCGCACTCGGGATCGTCGGCGTCGAACCAGCCGTCCAGATCGTTGTCCAGCCCGTCGGCGCAGGGGTCTACGGCGGCCTCGTCGTCGTCCCAGGCCCAGGCGCAGTCGGGATCGTCGGCGTCGAACAGGCCGTCGCTGTCGTCGTCCAGCCCGTTGGAGCAGCCGGTGATGATGGCGCCGGACTCGGTGGCGCCGGCCATGCAGTCCGCGTCGTCCACATCGATCCAGCCGTCGCCGTCGTCGTCGGCGCCGTTGCGGCAGCTGGGGCCCAGGTTGCTCTCGTCGGAGTCCAGCTGATGGTGGCAGCCAGGGTCCAGCGCGTCGTACAGGCCGTCGCTGTCGCTGTCCTGACCATCGCCGCAGGCCACGGGCAGCAGGCTGTACTCGAAGCCCACCAGGAAGCAGTCCAGGTCCTCGGCGTCGACCCAGCCGTCGCCGTCGTCGTCCAGCCCGTTGCTGCAGTCGCCGGTGATGGAGGTCTCGTCCTGGTCGTAGGCGTCGATGCAGTCGGTGTCGGCGCCGTCGGCGTAGCCATCGCTGTCGTCGTCCAAGCCGTTGGAGCAGGTGGGGACGATGTGCGTGCCGTCCTCGACGGTGCCCTCGATGCAGTCGGAGTCCTCGGCGTCGATCCAGCCGTCGCGGTCGTCGTCGACGCGGTTGAAGCAGGTGGGGCCGGTGGGACCGGCTTCGCTGGGATCCAGCGCAGACGCGCAGTCGGTGTCGTCGGCGTCGGTGTAGCCGTCGCCGTCGTCGTCCAGACCGTTGGCGCAGGTCAGGTCGAGGGCGCCGACCTCCATGCCCACCAGGAAGCAGTCGGTGTCATCGGTGTCGATCCAGCCGTCGCTGTCGTTGTCCACACCGTCGGCGCAGTCGGTGTTGGCCGCCTCGGCGTTGTCCCAGGCGCTGTCGCAGTCCGCATCGTCAGCGTCGGCGTCGCCATCGCTGTCGTTGTCCACGCCGTCGTTGCACAGCGCATCACCGAAGCCGCCACCCAGCTCGGCCAAGGCCACGGAGCAGTCGGGGTCGGCGGCGTCGGCCCAGCCGTCGCCGTCGTCGTCCAGGCCGTTGCTGCAGCTGATGTGGACCCGCGCCTCTTCGTCGTCCCAGGCGTCGTCACAGCCGCTGTCATCGCCATCGACGTCGCCGTCGCCGTCGTTGTCCTCGCCGTCATTACAGGCGTACAGCTCGTAGCCGACCTCTTCGCCGAAGGAGTCGCAGTCCGGGTCCTCGTCGTCGACCCAGCCGTCGACGTCGTCGTCCACGCCGTCAGCACAGCTGCCGGGCAGGGCGGCCTCGTCGTCGTCCCAGGCCACCGCGCAGTCCGCATCACCGCGGTCGCGCCGGCCGTCGCCGTCGTTGTCGATGCCGTCGTTGCAGGCCCGGGCACCGAAGCCGGACTCGGGGCTGCCCGCGATGCAGTCGGGATCCAGGTCGTCGACGAAGCCGTCCAGGTCGTCGTCTGCGCCGTCGGCACAGCTCGCCGCGCCGTCGTCCTCGACCGTGTCCGCCCCGGTGGAGCAGCCTGGGTCCACCGAGTCGATCAACAGATCACCGTCGTTGTCGATGCCATCGTTGCAGGCATAGGCGCTCAGGCCGCCCTCGCTGTCGCCCACAGCGCAGTCGGGATCGTCGCCGTCTGCGTAGCCATCGGCGTCGTCGTCCAGCCCGTTGGTGCAGTCGCCCGGGTCGCGCTCGTCGTGGTCGCTGGCGCTCGAGCAGCCGGGGTCGGCGGCGTCGATGAGCAGGTCACCGTCACCATCCGCGCCGTCGCTGCAGTCGGTGTCACCGTAGCCGAGCTCCTCGTCTCCGTCGGCGCAGTCGAGGTCGTCCGCGTCGATCCAGCCGTCGCCGTCGTTGTCGTAGCCGTCGGCGCAGGGCAGCTGATCGTCCAGCTCGCTCCAGTCCGCGCCGCTGGCGCAGCCGGGATCGTCGGCGTCGATCAGGGCGTCGCCGTCGTTGTCCTCGCCGTCGTTGCAGCCCCAGCGGACGTCCAGCCCCAGCTCGCTGCTGCCCGCGAGGCAGTCGGGATCCTCGCCATCGACCCAGTCGTCCCCGTCGTCGTCCAGGCCGTTGGTGCAGCCGGTGATGGGGTCGGTCTCGTCGGTGTCCAGCCCGGAGCTGCAGCCCGGGTCGGCGGCGTCGATCAGGCCGTCGCTGTCGTTGTCGGCCGCGTCGTTGCAGTCGTAGGCCGAGGTGGCGGGGCCTTCGTTGTTGTCGGTGGACGAGCCGCAGCCCGGGTCGTCCAGGTCGCTCCAGCCGTCGCCGTCGTCGTCGACGCCGTTGGAGCAGGCGTAGATGGCCTCGTAGGCGCCGGTGGCCTCGTCGCAGTCGGGGTCCAGGGAGTCGATCAGGAGGTCCGTGTCGTTGTCGATGCCGTCGTTGCAGGCGGTGCTGCCGAGCCCGACCTCGCTGGAGCCGACGGCGCAGTCGGGGTCGTCCTCGTCGATCCAGCCGTCGCCGTCGTTGTCCAGGCTGTCCTGACAGCCGTCGGCCTCGAGGTCGCTGTAGACCGCGCAGGCGCTGTCGGCGGCGTCGATGGCGCCATCGCCGTCGTTGTCCACGCCGTCGGAGCACTCATGGGCGCTGTCGAAGCCCAGCTCGGTGTCTCCGGAGACGCAGTCGGAGTCGTAGCGGTCGGTCCAGCCGTCGCCGTCGTCGTCGGTGCCGTCGCTGCAGCTGGCGGTCTCGTCGTCGTCCAGGGCGTCGTCGCAGCTGGTGTCGGCGCTGTCGATGTCGCCGTCGCCGTCGTTGTCCGCACCGTCGTTGCACTCAGCGCTGCCGTAGCCGCGCTCGTAGCCCAGGTCCACGCAGTCGGGGTCCTGCTCGTCGGTCCAGCCGTCGCCGTCGTTGTCCAGCAGATCAGCGCAGCTCGCGGCCTCGCTGAGGTCGTAGGCACTGGAGCAGTCGGGGTCGTTGCCGTCGATGCGGCGGTCGCCGTCGTTGTCCACGCCGTCGGAGCACTCGCCCAGGCCAGCGAAGAAGCCCTCGTCGTCGTCCTGGCTCGAGCTGCAGTCGGGATCGTCCAGGTCGGTCCAGGTGTCGCCGTCGTTGTCGGCCCCGTCTTCGCAGGCGTTCTGCTCGGTGGGGTCGCTGCCGGTGTCGCAGGACGCATCGCCGGCATCCACGGCGCCATCGTCGTCGTTGTCGACGCCGTCGTTGCACGCGTAGTCGGTGTCGTAGCCGGTCTCTTCGTCCCCGCTGGCGCAGTCGGGATCGTCCACGTCCACCCAGCCGTCGCCGTCGTTGTCTTCGCCGTCTTCGCAGGGCAGGTCACCCTCGAGATCATCGGTGGCGCTGTCGCAGTTGGAGTCGTCCGCGTCGGTGTGCCCGTCGTCGTCGTTGTCGAGGCCGTCGTTGCACTCGTGGTCGGACCCGTAGCCCAGCTCTTCGTCGCCGCTGGCGCAGTCGGGATCGGCCCCGTCGACCCAGCCGTCGCCGTCGTTGTCTTCGCCGTCCAGACAAGGATCCTGCTCGTAGGCACCCAGGGCGTCGTCGCAGTAGTCGTCGTCGCCGTCCACGAAGCCGTCTTCGTCGTTGTCGATGCCGTCATTGCAGGCGCTGGAGCCGGTGCCGATCTCCTGATCGCCGGAGGCGCAGTCGGGGTCGTCGCCGTCGGTCCAGCCGTCCTCGTCGTCGTCCTGCCCGTTCTCACACTGGGTGACTGGATCGTCGAGCACCGCCACGCCGGGCACGGTGATCTCGACGATCTGATCGGAGACGAAGCCCTGCGGGCCCACCGTGCTGCTGGTGACCACACGGGTGGTGCCGCTGTAGCCCTGCACGGAGAAGCGCATCTGCACATCGCCCGAGCCGCCTGGCCGCAGCTCGATGCTGGGCAGGCTGTCGCTGTAGGAGCTGGGATCGATGCTGATCACCAGCTCGGGCTCGTCGTCGTCGACGCGCACGTTGACCAGGGTGCCCAGATCGCCGACGGACTCACCCACAGCGAGGGGCTCGCCGTCGGCGTCCAGGAAGGGAGTCTCGGGATCCACCACCAGCAGCAGGCTGTCGACGGCCGCGAGCACCGCGGGCGCGTCACCGTCGAGGTAGACGATGATGGAGGTGGGCACGTCGGGCTCGCCACAGCCGACCAGCGACACCACCGCGGGCAGGCCGAGCAGCAGGAGAGTGTTCGCGCGGAACATGGTCGAGATCCGGTTCATGGTAGCACCACCAGGACATCGCCCGAGGGGGGCTCGGGGGGCTCGAGGGCCTTGGCCAGGATCACGCCGCCAGCGACACCACCGGCGGCCACGGCGCCCGTGGCTGCCCAGAAGGTCCAGCGGCCGTAGAAGGGAGGAAGCTGCCGCAGCTCACTGGCGCCCTGGCCCGTGGGTGCGAGCTTGGCCTTGACCGTCACGCTGCCTTTGGCGGGGACGCGCAGCGACATCGTGGCGGGCTCGAGGCCCGGCCCGCTGACCTGGAGCTTCACGGTGCCTCGATCGATCCCAGGCAGATGCACACGGGTGCCCTGACCCACCTGGCTGCCGTTGATGGTGACGACGGCCTGGTCGCTGCCGGTCTTGACGGTGAGCTTGGCGCCCGACTGGGAGAGGGTGAGATCCAGGCTGCCCTTGCGGCCGTCACTGGTATCTACCGGCCGGAAGACCTCGACCCAGCCATCGAGGGCCAGGCGGACCTGGTGCTCGCCCAGGGCGATCCCGGAGATGTCCAAGGGGGTGACGCCCACCTGCTCGCCATCGATCCAGACGGTGGCGCCGGGCGGGGTGGAGCCCACATGGAACAGGCCAGCGGAGCTGAGCAGCTCGAGATCGAAGAACAGGTTGCGGCCGCGTTCGAAAGAGAAGCCGGCCTCGACGGGCTCGTAGCCTTCGGCGACGACGGCGTAGCGGTGCTCGCCGGGAGCCAGATCCCGCACGCGGATGGGGGACGGCCCCACCGGGTTGCCGTCGATGTGTACGGTGGCGCCGACGGGCAGCACCAGGAACTCCACGGTGCCCGTACCAGCCACGAGCTTGGCCTCGAGGGACTTGGTGAGGCCCTCGATCAGCTCGATCTTGCGCACAAAGGGATCGTAGCTGTCAGCCACGACGCGCACCTGGTGGCGCCCCACAGGGTGGTAGCCGGTGTAGGGCAGCGCGCCGACCTTGTCGCCGTCGACCCAGACCTCGGCGCCCTCGACGTTGCCGGTGACCGAGAGCACGCCCACGGGATCTTCGGCCCAGGCAGGGCTGGCGAGCAAGAAGCCCACGAGCAGCAGGGCGAATGTGACCCAGTGATGGGCCCGCGAGCACAAGGATTGGGAGGGCCGGGCCCTCCGAACAGCGGTGGGAGTCATCGATTCTCCTCTGCACAACAGAGGGAGCTTATCACCTCACCGACATGGCAGGGCCGCTATGCCGCCCCTTCAGAGGCTTCCCTGCGCTCCACAGGAGGCTCTCGAGGCCCGATAGGCCCGACCCCGCCGACCTGGTCAAGCCCCGCCTGCGCAGCGGGCGTCCCCCGCGCGCCGGGTGACGCGCTGGGCGTCGAGCCACTCGAGCAGTGGGATCAGATGCTTCCTGGTCAATCCCCAGCGATCCTTCGCCTGGGCGGGCGTGAAGGTGCCCTCGGTGCGCAGCCAGGCGCGCACATCCACCACCAGCTCGTCGAGCACCCCGGCATGGGCCACGAAGGGCCCCACCTTCACCAGCTCCTCGCGCTCGATCAGGTAGTGCAGGATCGCCTCACAGTCGCGGTGCGCGGCCACGGCCGTGAGCACATAGGGGGGCTCGAGGAGCAGCCGCACTCGCAGGGCGGCCGCCAGGATGCGCTCGGCCGCGGCCCGCTGGTCGGAGTCCAGAGCCAGCGCGAAGCTGGCCAGGTGGTAGCGCCCATGAGCGCGTCCCAGGACGCCTTGGCCCACGAGCCACTCGAGCAGGGCCTCGAGCTCGCGGTCCCCCAGGGCCTTGAGGGGCCCGGCGATGAGCTCCTTGCGGCGGGCGCCGCGGGAGAGGGGGTGAGTGGCGTGGAAGGCCTCGAGGCCACCCTGGACCACAGCGGTCAGGCGGTCCAGCACCCCCGCATGCAGCACTCGATCCGCCAGGACCTGACCCCAGGTGTCGCTGTCGGCTGGCAAGCAGCCACGCTGCTGGGCCTCGGCCCGGCTGAGCCCTCGCAAGCCGGCGCGCTCGAGGAGCACGTCTCGCTCACCACGGGCCAGGCGCTCGAGCTGCAGCGCGCTGGAGCGGCGCTCCCGGTGGCGCACCGGGCGGGCCCAGGGATCGAGCACCCGCCCGCCTCCCATGGTGGTGACCGGAGAGGCGCGCCGGAGCACGAAGCGGTCCTCGGGCAGGCAAGCCGCCTCGGAGGCCAAGCGGAGCTGCAAGAAGCCGTCCCAGGCCTGATCCGAAGGCCCCTCGGACCACTCGTCCAGGGCAGGGGGCACCCGATCGACCCCCAGGGGGCGGGCGTGGGCCACCACCTCTGCGGTGCCCACCAGGAAGCGTACCTCAGCGCCGTCTTCGAGCACGGGAGCCCCCGCCAGGTGGCGGTAGGCCACATCCACCACCCGGGTGGCGGGCACCGAGCCCGGGGTCACCACCTCGTGCCCGCGGGCGATCTCGTCCTTGCTCAGGCTGAGGTTCATGGCGGTGCGCAGCCCCGCACGGGTGCTGGTGGTGGATCTGCCGTGGACCTGCAGGCCGCGGACCCGCACCCGCGGGCAGCCGGGGATCACCTCGACGTCATCGCCATCGTTCAGCACCCCGGAGCGCACGGTGCCCGTGACCACCGTGCCGTGGCCCTTCTGGCTGAAGACGCGGTCCACCGGCAGCCGAAAGGGTGCCTCGAGCAAGCGGCCCTGGGGCTGGAGGCTGTCCAGCGCCAGCATCAACTCCGGCACCCCCGCGCCCGTGACGCCCGACACCGGCAGGATGGGGGCATCCGCCAAGGGCGTGCCCGCCAGGGCGTCGCGCACGTCGTCCTCGGCCAGCATCAGCAGCTCTTCGTCCACCATGTCGGCGAAGGTCAGCGCCACCAGCCCCTGCTCCACCCCCAGCAGCCCCAAGATGGCCAGGTGCTCCGCCGTCTGCGGCATCACCCCGTCCATGGCCGAGACGCAGAGCATCACCGCGTCGATCCCCGTGGCGCCGGAGACCATAGTGCGCACCAGGCGCTCGTGGCCAGGGACGTCCACGAAGGCCAGCATGCGGCCCGAGGGCAGCTCGAGGTTGGTGAAGCCCAGCGCGATGGTGATGCCTCGATCCCGCTCTTCCGGCAGGGTGTCGAGGTAGATCCCCGTGAGCTTCTCGATGAGGGTGGTCTTGCCGTGGTCGATGTGACCAGCGGAGCCGACGACGAGGTACTGGGAGGGCTTGGGCATGATTTGTGGGTGGACTATCCCGAAGCGCGAGAGAACGTTCCTCGACAGCCACCGACCCACAAGCCGCGCAGTAACCAAGGCCACCAGCGCCTCACCCCGCCAAGCCCAACACGACAGCCCCCACCAGCCCCAGCCACATTCCCGAACGCCCTGTCCCGCCAAAGGCACTCCAGGGCAGACTGAAACAGGGAAGCAAGACGCGCAACCCGACCATGGCGAGAGGCCACAAGGAAAAGGAAAAGGACACGCCCCGCCCCACAGGCGGACCATCTGTAGCGTTCCGCCTCCAGATCCCCGTTCCTGGTCCTCCAG
>ERZ890953.1069-NODE-1069-length-14295-cov-16.387851_pt1 | contig 14295 bp, 13 predicted proteins | sample MGYA00521264_ERZ890953 | MGnify/ENA primary metagenome ERZ890953 (study PRJEB32303, sample SAMEA104408629) | aquatic metagenome | biome: Brackish water; feature: Chemocline; material: water | place: Baltic Sea | collected 2014-10-26T21:54:00 | depth 200 m ... | reverse complement strand
ACTTCCTATCTGCTAATTTGACTATCATGATGAAAAGTAGAACTCAGCCCACGTCGAAACGACTTCACTTCTATTTTTTGTTATGGACGATTTTATAAGAAAATTATGGAGAAACTATGGAGAAAATCTGAAAGCGAGAAGTTTGTAATCTTAATCTTTGAATGAAAATCGAATTCTGAAAAATTGAAATTTTGAATTTGAGGTACTTTGCTCCAAACTAAACTCTCGTTTAGTTTGATGAGCGAGCAGATTTTTTAAACGCGCGCTTCTTCACGGCGGTTTAAATATGCCCATTTTTCATCTACGCGATCTTGCCACTCTTTTATAAGATATTTATATTCGTCTTTAAAAAGGTGTTTAAAACGTCCTTGAGCAGCCATATATTCTTCAACTGGAACAATGTTTTTTGGTCTATAGGTGATATTTAACTCATGATTGTCAATAATTTCATACAGTGGAAATACCAAAGAATCAGTTGCCAAATCAGTAATTGACATCGTATCTTTAGGATCAAATTTCCATTCCGTTGTACAAGGCGATATTGCGTTTATAAACACAGGCCCCTCTACTTGCATTCCATATTGAATTTTCTTCACCATGTCTTTCCATTTGTTTGGCGCAACTTGCGCTGCGTATGGAATCTGGTGAGCGGCCATGATAGAAATCATGTCTTTCTTATTTTTCTTTTCACCATAACTAACGCTACCAGCGGGAGCGGTAGTCGTACTTGACCCAATTGGAGTGGAAGATGAACGTTGTCCACCGGTATTTGCGTAAACTTCATTATCTAAAACAACATGCATCATATTATGACCACGTTCCATACAACCAGAAATCCACTGAAAACCAATATCGTAAGACGCGCCGTCACCTGCAAAAGATACAAACTTCGGATTGCGATCAGGTTGCTTTAGACGACCTTTGTTCTTAAGCGCGTTATACATAGCTTCAGCGCCTGCAACAGCGGTCGAACCATTTTCAAAACCAATGTGAATCCAAGAAGCGTCCCAAGAAGTATATGGGTAAACCGCTGTACAAACTTCAAGACAACCCGTTGATGCTGAAAGCACTAAATCATCGTTAGTGGCATTCAATACTTCACGAACAATAATAGAGTGGGCACATCCAGGACAAAGAAGGTTTGCGCCTTCAAAACGATCCGCTGACGTTGAAAACTCTTTTAGATTTTTTATTTTTTTCATTTCACTCATAATTTCTCCTTATAAGAATTGCAATTTCGGTCCACGAACACCGATAAATTGTTGTAGGGAAGTTGTTACTTTGCCAGCGTCGACGTTTGCTTGAAGTTGAGTAAAAATCTCTACTAAATGTTTCTTAGTCAAATCACGACCACCAAGACCATAGATAAACCCAGAAAGCAACGCTCTATCATCAGTATTAAACAGACAACCAGCGATTTCATTAAACAACATACCAGGAGCGCCACCTGGAGACGAACGGTCAAGCGTCGCGATTGCTTTGGCGCCCTTAAGAGCCTCAGCTATTTCAAAGAATGGGAATGGACGAATAACGCGTAATCCAACAACGCCAGCTTTAACGCCTTTTTCTCTCATCTCACTAGCGACTTCACGCGCAGTTTCAACTGAAGTTCCCATACAAACAACGGCTACATCGGCGTCATCCATGTCATAGCTTTCAACAAGATTGTATTTACGCCCTGATAATTTCTCAAAATCGTCAAACGCCGCTTGTATTTTTGGGAAAACTTTTGTCATAAGATCGTTATGTTGACGAGCTTTATGCTCAAAGTGCCAATCTTCTTCAGTTTGAACGCCATGAGTAACTGGATGTTCAAAATCCAACATATCGTTCATTGGCTGAAAATCACCAACAAAACCATAGGCGACGTCATCGCTTAAAGTATGTACGCCTTGAGCGGTATGAGAAGTCATAAAACCGTCTTGGTGAACCATGCATGGAAGTCTTACGTCATGATCTTCAGAAACTTTAAACGCGATAAAGTTCAAGTCGTAAGCGTCTTGAGGACAATAAGCGTCAAGCTGAATCCAACCACTGTCGCGACCTAGATACATATCCGCATGATCGCCATTAACGTTTAGAGGAGCGGCAAGCGCACGGTTTACAACGTTTAAAACGATTGGTAAACGCATCCCTGAAGCTTGATAAAGCGTTTCAACCATAAGAGCAAAACCTTGTGAAGATGTTGCGGTGGCAACGCGTCCACCAGCCGCAGCCGCGCCAATACATCCCGACATTGCGGCATGTTCGGACTCTACCATGACAAACTCGCCCTCAACGTAGTTGTTTGCTTTAAAATTACCATAGCCTTCAACAATTGGAGTTGATGGAGTAATCGGATAAGCGGCAACAACGTCAATTTGACACTGTCTCATAGCTTGAGCAGCCGCATAGTTACCATCCCATACTTCTATGTCTTTTAATTCCATTTTATCAAACGCCATTATTTTTCCTTCTTTTCTTTAGTCGGCCATTGAGCCAATTCTACTTCTTCATCCGCTTGTTCTGGGAACATTAAAAGAGATTTTGGATTTGTAGGACAAACCTCAACGCATATTGCGCAACCCTTGCAGTGGTCCATGTCTATTCCAATCATCTTCTTGTCTCTAGCTATAATTGACATATCTGGACAATAGACCCAGCAAAATTGACAATCAATACAAAAGTCTTTGTTAAAAACTGGCTTTTCTATTCTCCAATCAGCGACGCTTGCGCTAAATGAACTACTTTTTGAATATGCGCGATCTTCTTGGTTTGTTCCAGCGATATCGTCTATCTTACCATCAAACGTACGAAGCATAGCTCCGATTTCAAATTCGTCCCAACCTCTATTTGCCATCTTAGCTCCTTATTTCACTTCATCGTAAGCACGTTGAATTGCTATCATATTTGCGTCAATAATCTTTTGTGGTAATTTACCAAGGACTCTTATCATATTATCTTTAAAAAAGTCTATCTCATACATTCCAGATATTTTCATTAAAGCGCCTAACATTGGCGTATTTGGAATAGGTTTTCCAATTGTTTCTTGAGCTATTTTAATACAATCAACAATATAAACTTCTTTGCCCTCTAATTTTGGTTGAGAAGCTACCAGTTGCTCTTTATCCAAATGCGTAGTGATAATATACACTGTGTTCTCTTTGTGATTAATCGTAACGTCGGTTGTATAAAGCAACGCTGGATCTATAACCAAAACATAATCCGGCGCCATGAATTTTTCATGATTCATAATAACTTTATCATCAACTCGATTATACGCAGTCATAGCCGCTCCACGCTTAGCAGACCCATAAAACGCAAATGCCTGTACATGCTTGCCTGTTGTCGAAATAACGTCAGCTAAACCTTTTGCCCCAGTTACGGCACCTTGTCCAGCGCGACTATGCCATCTAATTTCTAGCATATATTCTCCTTAGTTTTAAGAAATTTTTAATATTTTCTATAAATTTTAATCTATTGTATTTTAGGCAACTTGCTCTTAAAAATAGCTTGATATTTTAACTCTATTTATTTTCTTAGCCTTATTGTGATTATTTACTACTTTTGAGCCATTTTACAGCTTCATATACATCGCTAAAGATTACATCTGTATATTTTTTAAGCGTCTCATGATTGTCATAGCCACTTAGCACTCCTATGGATTTAACGCCTGCGTTTTTTGCGCAAATCAAATCTAATTTTGTATCCCCTATCATCCAAATCTCTTGATCTATCGGTGAGAAATACTCCAAGGCTTTTAAAATAGGTTCCCCATCCGGTTTTGGACGAATCACATGTTCACGACCAATCAAAACGTCAAAATAGTTCATGAGTTCAAAGTGTTCCATCAAAATTTGTGAATATTCTCCTGTCTTTGTTGTAACTATTCCTAAAGACGCGAACTCCTTAGCCAATACGATAGCCTCCCTAGCAAACTCCAAGAGATACGTCTTTTGCGTTGATATTTTTCTGTAATTTTCTTTATACGTTCCAACAAAGTCCCAAATTTTTTCGTTTTGAACCCCTAAATTTTCATACATGACATCCAAAGGATATCCGATGAGCGCCTTGATTTCATCGTCGCTTGGATGTGGAAACTCATAAAAATCAAAAGAATTATGAAAACACTCCAAAATAGCGTCCGTCGAGTCTATTATTGTTCCATCTAAATCAAATAATATTATCATTTACTTTTTCTCCCATTGTATGTAATTATGCCATATCCCACTCAAACTTGGTTCTACATTGATTATCTTTTTGTTGACGGCGGTTATTGAGTTGGGAATGTATAAAAAAATGTATGGATTATCGTCCGTCACTATTTTAAACATCTCTTTCCATATCTTTGACAATTTATCTCTATCTATCATTATTTGAGACTCTTCAATCATTTTATCCATTCTTGGATTATTATATCCAACGAGATTGAAACCACCTTTTCTGTCACTATCGGTATGCCAAAACATATATGGATCGGGAGTGGGAGAAAGTCCCCATCCTAAAAGCACCGTATCAAATTCATGAGGGAAAACCACCATATTTAAAAAAGCCTGCCACTCCATAATTCTTAAAGTGACTTCCACTCCAATTTGTTTTAATTGATGTTGAATAATTTGCGCCGCGTATGGTCTAATAGAACTCGCGTTTGACGTCGCTATCTCAAATTTAAGTGGATTTTCTTTTGTATAACCCGCTTTTTTCAACAATTCTTTCGCTTTGTTTATGTCGAGCGTTGGCGCTTCTACGGCTTCATTGTAAGCTATTGTTCCGGGTAAAAATGGACCAGTGCAAACCTTCGCATGTTTGAAAAACAAGATATCCACTATTTCTTGTCTATTTATCGCTAAAGACAAGGCCTTTCTAACGTTAGGATTTTTAAACTTTTCACGGCGAAGATTAAAGCCGAGATACGTGTAAGAATGACTTATCTCTTCATACGCGTTAAAGCTATTAAAGAACTGATCGTTCAGTTGCCTCTCATATTCCATAGGCTCGACGCCGCCAATATCAATTGCGGAGGATTTGAGCATCAAAAATCTTGTCAACGGGTCGGCAATGACATGAAAAGATATATTGTCTATCTTAGCCCTGCCCTCAAAATAGTTGTCAAAAGCAATCAATAATATATTTTTTGAATATTCAAGTCGCTCAAGCTTATAGGCTCCAGTTCCTATTGGATGAGTGTTAAATTTTGAACTCATAAGGTTTTTTTCATCTTTTAAGACATGTTCGGGGAGAATACCCATCATCCATGTCTCAAGAGCTTTAAAATATGGCTTTTTGTAAACAACCTCTACGGTGTAAGCATCAATCGCTTTTACGCTTTGGACAAACCTAAAACCAGCGCTATATGGTGAAACGATTGTAGGCGATATTAGCGTTTCATAAGTAAATACGACGTCTTTGGCGCTAAACTCCTTCCCGTCATGCCATTGAACGTTTTTTTTAAGTTCAAAGATAAGAGTCACGTCGTTTTTAAAGTAAAATTTACTAGCCAAATCCCCTATGATTATCGAAGAGTCTTTATCATACTTTACAAGTCCATTGAATAAAAATCCCGCTATCTCCGACGAGCTGGAATCCGTTGCGAGAATGGGATTTAGCCTTGATGGGTTAGATGACGTAGCCAACTGCAACGTTGACGAATAGAGGGCTAAACTAAGAAGTAACAGAAAAATATATTTCATTTATAGGCATTCATTATAGCGCTGCTTATCATGGAGACTCCTAGATTAGTGAGTGACATTATATGTAAAATAAAGTTAATTGATTGTTGTTTAAAAGAAGAAAAAAGTTTTACCAATGCAAAAGCATTGATAAAAAGAGTCGTAAAAAGATTAACGCTTAGAAAACTGACGAGAACGACGAGCTTTACGCTTACCTGGCTTCTTACGTTCAACAACGCGTGAATCACGAGTCATCATTCCTTCTGGTTTGAGGATAGCTTTGATCTCAGGATTAAACTTAACCAACGCACGAGAAATACCGTGACGAAGAGCGTCCGCTTGACCACCAAAACCACCACCTAAAGTAGTTGCAACGATATCAACCGAAGTATCTTGTTTAGAAAGAACTAGAGGTTGTTTAACGCGAAGTTTTTTCGCCTCAAGTCCACCTAGCCATGCGTCTAATGAAAGACCGTTAATTGAAATTTTTCCAGAACCTGGAGTTAACCATACTTTTGCTATTGACGCTTTACGACGTCCTGTTGCATATATTGTTTTTGCTGACATATATCAATCCTTACTTAGCAAGTTGTGCAGTGTGAGGGTGTTCACCACCTGCATAAATTTTTAGTTTTTTAATCATTTTAGCGCCAAGCTTAGTTTTAGGAAGCATACCACGAACGGCTAATTTAAATAGTTTCTCTGGGTTTTTTGCTAAAAGTTCAGTCATCTTAACGCTTTTAGTGCTACCGAAGTAACCTGAATATGAAAAATACTCTTTATTTGCAATTTTACCTAAACCGTTAAATTTAGCTTTTGAAGCGTTAATGATGACAACATGGTCACCACAGTCAATATTTGGAGTCCAGCAAACTTTGTTCTTACCACGAAGTATAGTAGCCACTTCAGTGATCATACGACCAAAAGTTTTACCTTCAGCATCAATCAAAATCCACTTTTGATCAATTTGTTCAGTAGTTGCAATTTTAGTAAATTTCATTTATGAACCTTTTCAGTAATTTAATTAACAAGCGTCTCCGCCTATTTTGTGAGTGGAAGTATATCTACATAAACTTATATAAAACTTAATTTTAGTTTAATTTAAGTTTTATACTTTGACAATTTTTATCTCGTTTTCAAGTAAATAACAGAGGTAGCCATCAACAGCGTCACCCGTTATCTCTTCTATCGCTTTTACGTAATAGCGCACCTGTTTTACATGGTGCTCAGAATAACTAAGAGAACTTTTGTAATCAATCACGTTCCACCCTCCATTTCTTCTCTTTACGAGAAGGTCGACGTATCGAAGATTGTTTTTATACCTGAGGGCTTTTTCTTTATAAACTTCACCGTCCGTTAACTCCAAAAACCGCTTGTCGCGTATAAGATTCTTAACTCTATTTTGTATCTCCATCGACTCCTCATCCCTTAGCGTATATCCAAATTTATTGAGAGTCATGTCTTTCGCGTTTGAGAGTTTTTCATCTTTAAAATCGCTCATCATTTCTAAGAAGTAATGCATGGCGAGACCAAAATTAATGGCGTCTAGGTCATCATATTGTTCTTTTTCAAGCGCTAAAACGTCACTTTGCGTTCCATAGTAAAACGATTGATACTCTAAGCGTTTAAATCTCTTTTTTTCTTCTTTTTTCACTTGAATTTGAAACTTCAAGACCCCATGCGTTTGCGCTTCTAAATCTAAAACGTCAAAGTTGGAATTTTTGAATTTTTTTACTATAAAAAGGTTTTCTCTAGCCCTCGTAAAAGCGACGTACAAAGCGTTTAAGCTATCTTCATGAACCAATCTTTTTTCTTTTTCAAGCGCGTTCGCGTAGCCATTGTCCAACTCTTCTCTCGCTTTTGTCCGAAGATATACGTTTTGCAAGCTTATGCCGTCGTACTCGTAAATGATGGAATGTCTCGCGGGAGGAGGGTTTTTGAGTCTGTCCATGACGATGACATGCTCGTACTCCAAGCCTTTTGATTTATGCACCGTCAAAACTCTAACTCCACTTATGTCCGAAGCGGCGGCCGCTGTATCTAGCCGCTCGTACTCAAACAAAAGCGCTTCTACGTCCGGGTACTTTGATACCGCGTTTATAAAACGAATCAAGTGAAACGAATCGCTAAAGAGTTCAAACTCGTCAATAACTTTTTTGATAACGTCAACAAGTTTCACTCTGTTCAAATCAACCCTTTTTATATCTTTCACTTCTTGATTTATAAGCGCAAAAAAGTTGTATTTGTATATATTTTCTTTAAAATAGAGATATTTGAGATACTCTAAAATGGCTTTGACGCTTTTTTGATTGATAAGCTTGGTGGTCGTCTCGGTAACGACTTCAATATTTTCTTTTTGAAGCTCCGTTTTTATAGCTTCGCCATCTCCATTCGTCGCGCATAAAATGGCTATGTCGTCAGGTTTCGCGCCAAGTTCTATCAGTCTTTTCACTTGCTCGATAGTCGCTTCCAAGGGTTCGTCATTTTGAATTATTTCGACGTAACCTCCCTTCGCTTCTTCACGAACCAGTTGTGGCGTGTAGTTTTTTATCTTAGCGCCAAAAACGCCGTTTACAAACTCTATAACTTCTTTTTGCGACCTATAGTTCGTCACAAGCTTATGAACCTCAGTCAAATTTTCTTTAACCACTTCGCCAAAAAGAGCCGAAACGCCTCCACGGAATCTATATATGGACTGTTTGACGTCGCCGACAAAAAAGAAACTTCCATTGTCGAAAATCCCTTTTCCCGACGTTATCTCGCTTATAAGAGGACGCAATATTTCATACTGTAATATGCTTGTGTCTTGAAACTCGTCAAGCAACATATGCTCTATTTGAGCGTCAAGTCGAAAGTACAAAAACTCGCTATCGTTAAGACGATGAAGTATCTCATAAACCAAAGACGTAACGTCTGAAAAGCTAAGTTCGCTGTCATCCATGTAGAGCGCTTTTTTACTTTTTACGTATATATCTACAAGTTCTTTGATTCCATAAAAGAAGTTCTGCTCTTTGGCCAAATGATAACTTTTAATCGCGACTTGCATTATATGCAAATACCGATTCATCTCCAAAGAGAAACACTTCTTGAAAACCCAGTACTCCAAACTCTCTTTTAGAACCCATGTTTTGGCTCTAAGCTCCTCAAAACTCTCCGCCTGAACCGCTTTTAGGAGCGAGGGAGTCGCTCCTTTGCAGTTGGCTACCAAGTTTTGCAAGGCCTTCAGGGCGCGCGTCGCCTCAACTTCAAAAACGGCCGTGTCTTGTTTTTGAAACTTGAGGTGAGAAAGCTCCTCTTTTTTGGAGTAAAACTCGTCAAGCAGCGTGAAAATGTCTCCAAGTCTTTTTTTTGAATCTAGGGAAAGATTGATTAGGGTGTCGCGTTTGCCGGCGACGCTGACCTCTTTTAAAAAACGCGACATCAGGTTGAGTTCATGTTGAGAGGCGAACGTGGAAAAATCAGGCATGAGCGACGCGTAAAGTGAAAACTTTCTAAGAATTTGAGTGAAGAAACTGTCTATCGTCATGATTTTAGTGTGAGAGTTTAAAAACTCGTTTAAAATTCTTTGACGATTTTGTAAAAGATGTTCTCGCTCAAGCTCCGTCACTTTTACAATCTCCGCGAGTTCTCCACGAAACTCCAACTCTTCAAGCGTTTCAACTATCCGCTCTTGCATCTCCGACGCGGCTTTGTTCGTAAAGGTAAGCGCCAATATCTTAGAAGGCTCCGCGCCTTTAAACAAAAGAGAAAGATAACGCACGACAAGCATAAAGGTTTTGCCACTTCCGGCGCTTGCCTCGTACGCTAGATTGTTTTTAAACATGCAACCCCTTCACGACGCGCAGCAGCTTTTGCAAACGCCCTTAAAAATCATGTCCATTATTTTGTACCCCTCAAGTTTAATCGGCTCTACGTTCTCGAGACACTCTATCTCGTTGCAACTGTTGCAAATAAAATGCGCGTGTGGCGACTCTCTCAGCTCATAATATCTTTTTTTGTCGTTTGATTCAAAGCTGTTGAGTATGGACTCGGTCTCAAATTTTGAAACGTTTCTGTAAAACGTGGCTTTATCCATGTTTATTCCGCTTTTCACGTCGTCAAAAGATATTGGCTTGTTCGCGAGACTAAACAACTCCAAAAGCTCTTTTCTCGCAGAGGTCAATTTTAAATTTTTTTCTTCAATGATGTTTTTTGTTTGCATGGCGAAATAGTATCAGTTTTACTCTTTAACGTAAATTAGACAAATGCGACTAAGTTGCATTTAAGTCTCTGACACGTACAATTGCGACCTAGTTTGTCACAAAGGATTTCTCTTGCAAAAATTGACTTTTCTCATTTTGACTTTTGAGCGCGACGAGAGAAATTTTTCAATCTATGCCTAAAACACTCTTATTTGGACTATCTAGCTATGTTGTAAACGCGACCGCTCGGTTCGTAAAACAACATCTCGTTATTCTCTTCATACTCGCCAATTTTATGAGCGCGTCTCACCATCATGAAGATTTGCAAGCTCACGCCGATTGTCAAATCTGCGTCATTCAATCCAACGTCGCCGACGCCGACGCTCCCGCAGACGCGCTCTACCTGACGAAACTATGCGCTGTCCATGAAAAAATAGATACGAAGCTCAAGCACCAAATCCAACTCAAAGAACAAAATACCCTCCACGCGAGAGCTCCTCCAAAAGTCTCCTAAACCCCAAACAAAACCAAAACAAAACTATAATTATTACAAATTTGGAGAATAAACCATGAAAAAAACCATCTGTTTATCTCTGCTCGCTTTTTCATCCCTCTTCGCTCAGAGTGAATTGGACGCGCTAAAAGAGCAGTTGAAACAACAAGAAACAGCCATAGAGAGCTTAGAATCCAAAGTGGGAGCTTTGAGCCAAAAAAGCGTTCCAAACACTTCAGCGAGCTTTTCGCAAAACGCCTATCTGCCGGACATCGCGTTTATCATGAACATGTCGGCCATGAGTCGCAACGTTAAAAATTCAGATTACGAAGCTTACTCGATTCCCGGGTTTATCAATGGCGGCGACGCCGAGATACAGTTCAACAAAGACAAGGGCTTCAACTTCAACTACACCGAAGTCGCTTTGAGTTCGACCGTCGACCCCTATTTTGACGCTTTCGTCATCTTTCATATTAGTCTTGACGCTTTTGAGACGGAAGAAGCCTATGTGAGAACTCGAGCGCTTCCCCTTGGACTAAGAGTGAAAGCCGGAAAATTTAAAAGCGATTTTGGACGAATAAACTCCAAACATCAGCATGCTTGGAATTTTGACTCGCAACCCATCATCTATGAAACTCTCTTTGGCCCAGACGCCATAAGCGACGCTGGAGTTCAACTCCAATGGGTGGCTCCAATCGACATGTACCTTATGGCCGGAGTCGAAGCGATGCAGGGAACGAACGACATGAGCTTTGGCGAAGCGGAGCGAAATAATCTCTATATCGGATATTTAAAATCAAGCATTGACGTGGGCGACGACTTGTCCATTTTAGCTGGAGTGAGTTTGGCTCATGGAGAAAATGTCGTAAACGACTCGACGAATCCAACGGATGTTTACGGAGTCGACTTGACGTTTCGAGAACAGCTTGGAAGTTACAGCGCCCTCGTTTGGCAAAGTGAATATCTCTACAGGAACAAAGACCTTGGACCAAGAACGGACAAACAAGCGGGACTTTACAGCGAACTCGTCTATCAGGCGAACAACAACTGGAGCGGCGGCGTTCGTTACGACGCGATTACGAAAAACGACGTGGATTTAAGCGCCTACTCCGTAGACGCGGGCAATTTGGATAGATACACGGCGAAGCTGGAGTACAAACCCTTTCCAATGTCGCGTTTGAGACTTCAATACACCTATGACAGGACAAAAATCATCGCGGGCGAGAGAAAAGATCTCAGTGAAGTCGTGTTGTCACTTAACATAGCGGCCGGCGCTCATGGCGCCCATGATTACTAGGAGATAAAATGAAAAAAATATTATTACTGAGCGCTCTGCTCTCATCCTTGGCGTTCGCGTCCCTGCAAGTCGATACGACTTACTCCACAATGGGCGCGGTTACTGAAAAAATCGGTGGTGATTTGGTAAGCGTGACGGTACTTGGAAGCTCCAAATACGACCCTCACTTCATCGTGCCAAAACCATCGCTCATTGCCAAACTTCGCCGAGCGGATTTGCTTATCATGAATGGAGGAGGTCTTGAAATGGGTTGGTTACCCCCGCTTATGAGAAGCGCGAACAACGCCAACATCCAAAACGGCGCGAAAGGTTTTTTGGACATGTCTCATCATGTGAAGATGATAAACGTACCAACGTCGGTTTCTCGCGGATTTGGCGACGTTCACGCGCAAGGAAATCCACACTACTCAAGCGATCCCTACGCGATACTGGCGATGGCGAAGGCGATAGAGTCCAAACTCAGCGAACTCGATCCAACGAACGAGAAAACCTACAAAGGTAATCTTGAAAAGTTTTTGTCTGAGTGGAAAGTTTATTTAAACAAGCTCGACGCGAAAATGGCGACATGTCAAGATAAAAAAGTGGTGCAATATCATCAACTTTTCAACTACTTTCTCAAACGCTACGGCTATAAAAGTTTTGGGAACGTCGAACCGCTTCCAGGCATCTCCCCGAGTTCGAGTCACACCCTTGAACTCATAAACATGATGAGAGAGAACGACGTGAAAATAATTTTGCAAGACGTCTATCATGAGAAGAAAACGGCCAAGTTCATAGCCCAAAAAGCTGGAGCCGAAGTCAAAATTATTCCTCATGACTTGGGTGCCGACGGGAGTAAAACGCTAGAAGATTTTTACGACGGCGTGGCCGCTCAAATATGTCGATAATCGAACTTTTTTGGCCGGCTTTTTTGCTCTCCATCGCGCTCGTTTTCATACACACCATTTTTGGGATTGAAATTATCAAACGCGGAGTCATATTCACGGACCTCGCGATTGGGCAAATCGCGGCCATTGGAATGGCGTTAAGCGTCGTCTTGATGGATGGAGCGTACCAAAATTCCATGACGCTCGCGTTTGCGCTTTTAGGAGCCCTCATCATTACATGGGCCACAAAAAAAGTGGATAAGATTGAGGCTTTCATAGGACTTTTGTACGCGCTTGGAATATCGTCGATCATGTTGATTTTGGCCCAAAGCGCCGAGGGAACGGAACTCTACTCCAAACTAAGCGCGGCGGACGTGCTCTTTACGAATAGTCGCGACTTGTTCACGAGTTTGAGCGTGTATGGAGGGGTGGCTTTGGCCATGCTTTTTCTTTATCCAAAAGTTCAAGGGCTTTTCAAAGAGCTTCTCTTTTTTGGCGCTCTCGCCATAACCGTCACTTCCTCCGTCCAATCCGCCGGAGTTTTGGTGGTTTTCGCGCTTTTGATAGCGCCCTCTTACGCCGGCCTCGCCCAATCGAAAATAAAGCCCTTCGCGTTTGCGACGGGGTTTGGCTCCATCGGCGTCCTCGTCGCGCTTGTGGCCTCTTACAATTTGGACTTGCCGACCGGTTACATGATCATTTTTACCATCGTTTTGAGTTCGCTTTTGTTTGTCGCGTTTGGGAGTTTGAACAAACGAAGCGAATAAACCTAGCCTCTGTCGCACATGATGGCAAACTCGCAGTAGTTGCAGTTTTTGACATCTTCGCACATCTGAAAATTGACCTCTTCGATGGCCAATAAATCTTTGACGTGCGATTCCAAAATGGCGAGTTTTTCTCGCAAAAAGGCTTCAGGCACTATTTTGGACTCTTTGAGGTCGTAAAACCCGCAAGAGACCTCGCCAAGACTCGACGCCAAGAGATAGTAAAACTCCAACTGAAAGTCCGTCGCCTCCGTGAAGTTGCTTTTGTTGTAAAGCGCGTACGAACCCGTTTTGTAGTCAAGAACCTCTATCTCCTTCGCTCTTTTGTCTATCCTGTCAATTTGACCAATCAGGGTCATCCCCGCAAACTCTACGCTCATACTCTCTTCACAATACTCTACGCTCCAGCCATCATGAAACCTCTGTATCTCAGCTTCACAAAAACTATCCATTCTCTTTTTTTGCATAGCGATAAGATACTTCTCTAGTTCACTCTCACCTCTTTGAGCATCCAACTCTTTATGCAAATCTCTTCTTAAATCATGAAGATGCTCATAGGAGTTTTGTTTACTATACAACTCTTTTAACGCGCCATGTACCGCATTACCTATCTCATGCTCTTTTGGCATATCCTTAGGTATTTCATGCGAGTTTAAATGTTCTATATAAGTATGATAATACTTTCGTTTGCATGTTAAAAATGTTTTTAATCTCGTGGCTGAGAGCTTAACGTCTTTAAAACTATACTCTAGCGTAATCTCATTTTTTACTATCGCTTCATGCCTTACTCTTTTGAAGAGTATATTTGCATAATCTAGTTCATTGTACTTATTGTTGGCTTTTACGCCAAGCTGCTTTAAAAAACGAGATTCGTTGCTTTCACTAGAGTTCACGTAAGAAATGGCAACGCTTTTTGAACGGTTTATCAACGTCTCATAATAGTGTTTTTGCAAATTTTCCCTATCGCTCATAGTAGGAAGATTTGCCATTTCTCTTATCTTGGAGTTTAAGAACATATCCTTGTCGCTTCTCTTTGGAACGTTTTT
>ERZ890953.1066-NODE-1066-length-14337-cov-4.497899_pt1 | contig 14337 bp, 4 predicted proteins | sample MGYA00521264_ERZ890953 | MGnify/ENA primary metagenome ERZ890953 (study PRJEB32303, sample SAMEA104408629) | aquatic metagenome | biome: Brackish water; feature: Chemocline; material: water | place: Baltic Sea | collected 2014-10-26T21:54:00 | depth 200 m ... | reverse complement strand
CTACTCTAAACTACTTCACCCAGGTGTCTCACTCTTTATTGGCAGAGAGGGGGACCAGCCCCAATCCTGCCGGAATCGGCAACGTGCTATTCGCTCAGCGCTTTAACGCAGACGGAACGAAGAAAACCAAGTAGCTGGCAATGTCATTTCGACTGAGCAACGGCGTGGGTGATACGGGAAGGTCGTGCGAATGCACCGCCCCGGAGGGCGACAGTGGAACAACACTACGTCAGCCGCCGTCACCGCCCCACCCAGCCTCGCCACGCTAGCGCACGTCTTGCCGCTCATTCCGTCCAGCGTGGTCCAGCGTGGTCCAGTGTGGTCCACTACAGCCCCGGCGGTACGATGGGCCGTGGCCAGGTGCGATGCTGCCGGGGATCGGGTGGTGCTGATCAGACGGAGAGGCAGGCGGGAGGCCGGAGCAAAGGAGCACGACAACGGCTCGGGTGGTGCGCAACAACTCGGCACAGCCGGGCCGCAAAGGTCCCTCGCCGCCTGCGGCGGCCGTCGGATGACGAGGGCTGGGTGGTGCGAACTGCGGGAGCAGCGTTTGACGTGGTGTTGCCCTGCGACTCGCTCGAGATGGGCCTCGGCAAGGGCAACGGCATTGCCTCGCTCCGCAGGGTGACCGCAGGAGCGTTGCTTATGCGCTGGCGGTTGTGGGTGGGGATGGGGCTGATGGTTGCTGCTGCGAGGGGTGACATAGTCACGACTCGGCCCATCTCTCGCGTGCCCAGGCGCGCAAAAACAAAAGCACGGGTGGTGCACGGAGACCCTTCGACTCCGCTACGCTGCGCTCAGGGCGACACTTTGGGGAACAGCGCAATTGCCTCGGTGCTCACAGGAGACCCTTCGACTCCGCTACGCTGCGCTCAGGGCGACACTTTGGGGGGCACAGTGCGGATGCCTCGCCCAAGCGCTGCCTTGCGCCCGCGCCCGCTATGCGCTATTGTTCCGAGACTGAAAGACACTAGCTGCGCGATTCCAGCGGAGACTGCTGATGCATAGAGCGATTCTACTCCTAATTGCAATGCTGCTTGTCACGTCCTGCCTTCAGCCCGCTGAGTTTTCTTTTCAGGGGGCCACCGACGTCAAGGATGGCCGCATCGTGGAAGTTGTCAGTGACCTCCCGATTGGCGACGTGCCAATTCATGAACTGACAGGGGGCGACCTGGACGTTGCGGATGCCGCAGATATCACGGACGTGCCTCTCCTAGACACGCCAGATGTGGCCGACATGCTCGGCGTGGACCTAGTCGACGCAGCAGATACTTTGATTGAAGATGTGAACGACACTGCCGACCTCGGCGAGATTGAAGTCTGCACGCCAGACTGCGACGGCAAAGAATGCGGTGACGACGGCTGCGGTGGTGAGTGCGGCACTTGTGGTGACTTTGGCGGTTGCAAGCCGGACTTCACCTGCCTGTGCGAGCACGAGAAATGTGGGGGGACTTGCTGCAGCGAGATGGCCATCTGCTTTGAAGAAGCTTGTTGCGAAGCGAACTGCGAGGGACGGGAGTGTGGCGACGACGGATGTGGCGGTAGCTGCTGGCTTGATGACGACCTGGAAGAATGTGACGACGGTTGGTCCTGTACTGACACCGGCCCCTGCGACGAGGATGGCCAATGCATCAACGCAACTCATGACGAGTTGTGTGGTGATGAGAACCCTTGCACCACGGACCTCTGCGACGCTGACCTGGGCTGCATCTTCCAGAACAACGGCCTGCCGTGCGACGACAACGAACCGTGCACCACAGGCGACACCTGCGCTAGTGGCTCCTGCATTGCCGGCCCGCCCAAGACTTGCAACGACGATATCGATTGCACTCAGGACTTCTGTACTTCCGGAATCGGCTGCCAGTTCACGCCCAACGACGGCCTGTGCGACGACGGCAACGTCTGCACCGCTGAGAACTGTAACGCAGACACAGGCTGCGTAGTCGTTTCAGTTGGCGGGGCCTGCGACGACGGCAATGCCTGCACGCTGGAAGATAGCTGCGTGAACGGGCTGTGTGAACCAGGTGTCGCTCTCGTCTGCGACGATGAAAACACTTGCACCGATGACACGTGCGCCCCCGAATCGGGCTGCCTGTTCGTCAGCAATGATGACAATGACTGTTCCAATGAAGATGCCTGCGACGGTCTCGAAAGCTGCGTTGAGGGCGAGTGCATCCCCGGTGACGCACCAGTATGCGACGACCAGGTCGATTGCACCGATGATTCCTGCGATGCTGAGTTGGGCTGCCAGTACCTCCCCAACGACGAGTCTTGCGACGACGCCAATCCCTGCACCGACAACATCTGCGACAATGCCGCCGGCTGCCAGTTCCTGCCCAACGATGCCCTCGCCTGTACCGATGAGGATGAGTGCACCCTCAACGATACGTGCTCGGCTGGCGAGTGCCTTCCCGGTCTCTTCGATGAAGAGAACTGTGGTGCTCAATTCGATTACGACCACGACGGCGCCATCAAAGATGACGACCTCTGCCCCTACGCCTTCGACCCGGGCAATCCGGATGTCAACGGTATTGCTGGCCCGGATGCCTGCGAACCTCTCTCGCTCCACGGGCAATTCCAGTACTCGGTGGCAGTTGACTTGGACGTAGACGGCTCGACGGCCACTGCGAGACGCACTCATGAGCCCGTGGAATTGCCGTTGGTCAGCGGGATCATGGATGATTCTGTGGTGGGCTACTGGACCTTTGATGACGGTCAGGCTCTGGACTACTCCGGGCACGAGGCCCATGGGACCATTTCGGGTGCGTTGAACTCGGAAGGGGCGTTTGGCGATGAGGACGGCGCACTGGACTTCGATGGCCAGGACGACTTTGTGGAATTGCCCGACGGATTCGCCATCCCACATCAGCAGTTCACGCTGGCCGCATGGGTACGAGTCGATGGTCTCGACAGTTATTGCGAAGACTACAGTTGGATGAATGTGATCGGTCGTGGTCCTGCCCACAAGATCGGTCCCCGCATCGCGGTGGGGTCCCGCCCTGGCTTTGAGGGTGTGGTGATGTGCAACATCTTCCGTCCAGGAAATACGTATGAATTCTACGCCATCATGTGGGACGGTCCGATTTCCACTGGAACATACAGGCATCTGGCTTGCACCTGGGATAGGACGGACCTCCTGCTATACGTGGACGGCCAGTTGGCGAGCACACATCCTCTTGAGACGAACACCTGGGAAGACCCCTCCGGGTCAGTCAAAGCTGGGTCTGGGCCGGTCTTGTTGGGGAATCATCCTGACTACACCGAACACTGTGCCAACCCTGACGGACCGTTCAATGGAGCACTGGACGAAGTGATTGTCGCCAGCCGCCCTTGGTCCCACCATGAGATTGCCACATACGTATCGTCTTCTCGGCCTTTCGCCACGCCAATTGTGCCAGGCGCACAGGCCGACTTCGACGACCTGCGACTGACTGAGACTCCCGGCCCCGGCGACCCAGAGGATACTGGTGAGGTCGTCAAGCGGGCTCGCATCATCGGCCCCCGGCCCCATTCTGATACCCCCTGCCCATACGGGGAGGAAGTCCCCGTCGATACCATTCCCGGCATTGCCGATCGCGAAGACCTGTGCGGCGTCATGGCCTATTGGCCATTGGATAACGATGCGGTGGACGTAGTTGGGGATTTCGATGGTAGCGCAAGCAACGTCAAGGTTCATCGGGGACGTTTTGGTCGCCAGGAGCAGGCTCTGGCCTTTTCGGCAGAAGATGAGAGCTATGTTGTCATCCCCGGCAGTGGTTCCCTCTGCCCCGATACAGCGGGGACTTTGGAAACCTGGTTCTCCCTGTCGAGTATCGGCACAACTCAGACTCTACTCACCAAGCCAGCTGGCAACAAATACACTAATATTGGCTTAACGGTACTCAGCAGTGGAGAGTTGCGGGGCTATTTGATCAAGAGTGGAGCGTTCTTCTACCTTGTCGGCGGCACCGTATCTCCCGGCTCCTGGCACCATGCTGCACTGACCTTCAATGAGTCTGAGACCCGTCTCTATTTGGACGGCGAACTCGTCGACAAAACGAACGCCCCTGGACTCTTCAACTGCGATCCCAAGAACTGGTTCTTCGGCAAGTACTACAACTTCAGTGATGTCACAGATCATCTTGATGGCGCTCTCGATGATGTCCTCCTCCACGCGGTCGCCAAATCCCCGGACTACATCTACAACCGTGCCAATCCCGGCGTGCCGACCCTGCGTTTCCTCGCCAACAGCGTCGTGGAGAATCAAGGCACCGAAGAAACGCCCAGCTACCCGGCAAGAGGGTATAAGCTCCACTGGGGCGACGACCAGGCCCACATGGTTGTGCCTATGGTGCCCCATCCCACGGAAGGGACTGCGCCCTGCCACGGACTCCTGAGCACCTGCCACGGATACGCTGCATGGTGGCGCCTTAATGAGGGGCGTGGGACGACTGCAGTTGACAACTCCACCAACAAGATGAACGGCACCTACATGGGGGCAAACTCCTGGGCACCAGGCATCGAGGGACTGGCCTTTGCCAACAACTTCTCGCCGGCATACGTGCTCATCGGTGACAACGAGGGGCTCTACCATTCCAACGCTACCCTGGAGGCCGCGTTCGCTTTGGGATTGGATGTCGACGGCGAAACGCCAACCAACCAGTTTCTGGCGGGGAAAGCCCTGCCCAACAACAAGGACGACTACATCTGGAACATCTTCCATACGTCCGGAGCGCTCCGCTTCGCCGTAGAGCCCCCCGGACTTGAGCAGCAGGCCATCGAGAGCGACTCAGCGCAGTGGTCAACCGGCCAGTGGCACACCACGGCCGTCACGTTAGGCAAAGGTGGACTCTATCAATTTGTTGATGGTGCCGAACAAGCCGACAACAAGGCTGAGCACACCGGCGGCATCAAGGGCGATGGCGTGGATCTGACCCTGGGCGCCTTCCTTGAGTACGAGGAGTATTTCAACGGCCTGCTCGACTCCTTCCGCATCATGAACCGGGCATTGACCAGTGACGAGTTCCTCCACTATCCCATGCTGACCCCCGAGCCATCCACAAGTAACTGGGCATATACCGATACCGACGGCGACGGCATCCTCGACGATGGTGATTTCTCGGGAGTGGTGGGGGACACACCGTGCCTCGCTGGACAACTCCACTTGTGTGACGACAACGCACCCATGGACCCTAACCCCGACCAGGATGATAGTGACGGCGACGGCATCGCCACTGTGCTGGACAACTGCCCCGAGACGGCCAATCCCGACCAGACCGATGCCAATGGCGACGGCTGGGGAGATGTTTGCGGACTACTAGAGGACTACGACCACGACGGCATGGTGGAAGATGACCTCTGTCCCCTGGCATACGACCCCGGCAATCCCGACGATAATGACATCGACGGTCCCGATGCCTGCGAAGCGTTGAGCGACCATGGTGAATTCACATGGCAGCGGTCCGTGGCATTTTCGGTAGCTGGCGACCATGCTGGAGAGCGGCGCACCCACGAGCCAGTGGAATTGCCCCTGGTCAACGGCCTCATTGACGACTCACTGGTGCTCTATCTGCCCTTTGACGGAGAGTTGCTTGACCGGTCGCTGTACGGCAATCAGCCCGTGGCAATCGGTTCCATCGATTTTTCCGACTCGCTGTCGCCAGCCATGGGGCAGGCCCTTGACCTGGCTAGCGCTAGCAACCGCATCGAATCCTACCTTGCCGATGACCAGGAAACGCCAGAGTTGCTGACCGTCATGGCCTGGGTTCATCCCATGGGCACTGCCGGCGGCGCCATCGTCGGCCGCCAGTACCACAATCAGGTCGTGGACGATCAGTGGCGCGTCTACTCGGGGAACGGCACCTTCGCCGCTGAACTCGATGATGCGCAGGGGCAGCACGCAGAGGTCGCTTACGCAAGCCTCACCGACAACGATGCTTGGTCCCACGTCGCAATGGTCCTGGAGCCTCCCAACAGTCTGACTCTCTACGTCAATGGTCAACTGCGCGATCGGGACACGGTGAACTCCCTGAGCACGCTGGCATCGGACCTGCCCATCGCAATTGGTGACTTTGTCGGCAGCGGTACTTCCGAGTGGTCCGGGTTGGTGGATGAGGTACTCGTTTTCAACCGCGCCCTCTCGCCCCAGGAAATCGGGTCCTATGTAGCGGCGCAGATGCCCTGGGGCTCCTCGTTGGTGCCTGGAGGGCAGTCGGATTTTGACGACGTTCGGCTGGTGGAATCCCCAGTCGATGGCGACCCCCCACCAGTTCTCCCTGCCATCAAGAGAACCCGCGTCATCGGGCCTCGGCCCCACTCGGACTCGCCCTGTCCGGAACTCTTCTCCGGCTGGCTCCCCGCTGACATTCCGGCGATTACAGAGCGAGAGGATCTCTGTGGGGTGGTCGGCTACTGGAAGCTGGACGGCGACGGCAGCGATACCACAGGAAAACACAGCGGCGTGGTCACAAAGGCACTGCCAACCACGGGCCGGTTTGGTGACTCTTCCGGGGCCCTGGCCTTTGCCCCGAACAGCAATGTGCTTCCCCCTTACAGCGCCGACTTTGACCTTCAGCAGTTCTCGCTGGAAGCTTGGATTCGGTATTCGGCAAACGACCCTGCGCCCTCCACAAGCGATCAGATTGTCGGCAACACAGACGGCGGCGGCTACGCACTCACAGTTGATGAAGGCAACCTGAACCTCATCACTTACTTCGAGGACCTTCCGGTCCATGAGGCGCTGGCGGTGCCGTTGCCTCCCGGAGCAACAGACCGTTGGCTGCACATCGCGGGCAGTTACGGTAGTGGCGAAATGCGACTCTATGTTGACGGGTACATCGCTGCTGCCAAATACGTTGGCAAGCCGGTCAGATACTCGCCCCAAAGTCCCGTCGTCGTGGGGGACGACCCCAACTTGGGACTGCCTTCACAGAAGCAGAACTTCCACGGGGCAATTGATGAGGTTCTGATTCACGGGGTGGCGAAAGCCCCCGACTACTTCTACCATCGCGCCCACCCCGGCATGCCGACGCTCCGCTTCCTAGCCAACACGGTGGTCGAAAATGACGGTACTCCTCAAAGTCCCAGCTACCCCGCCCGAGACTACGAAATGTCCTGGGGCAATGCCGATGCGCTATTGCCCTTCACGTCGGTCCGCACCGCGGCCAACGGCAAGCTCTGCTACGGTCTCCTCAACGAATGCCTGGGCTACCAGGGGTGGTGGCGTTTCAACGAAACTGCCACGATTGTTGCGGTGGATTCCACTACGGCGAAGCGGTCTGGGACCCTCACCGGCGCCACCAGCTTCCGGGCCGGCGCCGACTGGTCGGGAATGTATACGAGTCTCACCGGTGCCGTCATCCCGGACAGCCCGGGGCTCCACGTCGCGGAAGGGACTTTGGAAATGGCCTTCAAGCCCTTTGCCACAATCGACGAGACCCTCGCCAAGAACACTGTTCTGATGCAGAAGAAGTCGGGAGGAAATGACGACGGATTCTACTACATTCTAACTTCCGTGGCCGAGATTGCGGGACGACTCCGCTTTCTCCTCTATGATCAGGAAACCTCTGCAACCATAGAACTGCTCAGTGACGGCAACAGTTGGTTGGCAGACACCCTGTACACAACGGCCATAACCTTTGGCCTTGATGGCATGGCCATGGTCGTGGACGGGGTCGTTCAGCAGGATACGGATTCCCATGCCGGGGGCATCAGCGCACCGGGCGTTGACCTTCAATTAGGAGCGGGCTTCTACGGCATTTGCGACTCATATCGGCTCATGTCCCGTCCGCTCTCCCTCGACGAGATGTTGCATTACCCTCTGGTAACGCCCGCAGCCCAGACCGCGGCCGGACCGTCGGTTTGCGGCGGTGTCGTCTGCCCTGTCCTGGCCGGCTACGGTCAAACTTGCAATGCTCAGAGTTTCTGCCAGTACGTCAATGAAGATGACACTGGGTGGCGCGCCTTCGATATCTGGATCTGGGTCCCGCCGGGAACTTACGCAATGGGTGACAAGAACAATCTCGTGGACGCCGACGACGAGCTACCGGAGCATCCAGTCAGCCAGGGTGGCTTCTTCATCGCCCGGTACGAAGCCCCGGTGGTGGCTTATGAGGCTTGCGTGGCCGACAACGCCACGTGCGCCATGGCCGCTGCTGCAGATTGGGATGGGGCCGGCTGGGGTACGAACAAGAGCCTCAAGGGACAGGTTGCCCACCCGCAGAACGGGCTCTCCTGGACCCAGGCAGGCACGTTCTGCCAGTGGCTCGCTCCCGGTGGTCGCCTTCCTACCGAGGCTGAATGGGAGTACGCGGCAAGTGGCCCCCTGGCAAGAACCTACCCATGGGGGAACACTCCGGCGCCCTCATGCGACCACGACATGGTTGTTTTCAGCCCTACGCAGTCTACCCCCGACTATGGGTGCGGCAGTGGGGGAACACACCCTGTACACACCTTCGCAACGGGTTACTCCTGGTGCGGTGCAGCCCATATGGCAGGGAATGTCTGGGAGTGGGTCGCAGACTGGTATCACGAAGACTACAGCGGGGCTCCAACCGATGGGAGCGCATGGGAGGAACCGGCGGGGACTGAAAGGGTACTCCGAGGTGGTTCATTCGCTGATGGCGGGGCGGAACTTCGTGGCAGCAATCGGGCATCCGCCGACCCCAATAAGCGTGCCGCCCACGTCGGCGTCCGGTGTGTCCGTCCCGCCCCTTAGCGCAATCTCAGGTCTTTCGGCCTGAATCTACTTCTCTTCCACCTTGACTGGCCGGAAGCCCAGGCCACTATCGCCCTGTTTGTCTTCCTTTACTTTGACCGGGCGGAACCCCAGGCCTTGCTCTTCGTGCTTCTTCGCTTCGGCCTTGTTGGCTGCGGCCTTCTTCTTCGCTGCCGCCTTCTTCTTCGCCTCAGCCTCAGCAGCCAACCGGGCCTCTTCTTCCGCCTTCTTCTGCGCCTCAGCCTCGGCAGCCAAACGTGCTTCTTCTTCGGCCTTCTTCTGCGCCTCAGCCTGGGCCTTGAGGCGGGCTTCTTCCTCGGCCTTCTTCTGCGCCAGTTCGTCGGTCAACAGCGCCTCCCCGGCGCTCTTCTGCTGGGCAAATTCCTTGGCCAGCTGAGCCTCTTGCGCAGCCTTTTTCTGAGCCATTTCCAGTTGCAAGCGGGTCTCTTCTTCCTGCTTGCGCTGGGCCATTTCCTGCTGCAGGCGCATCTCTGCGTCAATGCCAGTGGGAGCGGCAGCTTCTCCCACCTTTTCGCCGGCGGAAGGGGATAGTAGTGGGCCCTTCGATTTGGCCGCAACTTCCCCTGCTTCTGGCGCGGCCGACTTGACCTCGGGTGTACCCTCCGGCACCGTCTTCCATGGTTGCCAAAGGACGAGGGCGAGGGCGAGTACAACCAGTAGCACCGCACCGGCTCCCACCGCCTTGCGCAGACCAATCGACTTCGACTCGACGGGACCATCTACCGCACCTTGAAGTAGAACCTCGTCAAAGGAGTCCGCTGCGACAACTCCTGTATTGCCCTCCGAGTCTACGGCGTCATGCGGACCGTGCTGCTGAGGCTCCGTCTCCTGGTCATGCAATGTGCTGTCGACTGATTCGTAGGCCTCTGTCCCGGGTGCCAACGAACGCAAACCGTCCGAAGTTGTCAACAACGGCGTCAGGTCTCCCGTCTCCGAGCCGGGACCACCGGCATCTGCAGCCAACTTCAGCGCGATCCGGAAATCCGCGACAGTGGCGAACCGATCCTCTGGGTTCTTGGCCATGGCCCGGTGCAGGAACTTGTCGAGACTCCGAGGAACCTGGACTCCAGGATTCTTGACATGTACTGGCACCGGCATTTCATTGAGATGCTTCATGAGAAGCTTCATCGCCGTCGTATCTGAAAATGGCGGCTCGCCAGCCAACATCTCGTACAGAACGATAGCCAGAGAATATAGGTCGCTAGCCGGCACCGCTGGATTGCCCATTACCTGCTCTGGACTCAAGTAGGCCGGAGTGCCACAGATCATACCGGTCTTGGTGACACTTTCGATTGAAGTGTCACCTACCAGCTTGGCAATGCCGAAATCGAGCAAGGTGACAAAATCCTTTCCCTTGCGCCTGGAAACAAAGAGATTCTCGGGCTTCAAATCCCGGTGGTGGATGTTCTCGTTGTGGGCCTCTTCAAGGGATTCAAGGCTCTGGAGAATGATATCCACCGCCCGCTTGACGTTCAGGGGTCCTTCTTTCTTGATAATGGAGGAGAGTGGGGAACCTTCCAGCATCTCCATGGTGTAGTAAACCAGGCCGTTGTCGGTAATGCCGAAGTCGTGCAGCGTGATAGTGTGGGGGCTCTTGAGCGTTGCAATGGCCCGCGCTTCGGTGAAGAACCGTTTTACCGAGCCCTCGTCTTGCACGGTGTCTCGACGCAGCACTTTGAGGGCAACCTTGCGTCCCACCATGGCCTGCTCGGCCACGTAAACTATGCCCATCCCGCCTTTGCCCAAAATGCTTAGGACCTGATAGCGCTCGTCAATTTCGTGACCAACCAGATCGTGGTCCTGCAAGGAAATGAGCTTGCGTCGACAGTCCGGGCAGCGCCCCGTCTCTTCAGGGTATTTCTTGAAACAGCTTGGGCAGGTCCATTCCATGTTTGTTTTTCTACCACAGGCGCGGACGGGAGGCAATTTGAACTGGTAGGATCAAGTAACCTAACAACCAGCAACTTCCTCAGCAAAATCCTCCTCGAACTCCTCCTCTTCCCAGATCTCGAAGTCCTGTTCGAAGCGGTTGCGGGCTTTGTCGCGGACGATGATGCGGACGGTGATGGGGCCTTCGGGGAAAGTGGCTGGGAGGGTTAGCTGGCCGATGTAGCGACCACCATCGATGTCGAGTTGCAGGTCGATACGAGAGTTGTCGACACCCGGTATTGTCATGAAGACCTCGGCCACCGTCTCGAAGGGGTCAACCTCCACATGAATAGTCTCTCCGGCCGCGGCGGTAGCGGGAATGGAGGCTTCGAACTCCGGGGCCGTGCCATCGATGTAGTATTCGATGGTCCGCCATTCGAGGCGGGTGTCGTTGTGGACGATGAGTACGCGAATGGCGTAGAGCCCGTCAGCCACATCACGAGGCACCAGGAAGCGGACGTTCCATTCGCCGCGGATTTCGTCGTACTTCATGCGCTTGACCAGGCCGAAGGGGAAGTAGGCAACAACCTTGAGGGCCTCGGCCGGGGCATCAACGGTGAGCACCGGGTCTCCTGGCGGAATGTGCTGCATGGAGAGCTTGATGCCTTCCACTGAATCGATGAGCTTCTTGTCGTAGCCCCGCTTGCCCTGCCTGATTTTTTCTTTGATTTCTTCGGTCTTGAGTGACTCCGGCACAGCCAGGAAAGTAGTGTACTCGGTCACCAGGTTGTAGATGATGCCCAGCCGTGTCACTTCGGTGACCAACTCCTCGGCACCGCCACGTTCGCTGATGATGTCCATGAGGGAATCGATGCGCTTGCGGGCCCAGAGCTTCTCGACGTACTGGAAGCGCTCCTCGGCATCAGGGAACCGCACGGGAATGGAGATCTCCTTCTCTTCCCCCTTGAGACGGCCGGTGACAACGATGCGGCCGGGGCCGCCACGCTTGTAACGGCCCACCACGATGACCTCGCCGTCCCGGTAGAGGTCGGGCAGACGGGTAGGATAGACAGATTCCACTTTGACCCCCTCGAAGCGGATATCGAGGTCCACCATGAGCGGCGTGGAGATCCGTTCGTAGAGTCGCCTCATCTCGGTCTCGAGTTGGTCGGGATGCGAGACCAGGGTGGCGATGCCGCGGTTCTCCCGAGCGATGCGCTCGAGAAAGGGCCGGTTGACACCGTTGCCCACGCCAAAGCTGTAAACCCGCACGTCAGCATCACGATTGCGCACTTCACTGATGATGACAGGTGCGGGATTGATGCCCTGGCCGTCGGTGAGAAAGATGATGGCCCGGGGTCGGTCCGGGTCGCCCTCCGCCCCCAAGACATCCAGCGCCTTCTTCATGGCGTTCAAGATATTGGTGCCACCCTGGCTGACCAGCGCACCCACCACCGCCTGCCCTTGCAACCGCCACTGCGGCGTCGCCGGCTGCATTCCACCCAGTAGCTGGTAGGCGTTGTCGTCGAAGCTGACGACCTCGAAGCGGTCCTCAGGATTGAGCTGGTCGAGAATGTGGATTAGCGCCCACTTCGTCTGCTCCAGCGGCTCGCCATCCATGCTCCCCGAGATATCCACAACAAAGACGATGTCCCGGCCGATAACGTCATCGGCAACCACCTCGTCTTTGGGCGTCACCACGAGCATGAAGCTACCCTCGTCAGTGCGGTCACGATGGGCCATGAAGCGCAACTCGTAGTCGTCTGCGGCCAGGGTATAGCGCACCCGAAGGTCGCGGTCGAAGGAGACATCGTCGCCCTCCACCACCACCCGATAGTGATGCTTGCCTTCCCGCTTCACCAACGCGTCATACCCCAACACCTCCACCGCCTCGATGGGCAGGTCGTCGGTGATATCCACCACCAGACTGAAAGCCGTAGGCACCACCGGCAGGTTTTCCAGTGGAACGACATACTCCAGCACGGATTCTTCCTTCTGCAGCAGGGAGAGGTGACGAACGTCCACCGGTTTCGTCTCCCCCGGCTGCACCGGATAGACATGGAACCGAAACTTGTTCCCTGTCTGCTCAAGCAGTCCCGGGTCCCGATGCTGAATCTGCGTCAACTCTTCGTACACTTCTTCTGCTGCCGACTTCTCCAGGACTTCGCCGACAATGCGCTCATTGCCGTTGAAGTAGGAGAAGCCCTCCACGAACTCGCTGGAACCGAGGGCGAATTCGCACGTTACCTCCAGGTCGATGTCATGGTCGTTGCGAAAGTGGAACCAGCTCTGGGTCGCTGCAACCTGGTTGTGGATTGACACTTCCAGCGACTGGAAGACCAACGGAATGCGGTTCAGATCCGGCACTTCACCAGCCTCGGTGCGAGCCGAGATGTTCAAGGCGTAGGCCGGCAACAACGGGGCGGCGAGCACCAGCAGCCAGACCAACGCGATTATCAGCAAGCGAGCTCTATCGAGGGTCGAAACAAGCTTCTTATCCAAGGTCTTCATCACTTCCTCCTGACGGGTTGTCATCGCAATCGCAGGAGTAAAGAGCAAGGGCCGTGCCAGCACTGGAATTGGCGCAGAGGCTTCGCCAGAGGGGACCAACCAGAAACCGAGTACGCAAATTGCATCATAAATCTACGATGAAGCGACCCGGTGCCTGCTGGGGGGGGAGGGGACTGGCTGGCGCTACTTCACACCAGACATCTTGAGGCAGACCTTGTTGTTGACCTCAGAGGTGAAGTTATGCTGGATGTAGCCTTCCGAGTGGTCATGCATGCCCCAACTGTGAATGCCGCCCATGTAGAGGCCCTCAGCGGTCGCAGCGATATAGCCATTGGAGTTATGGGAGGCCTTCAGGGCATCGGCATTGAACTGCGTGTAGCCGTTAGGGCAGTTACCGGTGTGTGGGGTCCGGATATTGTAATAGGGTTGCCCTTCTCGAGTGTAGTGGTTCCAGCAGACATAGTTCACGTGCGAGTAGTGGAAGTGCACCTGCAGGTAGTTTCCGCCCCCGTGGCCCCAGTCGCTGATGCCACCAATGACGGAAGCATTGCCGCTGTACTGCACATACGTGTAGCCATTGGACCCATCAGTGGTGCTGGAGGTTTTCACGTTCCAGCCATTGGGGCAGTCGGTATCGTTCTTGACGCCCAGGACCACCGGAAATACCCCGTTGGCCGTGGCCGCATCCTCATCAACTCCCATGACTTTGAAGCAGACGGTCCCGACATGGGTGGTGAAGCTGCGGTAAAGATAGCCCGTGTTGTCCTCATAGTTGTGGGAGCTGCGAGCCCAATCATCCACGTAGCCAAAATAGGCCCCTGCCTCGTTGGCCTGGAAGTAGCCCCAGCCGTTCTTTCCCTTCAAAGTCGATGCTGGCATATAGTGGTAGCTGGCCGGGCAGCTGTTGGCATTCCCACCTTCTGGCATGAACACTGAGATGTGCGGCTTGCCCCCAGTGGAGGTGAATGTCCGGGAGCAAATGTGCGCCGGCGCATTGTCCGCGTTCACCCGCACATGCAAGTACTCCTGGCCATAGCTGGGGCTGTTAATGCCCCCCATAAAGAACCCCTGACTGTTGACATCCATATACAGATTCTTGTTGGGCCCACGGAGACTCTCCACCGTTTCCTGCGTGTAACCTTGGGGGCAATATGTCGGGCTCTTCACGTTGAGCACCACGGTGTAGCGCTTCTTGTCCCGGGAGACCAGCCACTCCAGGGCCTTGATGGCCCGCCGCTGGA
>ERZ890953.1065-NODE-1065-length-14338-cov-6.396135_pt1 | contig 14338 bp, 11 predicted proteins | sample MGYA00521264_ERZ890953 | MGnify/ENA primary metagenome ERZ890953 (study PRJEB32303, sample SAMEA104408629) | aquatic metagenome | biome: Brackish water; feature: Chemocline; material: water | place: Baltic Sea | collected 2014-10-26T21:54:00 | depth 200 m ... | reverse complement strand
CAGGTGCTTTCTCCGCTTTATCGGGGACCAGCTGGTGTGACGATCCTGAATGAGCGTTTGCAGGAGAAGCTCAATCCGCCAGAAAATGGCAAGGTTGAGAAGAGTTTATATGGGACAATCTTCAGGGTTGGGGATAAGGTCATGCAAACCCGCAATAATTACGATAAGAACATCTATAACGGGGATATTGGCTTTGTGCAGGGAATTGATCTGATCAATCAGACTTTATCGGTGGATTTTGAAGGGCATCCTGCCGAATATGAGTGGAGCGAGACAGATGAGCTGACTCTGGCTTATGCGGTCTCTGTGCACAAGGCACAAGGGGCGGAATTTCCAGTGATCGTGATGCCTGTGGTGACGCAACATTATATGATGCTGCAAAGAAACCTGCTCTACACTGCGGTGACGCGTGCGCGGGATTTATGCGTGTTGACGGGAAATATGAAGGCGATTGGGATGGCGGTCCGGAATAATAAGGTGGCACGGCGCTTTAGTGCGCTTGAGATGCGGCTCCAGAAAAGCTAAGGCCTATTGTGGGCAGGTCATGGGGAATAACCATGTTAAGTTTCTCTCTCGGTAAATCTGTGAAGTTGTTTAGGAATTTCTAAGGATATAATACCCAAACTAAAACTAATTTTGCAGACAAAAGAGGTCTACAATGAAATACGGTTTCAGATACTATTTTTACAGGTTCTGGGCACATTTATACTCTCTCTATCAGATGAACTTCAACCCGGATTGGCAAAAGCCGTTACCGCCTATTCCCTGTAATTACTGCGGAAAAACAGATCATCGGGAAAGATATTGCCCCAATGCAAAAGGACTGGGTTTTCTGGATTGAGGAAATGTCCTGGCAGGGAATAATAAGGTCGCCAAGCGGTTTAGTGCTTTGACCTGGCGATTATCAGGCATCGTCCCCAAATTCTAACGCAAAGGATAAAACCTTTTTGAAGTGATAGAAAATGGTGCCGTGCAGAAATATCCAAAAGGCGTTACAGTAGAGGGAATATGTTCGTCCACCTGACCACCCACTCCTCCTTCTCCTTGCAAGAAGGCCTGCTAAATCCATCTGAATTGGTGCAGGCAGCTCAGGTTCAGGCAATGCCTGCTCTTGGGCTCACCGATCACCGTCTATTGACAGGCTCAGTGGAGTTCGTGCATGCCTGCCAGAAAAATGGCGTCCAGCCAATCCTGGGACTGGAGATCAACCTGGAAACAGGCAAGTTGGCACTACTCGCGACCAGCACAGAAGGTTGGTCGAATCTGTGTCGCTTGAGCAGCGCCTTGGCTCTCCAGGATGACCCCGAAGCACCTTTCTCTCTTGAAGCGCTTCCCCCCTATTCCAATGACCTGATCGCCCTCAGCGATACACAGGAAGACGGTTCCGGTGAGCGCTTGGGACAGATCAAGGACATCTTCAACGATCGTCTGTACCTGACTCTGCAAGATCCATCTATTGGAATGCCGCTCTTTAGCTTGTCACGCCAGATGAAAATCCCGATGGTGGTCACCCAGCCCGTCTATTACCTGACCCCGGATCAAGCCAACTTGCAACGCACCCTGACCGCCATTCGGCTCAACAAACCCATTGACCAGCTTTCCCCAGACGAAATTGCATCTCCTGGCGCGTACTTCACCAGCCAGGGAGAGATGCTGAGACGCTTTTCAGGCTTTCAACCTGCCCTGAAAAGAACCCTGGAAATTGCGGAGCGCTGCCAGTTCGACCTGCCGCTTGGCGTAGCCAATATGCCAAAAATACCCGTACCAGATGGCATGACCCAATCCCAATACTTGCGCCAGAAAGCTGAAACGGGGGCAAGACAACGCTACGGGAAGATCACCCCGGACATCCAGACACGTCTCGATCACGAACTGGAAACCATCGCCCGCATGGGCTACGAACCGATCTTCCTGATCGTGGAAGATGTGCTCAACTTTGCGCGAGAAACTGGTGTGCCCTATTCGTCACGCGGCTCAGCAGCCTCTTCTCTGGTAGCGCATTGTCTGGGGATCACCAGCCCAGACCCGCTGCGTCTGAACCTGTACTTCGAGCGCTTCCTCAATCCTGCCCGGAAGACCCCGCCGGATATTGACACCGATCTGTGTTCACGCAGGCGGGATAGCGTCATCCAGCATGTCTTTGAGAAATACGGAGCAGACCAGGTCGCTATGGTAGGAACGATCAACCGCTTCAGGCCACGTTCTGCACTGGGCGATACCGCCAAGGCTTATGGTCTGGACTCTACCCAAGTGCGTGAAATGGTGAAAAAATTGCCCCACTCCTTCTGGGCACGCAAGCAAGCAGACGATAAAGACGGAGAACCCGTTTCCCCCTTCGCTGAACTACGTCAAGCTTACCCCGCTAAAAAACACCAACAAGTCTTTGCAGACGCTGAAGCCATTCTCAAACTACCGCGTCATCTCTCCGTGCATCCGGGTGGGCTGGTTGTCGCGCCTGGTCTTGTAACCGACCTGGTCCCGATCATGCGCTCCGGCAGCAAGGGTATGATCATCACCCAATTCGACCTGGATGCGGTCGAAGCCTTCGGGTTGGTGAAGATCGACCTGCTAGGCATCCGCGGCCTGACCGTTCTAGGCGATGTCGCCGAGTTCATCCAAGAGAGCCAACCCGAGAAATATACGACGAGCTTGTCCGTGTTGGATGCCATTCCATCTGACGACACCCAAACGGCAGACACGGTTGAGAACGGCCAGACGATCGGCTGCTTCCAGATCGAAAGCCCAGGCATGCGGGCAACCCTGCGCGAGATCCATGCGCGCGGCGAAGATGACATCATGGCAGCCCTGGCGCTGTATCGTCCGGGACCACTCTCGGGTGGATTGAAGGATGCTTTCGTGCGACGCTTCAAAGGCGAAGAAGAAGTGCGCCACTTGCATCCATCCTTGGCTCCGCTGCTGGATGAAACCTTCGGGGTGATCCTGTACCAGGAGCAGGTCTTGCGGATTGCCCATGAACTGGCTGGGTTTAGTCTGGCTGAAGCGGACTTGCTCAGGCGTGCCATGAGCCATTTCGATCCAGGTCAACGCATGCAGGAATTACGTGAAAAGTTTGTTGGGGAGTCCCATTCCCGAAACAACGTGCCTGTGGAAACAGGCGAGCGTGTCTGGGAAATGATGGCTGCTTTTGCGGGGTACGGTTTTCCCAAGGCACATGCGGCTTCTTATGCTCAGATCGCCTGGCGCTCGGCTTGGTGCAAGACCTACTTCCCGGCGGAGTTCATGGCGGCAGTTATAGCGAACGGGGGCGGCTACTATAGCCAGCGTGTTTACCTGAGTGAAGTGCGCCGTCTGGGGTTGGGCATCCGCCCACCGCATATCAATCATTCCCTCCGCAACTTTGCGGTTGGGACGCTTGATGGAGAGAAGACCCTTTTTATGGGCTTGGGGCAGATCAAGAACCTGACCAGGCAGACGATTAAAAAGATCATCCGCTTGCGTCCTTATCATTCTCTGGAAGATTTCTTGAGTCGGGTCGATCCGCGTCCCCAAGAAGCAGAGTATTTAGCCAGAGTAGGGGCGCTCGATGGCTTAGGAACCATTCCTGCCATTCTCCAACGCCTGCAAAGCGGCTGGAAAGCGGGACAAATGAGCCTGTTTTCTTTGAATAAAAGGGGAGAAGATTGGGGTCTGGAAGAAAAGATGGCTGCGCAACAGGAACTGCTTGGCATCAGTCTGGAAGCGCATCCTTTGGAGCTTTTTGCGGAAAAGATTGTCCAATCCGGAGCGATTACGACCGTTGAAGCCGTGGAAAAGATTGGACAGCGTGTGGCCGTGGCTGGAGTACGTCAGACATCGCGGCGCAGTCGGACATCCAAAGGGGAAGCGATGCTCTTTCTGACTCTGGAAGACCTAACTGGCACGCTGGATGTGATCGTTTTCCCAGATGTTTATCGGCGAGCGAAGGCAATGGTGCTTTCAAATGCCCCTATATTAATCACCGGGACGATTGAAGCAGAGCGTAACCGGGATGAACCTTTTCTCAAAGCTGAGAAGGTATTGCCCCTATAAATCTCTGGAAAATATTTATCCCTGAATGCCTTTAATCTCTTTATCTTTTTAGTATTTGGATTTTCATAAGCTATTTTTATTAGTAGAATATAACAAGAGAAAAACCCGCGTTTTTTTACTTCTATATTTCTATAAAGTCTGGATGCGAGGATGTCAATCTTTCCTTGTTCTCTACTTTATCTAAATAAGATATTCTCGCGTTCATAAAGCAGAATTGCGAGCCAAGTGAAGATCGTTGCAACCAATATCGTTGCCAGTACGGTAACGACAATGTACAAAATACTGATTGGTTCCTGGCGCATCATTTGGTTGATTAATAATTGTTGTCCAAAGGTAGGGATAAGCATCAGCCATAAATTTGATTTCACAGAAAAAAATGCTAGTAGCAATCCTGGTAGTGAAGGAATGAGTGCAATAAATGGAAGATAAGTTCCAGCTTCTTTGGTTGTACGCGTAAAGGATGCAACAAGCATTTGGATCGCACTGGCCAGAAAGACCACAGGAAGACAGAGCAGGAATATCTCAATCAGAGTTATTACATTCAGACTAATTTGGATGCCGAGAAATTTTTCGAGTGGAACAATGTTGAAGATCATACCAAAACTAATCAAAGTCAAGGCCAGGCTTGCCATAGAAAATGGAAAGGCAGACAACAATTTTCCCACCACAAAAATCTTGTGTGGTACAGGATTGATCAACAGGGGTTCAAGGGATTTTCTCTCTCGTTCTCCAGCAGTTATGTCAATGATGATAGGAGATGCTCCGGTGAAAATAACAAAAATAATAAAGTATGGAAGCATTGAGATCAAGAGCATCGCTTGTGATTGAGGCGTTGCAGTATCGATTTCTTCAATTGCAATTGCTTCGATTACTTCCGGGCTGACGCCGCGGACAATCAGTCGAAGCTTTCCAATATATGAGCTATACCCTTCTAATAGTGTTTGTATTCTTAGCACAACGATTACTGTAGATTGTCTTGAACTATCTAAAACGAGTTGAACCGTTGCGGATTTATTGGAAGAAAACTCGCCGCCAAATTCTTCAGGAATGACTAAGACCACATCAACATCCCCTAGTTTTACAGCTGTTTCAAAGTCTGCAGGAGCGGGTACTATGATTACATCTTGGCTTGTGAGAAATTGAATAAGTCCGGGAGCATGTTCAGAACCCTGTACTGGTAAAGTGAGAGGATTATTCAAATCATCTTGAGTACTAGAACCTAATAAAACGAGTAAGATACCCAGCATGATCGGGCCAAACATTGCTGAGAATAGCCCGGTCATCCAACTTCGCGTATCGCGAATACTATCTAAAGTTTCCTTTCGGAAGATAACCCAAATATTTTTCATGCCAGCCCCTCCTCGGAACCAATAATCTCAATAAACGCATCCTCGAGGTTATCTTTTCTGGTCTTATTGAGAATTTCATCAGGCGTTCCTTGTGCAGCCACTGCACCATTTGAGATTATGATGATCTTGTCACAAAGGGCAGCAACTTCTTGCATGATATGACTGGTCAATACGATGCATTTTCCATCATCGCGTAATTTGCGGATAAATTCCCGCATAGTACGTGTGCTTTTGACATCTAATCCGTTAGTAGGCTCATCCAGCAAAATATTGTTTGGGTTATGAACAATTGCACGCGCGATTGCAACTTTCAGTCTTTCGCCAGTTGAAAACCCCTTTGCCCTTCTGTCTGCGATGGACATCATATCCAACATTATTAGTAATTCATCCATTCGGTTTTCGAGATCTTGATCGTTCATTCCCTGAAGTTGACCAAAATAGCGAATATTTTCTCGTGTTGTCAGGCGGTCATATACCCCCTGTGCATCTGATAAAACACCGATCCTTGACCGTGCTTCAATTGGAAATTGTGAAATATCAATTTCATCAATATAGGCGACCCCACTATCTGGTTTGAGAAGCGTGTAGATCATACGCAGCGTGGTACTTTTTCCCGCACCATTTGGGCCAAGTAGGCCTGTAATCTGTCCATCTAGCGCAGAAAAAGAAACATCCTGTACAGCTCTTATTTTTCCAAACGACTTGGAAAGTTGTTCAACCTTGATCATCTGATACTCTCCTACGGACGAGGGCCGCTAAAGTCAACAAAGAATGGTGGTGGTATCACGTCCTCGACGCAGGATGTGTCCAGACGTTCAATTGACGCATTGTCAATAAATTTCCCTAATATCTTGATTGCACATTCATTTGTTAGATTTCCATGCCCCATGCCATTGAAGATCAGGTGTAGGCTGTTTGGAAGCGTTTGCGCTAATAGATCCGCATGCCAGGGTGGTGTAACGGGATCCGCCTCACCGGACAATATCAGCGTTGGGATATCAGATGAGACAGGAGTTCTCAACTCGGGAAACAAATCCCCTTTTGGCCAAGTTTTGCAGACTTCAACGAAATCCTTTGAGCCATCAACAAAAATACTCGATCCTTTATTCTGATCACTCTGGTTAGATGAGATAAATGGCGCATCCTCGGTACAGGTAACAGCATAGAACATTCCATCATAAATATTGGCATCTATAGCGTAGGATTGTGTTATCAAAGGCGCGAAGTTATCTTCTGTATAGGCCTGATGAATACTGAGAGGAAGCAATGCCGCAAAGTCGGGGGAATACAGTGAGTTGAATATTGTGTTGGTAAAAAGTTCCTTCGTTAAAGAAATTTCGATCGGTTGCCCCGTAGTGGGGTGGGGGATCGTGATGTCGATAGGGTTTTTATCCAGGTCATGAAGAACTACATCGAGCTCGTTCTTGAGGTTTGGATATGCAGATGAACAGTCTGCGTTCTGTTCGCATCTACTCAATAGAATATTTAGAGCCTGCTGCCCATCTTGAGTAGTGTCTTTGTATAAAACAAAGGTCGGGTCTACTACTGCATCTAAAATTATGCTTCGTACTTGATCTGGATACATCTTTAGATAGGTCAATGCTGCGCGTGTGCCATAAGATGTGCCGTATAGGTTAATGGTTGAATACCCAAGGACAGAACGCACTTGATCTAAGTCTTTCATAGCAATATCTGTAGTGTAATACTTTAGATCGGCATCAAGTTTTTCCGGGCAGCTTTGCAGTAGGGCAATAGTTTCATCATTATTCAGGAATTTATCGTTGGCGTTAAGGCATTGCAGTGGGTTTGATTGTCCCGTGCCCCGTTGATCCACCAAGACGATATCACGGGTCTGGTGAAGCCTGAAAAGGATCGGATAAATGGCAGGAAAGATTTCGATGATAGATTGCCCTGGGCCTCCGGCCAGCACGAACAGCGGATCTGGTTCGGCCTTGCGACTAATTGCTGGAACCACAGTAATATTAAGGTTGATCAGGCGACCATCTGGTATAGAAGGGTTTTCTGGAACTATTAGTGTGCCACATTTAGCATCTATCTGATTGGGTGCGCTAGGTAATGACAAAGTGCAGCGAGTCAATGGAATAGCAGCCTTTTTTGCACTGGATATTGACTGTGCTGAACACGATGAACTCAAAACTGTAAGTAATACAAACAAAACAACAAGTAGAACTATATATCGCCTGTTTTTACTGACTTTATGGCTTGCGCTTAACATTTGTGTGGTCCTCTACGGCATTTTTTCAAACACGCGAAAATAAACTCGTTCTCTTCAGGACTAATAGCTTTCTTTTGACTTGGGTGAGCATTCAATAGCGAGGGTTCTTTGTTTTTCATAGAATTAAACGATTTCTTATTTGGCTATTGAGACGGAGAAAAAACTCCAGTGAATCTACAAAAAACATATAGTTTGCTTGTGAAAAAATATTTGTACTTCTAAGATACCCTGCTACGAATGATATAATTTTTTCCATGCCCTCATCTAACCATAATGAACTTATTCAACTTATCCAAGACTTTGCTCAGGATCTTGGTGATAATGTAGAGATTGATGATTATGCTCAATATCTTGTTCGCCTGCTAAAAGAAATTGAACTTGATTTTTTACACGGCCATGAAGATAATGTTATTCCATTTCGTAGATTACTGAACAATCTAGGTAGTGAGATTCAAGAACGGCTGAATAGCGGGGAATGGGTAGAGGTAGACCGCAACTAATAGGTATTATATAAGGGGCGCTTTCTGATAATCGGCATTATCCTAAAAGAATATCTTGTTGTTTGATTTGTGTAAAGTAAGCCATTCTTTGGGGAAATTACGAAGTTGTGGGGTCGACAAGCTTGTCTTCCAGAAAATCTGTGAGAGCATCAATTAATCGCCCTGTTTTCTCCGGGAAAAAATCCTTGTCGCTTGGTGTATGAATTTTGCGAATATAAAATCCCCCAGGAATGATAGTTGGATCAACATAGGAAATATCAACTGCCCATTTCTCCCTGAAGGTGTAATTATCAGAAAGGGGGACGTTTTTCATGTCAAACATTTTCGTTTGCGGAAGATGCTGTTCTAAAAACGGCAGTATTTCCTGAGCGATGCTGTTATTGTAGTGATAAACAAGCAAAGGGATTTCACCTCGAGAAATACAATCCAGATTGATAATGACTGTGTTGACGCGAAGGTGATTATCCTTTTGCCAGATCCTTTTCAGTGCATTTGAACCTATCAAGCCCCATTCCTCATTATCTAAAAAGACAAACTGTACCTTATCTTTGAAGCTCCTATCCTTAATCTGTTCAGCCAAAGCCAAGAGGCCGATTACCCCGCTGGTATTATCTTCCACATTATTGGGGTTCGGGAAAAAGATCGGGAGTACAAATAAGACGCTCATGATTCCTAGATAAATTGCTGCCCAATTTGCCAGGCCATTAAGTTCTAACCAAAGATAAATTTCGCCAAGGACCAAGATTGGGATAATAAGAAAGATCGAGGCCAAAACTTGTCTGGTGTGCCCAAAGAGTGTAAAAACTGGGGAAATCCCCCAAGGCATGATTGTTGGTGTATCGTAATGGGCCATAAAGACAACTTCCGGTTTCTTACATTTTGTGAAGAGTAATCTGTTAGCAAAGCCCCAGTGCTTGATCTTTATCCGCTGGCTTTCATAATTACGCGCTTGTAGTTCTTCTTCGATTTTTCCAAGGAAACGCTCTTTTTCTTTGCCTGTCAGGCGACGCCAAAATTGTTCTGCGAAGTTTTTATTCCATTTCTGCAATAGTGTAGGATTCATTTGAGTATGCTTTTAAGAAAATAAGAGTGATTACATAAGCTATTTTAGTCTAAATTTGACGTAAATAGTTGAAGTTATAGCTATCCCAATGTTTATATAGTCTATTCAGGGATAATCGAGATATCTGTTTTGTTTAGAATTTGATGTTATTAAATCAGCAAAAAACATAGCCTATATCAAATATTCTTGTATAATCTAATCTATCTCATCATGCTGAGGGGGCTTTCCTGTCAGCAAAGTAAACACAAAGAGAACTTAATGTCCAATATAGCGGGATTATTAGAGCGTCTAAAACACTTTGTTAGCGCAGAAGCGGAGACGCAATATCAGCTTCTACTGGATCAATGGTCACGTCCACTCGACGAGCGTGTCGCACGCGGTCGGGCGATTGAAGGCATCTCCTTTGTCAGCGTAAAAGGACGTTACATCCGCTTACGCTGTGCCACAAACGACTCGCGCTTCCGTGAAGGTGATCAACTCGTCCTTCATCGCGGCAACCCACAAGACATAAGCGCTCTGCAAGTCGAATTGCAATATGATGGGGGCAACGATCTGGAAGTTAGCTTGAAAAACGGCAACGAACTTTTTCTACAAGAATTCCCTACCGGCTGGATTGCCGATCAAGGCTGGTTCGATTCCAGCCCTTTCTACCTATCTGCTCTGGATGCTGTTGCCGACACGCAGCGCGGTCGCAGCATTATCCTACCGCTCCTACAGCATGATCTGATTCCCCGTCTTGACCCTGCCCGCTATGAGCGCATTTTCAAGCGTCTTGCAGAGACCGAACTCAATGATAGCCAAGCTGAAGCTGTCGCCCAAGCCTATGCTGCCGATCTGCTGCACCACATTCAGGGACCGCCCGGCACAGGCAAGACCCTGGTCTTGGCACATTTGGTCAAGCTCTTAGTCGAGGATGGACAGCGTGTTTTTGTCACTGGCCTCACCCATCGTTCTATCAACAATGCCCTAAATAAAATAGGCAAACTCAGCGGAGACATTCCCGTCTGCAAGATCGGGACTGAGATCACCGCAGATGATTTGCATGTAGAAAATCATCGAGATTTTGCATCTGTCCCCAAAGAGATGCTCCAGGCTGGCTATGTGATCGGGGCAACACCTTTTGCTACCCAGTCAAAACGCCTCGCTGGGGTTGAATTCGATGTGGTGCTCTTCGACGAAGCATCCCAAGTGACCCTGCCCCTCGCAATTATGGGGATGCTCGCGGGCAATAAATATATCTTCATTGGGGACGAGAACCAGCTGCCCCCGATCTCCGTCTTGGCCAGCGCTGCCAAGCCACCAGATTCGATTTTCACCTATCTGGCTGGTCGTGGTAACACTACTATGCTGGATACCACCTATCGCCTGAACGATGTTCTCGCAGATTGGCCAAGTAGCACCTTCTATGAAGGATTGCTTTATGCCAATGAAGGGAACGCCTCCAGACGCCTGAAACTCTCCGCAACTGCCACGCTCTGGGATGATGTGCTTGAGCCTGAAAGCCCAGCGGTCTTTGTCGATCTTTGCCATCGCAACACGACTGTGCGCAGCCAGACCGAAGCCGATGTAATTGTCTCCCTGATCCAGTCCCTGCGCAAACGCGGTCTTGCACCCGAAGAAATTGGTGTAGTCGTCCCTTACCGCGCCCAAAGCCGCCTGATTCGCAGTCTCTTCAGACGAGTTGAACCCGATGAAAAGATATTGGGGCAGTTAATCGTGGATACCGTCGAACGTATGCAGGGTCAAGAACGTGAGGTCGTGATGGTCTCCTTTGCAACTGCTAGTCCAAGCTTTGCAGAGCAGCTTGCCGAGTTCCTCTTCCAACCCCAACGCCTGAATGTCGCGGTCACACGTCCACGTAGCAAGCTAATCCTGGTCGGTAGCCATCATCTTTTCTCTGCAGAACCTGTGAACCCAGAAAAGGCAGCTTCTTTCGAATTGATGCGTAGTTTAGTAGCAGCTTGTGACCAAATCACCATCCCCGAAGGGCATTTACGGTAAAGCCCAATGGCGCGTATTCTTCCTGAAACCCCACCCCAAAACCTGCCCAGTGAAGTCTTGCGCACTTTCAAAGCGCTCAAAGCCCTGCCAGACACTTTCATTATCTGGCACCATCTTGCTCCTTGGGAACCTGCATCTCCCGACTTTCTGATCATCAACCACGAAGGGCGCACGCTTCTGGTGAAGGTCAGTCGGGCATCTAAAACCGAGACATCCACTGCTGCACAGATGCTCTTGCTTGGCAAGCAGGAAGTGCCTCTTGGCGAAGCAGAAGAAGAGCTATTGAATCGTTTTGCTGAAAAAGTTGGGCTAGCGATGGGAGAAACATTTGAGACCTTGTGCATTTTTCCCAATATACCCGATGAAAAAGTTCAAAGCAGCCGCATAAAACGCGAAGCCGGTCAGCCACAATGGGTCGGGCGTGAACTTCTAAAAGCCGAGGAAGAAGCTTGGGAAACTCTGCTACCAGAAAAGCCACTCCCCAGAGCGGAGATTGAGAAGGTACGGCGTGCCTTTAGTCCAGAGATCATTGTTCCCAAGAGTATGACCGTGCGCGAGAAAAGCGCAGCGGAGCGAAAACTAGGCCTAGATGACTATCTGCTTGACTATGACCAGGAACAGGCCGTCAAGGCAGAGTTGGAACTTCCCCCAGAAGGGCAGAGGCTTAGCACTGACTTTCGCCTGAATATCATCAACGGGGTAGCAGGCAGCGGCAAAACCCTGATCTTGCTCTACCGCTTGCGTTTGCTTGCTCATCAGTATCAGGATAAGAAATTCCTTGTCCTGACCCATAATCGCCCTTTGATCCGCGATATGGAGAGTCGCTTTGCGCGTTTGACAGGCAAGGACGAGTCACCCAATATTGAGTGGAATACTTTCGGGAGTTGGTGTGCTCAGCATTGGCCCCCCGATAAGAAATGGGTTTCTCCGTTATCCATGCAAGCCAGAGAATATGATCTTAAGGCGATCTGGAAGCAGCATCTTGCGGATACCGCCATTTCTGCGGAGATGTTCAAGGATGAGGTGGACTGGCTCAAGGATCAGCCGCCGGTTTCAGAGCAGGATTATTTAGTGCTCAATCGCCGTGGACGTGGTTTTGGCTTGAATGAAGATATGCGTAAGCGTATCTTTGCGGCGGTGGTGGATTATCAGAAAAGATTAAAGGCAAAAGGAACGCTGGATTGGGGCGATGTACCGCGTATTGTCTGGCGCTATATGCAGGATCATCCTGAGTATTTCCCCCATTATGATTTCGTTTTAGTAGATGAGGCGCAATTCTTTGCCCCGCTCTGGTTTGATATCATCAAGCAACTCCTGCGTTCTGGGGCATCCCTTCTTTTTGTGGTTGCCGACCCAACGCAGGGCTTTTTAGGGCGTGGCACCTCCTGGCGTTCATTGGGCTTGGAAGCACGTGGGCGTTCTCAACATCTAAAGCGCAGCTATAGAACGACCCGACAAATCATGGAATTTGCCACGCTCCTTTACAGGCAGCGTCTTCCAAATGAACGCGATGATGATATCCTTGCGCCGGACATGCTGAGGATGCCTGATGGGGTCTTACCACAGGTGATCTCTGTGACGGCGGCACAAGATGAGAATGAAATTGTGGCAAAGGAAATCGAACGCTTTGTGAGGCAGGGTTATCCAAAGCGTGATCTTTTAGCACTGCATGCTGCGCCAAGCGGGGCAGACCAGTTGGTAGAAGCGATCAATGGACGTTTAGGGAATGGGGCTGCTTTGAATGCGAAGGAAACCTACCCCGGTGATTATATTCGGGTGACAAGCCTGAATGCCGGCGCAGGATTGGAGAGTGCAATCGTTTTTGTAGTGGGGTTACGAGAGCTATTTGAGAAGGAACAGTCTTTGCGATTGTCTGATGAAGAGCGGGAAACAATGGTTTTGAGCAATACCCGTAAGCTCTATATGGCAATTACACGGGCGGGGCAGAGATTGGTTTTTACTTATCCTGGAAGCGGGAACAATTTATTGGATGAGCTGTTAGCAAAAATATAAGGCTATTATCTCATCAGCCTCATAAAAAACAGAGCCCGATATGTTTTTTTTCTAATCATCAACTGGAACAGATTGATAATTATCTAAAGGCTCAACACAAACATCTTGATTTTTTTTGATAGCTTTCCAAAGAGCTTGGGCTGCAGCATTTTTTGAAACATTAGAATTCCAACGATATTCTCCATCTATGTAAACATTGCAACTACCAGGGAGGCTTCTTAGGTCAACTCCACGTGTTCTGTCATCTAATAACGGTATTATCATAGTGTACGTCCTCAAGGCTTTCGGACAAAATCTACTGGAGACTCCATGAGTTGTCAAATTACCAGATTGAAGCATTGAAATCTATCTTTCGGAAGATAATGGCATCACACGCAGTGCACTGCCATGCTGGGTCGTCAGGAGTTACGCAGCATCCACCAAGCACCCCCCGCTTTTCTTTCAAGTCAGTCTCCAGCTCTGGGGAGAATGCGGGATAGCCGTAGAGAATGGAGGCAATGTTTTTTGTTTTGCAAGAGGGGCATTTCCTTGGTTTCCGCGAATACTCGTATCGCATTATTCCTCCTTCAGTAAACTTTGTGACAGATGAAGTAGCAATATTTATATTGTTACAGTTATGGTTATTTAGCTAAAGCAAAATAGTTGTTATCAATCGTTACCACTGCATTGCATTGGTCTATCAGGTACTGGATTACCACATTCATCAACACAGCTGGTGTCTATTCAACATTTAGCCGCACCTTCTGTACAGCATGAAGAAGATGAGCAATATGTTCCTGGGGGCAATGAACATGAGCCACCAGATGATTTTCCACTGCTGGCATTTGTGGCAGGCATAGGAACAATAAATTTGCTTAGCCACAAAACACTTTCCCCTAAGAAAATCGATACAACAGCAAGCGTACCGAACTTTATAATCGGGCCAGTGCAATATAAACGGTCGGGGTAAGCAATTGGCACGATGCAGCTAGACTTTTCCCCATTTACACAATCGTCTTGACATCCCCCTGTTTTTCTTCACTGATTCTGACAAAACTTGGCATACGCGGATCACTAAAACGATAAACGCCCACAGAAAGACGCTGAAAGATTTTATCTTTGCCGTCAGACATTAATTTTTTGAAATGATTATTCAGATTCTGCTGAG
>ERZ890953.1064-NODE-1064-length-14338-cov-25.501855_pt1 | contig 14338 bp, 23 predicted proteins | sample MGYA00521264_ERZ890953 | MGnify/ENA primary metagenome ERZ890953 (study PRJEB32303, sample SAMEA104408629) | aquatic metagenome | biome: Brackish water; feature: Chemocline; material: water | place: Baltic Sea | collected 2014-10-26T21:54:00 | depth 200 m ... | reverse complement strand
TCAAGTTGATCCTGACCGTTCCTGCGCCTTGCTAAACAGACAGACTTAAACGCCCTACGGTCAATCAGGAAACATAATGGCAGATCAGCAAGTAATCCATGAAATCATTATCCGAAGGATTCCTTTTAAAAGGGCATGGATGCCCGTCAAGGCCAGATCGGTAGGGAACGGTTCTGGCCCTCGAAGCCAAAATTTTTAGAGTTATCCACAGAATTCAAGATGCATCTGTATTGTTTATTAATATATTGAGGGCTCTGTAACCTATTGATTAAATAGAATAATAATTGTGTTACGACAACAGATTGCACAGGGGCTACAACTATTTAAATCGCTTGTTGTTCTATAGCCGTTCAACGTGACCATACAATAACTAGTTATTCAGTCATAACACTTATCCACAGGCTCTCTAGTGTGTTAAATATAAGTTAAGTTAGTGTTAAGGGTTTTTCGCACATCTGTAACTATTTGTATTTAAAAGGGAAAACCATGCTGAAATTAAGCTTAGCGTGTGTAAAAGCACGAAAAAGCGTGTGTAAAAGCACGAAAAAGCGTGTGTAAAAGCACGAAAGATTAATGCCCATTTTTGAATATATAAAGCATCTTTCTGTATGTGATAACACGAATATATGGAACGTGTGTGAAAACACGAAAAGACATGTGTGATAACACGATTATGTGTTACCGTGTGTAAAAGCACGAAAAATATTTATCAGAAAGTGAAAGATTTAAACGCCCCATTATTACCCGACCGGCACCCAATACAGGATTTCTTTGTGTGTGACATCATGGATGCAGCCCCCAAGGACGATATGGCGAGTATGGAGCATCCTATATTTTCTCTCTCGACAAAGCCTGACAGGCGCTTACGCGAGTACGAGCATAACGGCAATAAAATAAAAATAAGCCCAAGTTATGACGGTCTAGCCACCATTCATGATAAAGATATTTTAATCTTCTGTATAAGCCAGATTATCGCCAAAATGAATAGGGGTGAAACACCAAACCGTACAGTACATTTAAAAGCTTATGACTTATTAGTTGCCACTAACCGCCGTACAGATGGCCGAGCATATGAGCAATTAAAGGCAGCATTTGAAAGATTAAGGGGTACATCCATCACAACAGATATAAAAACAGGCGATGAACGAATAATACATGGCTTTGGATTGATTGATAGCTGGAAAATTGTTGCTAAAGACAAGCAAAGTGAAAGAATGGTTTCCCTCTCCATAACGCTATCAGAGTGGATGTATAACAGCGTTATTGGTAAAGAGGTTCTCACTTTAAGCCGCGATTACTTCAGACTTAGAAAACCTATTGAAAGGCGTATTTATGAGATGGCAAGAAAGCATTGCGGCTCAAACAATCAATGGAAAATTAGTATAGATACTCTCATTAAAAAAACAGGCTCTTCATCGCCACGAAGAGAATTCAGGCGCATGATTAGAGAGCTCATTCAACACAATCATTTACCTGATTACACGGTAGAATTATCTGAAGATACTGTAATTTTTTATAATCGAAGAACAGTTAAGAAACAAATAATGAGCAAGGGAGAGTTGCCATCACTTCCACCGCACATACTTGAACAAGCAAAAAAAATAGCCCCTCGTTATGATGTATATGCCTTGGAAGCTGACTGGCGGGCATGGTGTGCTAACTCAGGAAAAGTCATTCCTGACAACCCGTATGCGGCGTTCCTAGGCTTCTGCAAGCAACGAAACTCAAAATACTAATCCTTTACAGATTTTTTCCATCAACGTATCAAAGACAAATATTTATTTGAGTAATTACTCATTTGAGTTCATACTCATATACTCAAATGAGTAAAAGAGTATATGAGTATGGCTAACATTTTGGCAATTTTAAATCCAAAGGGTGGATCTGGTAAAACAACTTTAGCTCTACACCTGGCGCACGCATTGAGTCTTGATTCTACAGTTTTATTAGTTGATACAGATCCTCAAGGATCAGCTCGTGACTGGGCAAGCCAGGCAGGAGGAAACGCTTTCCCTGTTGTCGGCATTGACCGTGCAGCTGCGCTAAAAAGCACAGTTAATCAACTATCAAATGGTTATGACTGGATTGTCATTGATGGAGCGGCCAAACTTGAGGAAATGGGCGCTCATGCAGTATCTACTGCGCACTTGGTCATTATACCTGTGCAACCTTCTCCCCTTGATCTTTGGGCATGTGAAAGTCTCGTATCCCAAGTTAAACAACGTCAGGCCATTGCAGATGGCTCACCTACAACAGCATTTCAGATTACGAGAGCAAAAAAGGGAACTAATTTAGCACGAGAAATCAGAGAGGTTGTTAAGGAATATGGCCTCCCCCTATTTGATGGATCAATTCATGACCGCACAATCTTTGCAAAGTCACTTGCTGAAGGCAAAACAGCCCTGGATCTGGAACCTGACGGAGAAGCCAGTTGGGAGATACATCATTTAATCAAACAAATTAGAGGGGCTTTTGATGCTTAAGGTTAAAAAAACAGGGGAAGGTCACATGCACCCCGCAACTGACAAAGTTAAAGCAGTTCTTAGTAAAGAAGATACACGCAGAATAAATGCTAATGTATCTAAATCTTTTTATCTTAGAATAAAGAAGTTCGCGGCAGAGAATGATACTAATATCACTGATATGGTAGTGAAATCACTAGATGAGTATATGAGTAAATGAGTAGTTTTTATATTTTCCTTAAGACATGCATCGGTGCAAATAGACGCATGGGATCTTCGGTAAACGGCTTAAATATTTCATAATGCTGATAAAATTTCAGGGCCTCCTGGTCCAGAACATCGAGTATCAGCCCAAGTGCCGGTAACCCTGTATCTGTTAATTCAACAGCTTTACGCAGTGATGCTATGAGTGTTTTTCCACCTAACCCCAGCCCCTGGTATTCGTCACTCACTGCAAGCCTGGCAAGAAGAACAACCGGAACAGGATAACCAGGTAAGCTTTTATCAAAAGGAATTTCTTCTCGTGTTACCGTAGAAGACGACAGCGTAAAATAAGCGGCTATTTTTTCTTTTTTAGACAGTCCATTTTCTATAGTAGGTAAAACCCAGGTTTTACTAATGCCCAGCTTTCCATGTTTTACTGCAAAACGAGCAAGAAAAGTATCCATGCCTGGCTTTCCGCAGGTAAATGCTTTTATGTCGTGTTTGGCGTTATCAACAAATACAAACTCCTGTGATAATTCCAATTAGAAGCCCTCAGTATCCAGCCTCTTGGCCGCAGCCATAATGCGATCACTCGGCATGAGTTCCACATCGTTACAGATGGCAATGAAATTATCGAACTGAGTATTTGTTAATTGAATAGAAGCTTCTTGCCCAAGAACTTTAGGCGCATTATCACGTATTAACCGGATCATGTACTCTGTCAGAGATGCGCACCCAAGCGCAGCAGAAGCACGTTCAGCCATATTTTTGGTTTCACTATCTACGCGCATTTCGATTCGTTCGCGCTGTACTGCATGAGTCATATCTATCACCTAATATCAATGTACGTCAATTTGACGTACATTGATATTAGTCCTTATTGACGAACTCGTCAAATATGGACTAATGAGCAGTTGTGATCTGCACACAATTTATTATTACAGGTATCAGTTACCCTTTTTTCATTAACTCCAGATTTGATCTTTTAGCTTTGCCAAAATCACATCAATTTGATGTTTTCCCTCAGTGCTTAACTGCTCAATACCTCAATCATAAGCATTCAGAACGGTTTCTTTTTCCTCTCTACTTAAAGTAATCGTCAATTCAGAATCGCTTAAACCCAGGTGAGAATAGTCAGGATCAGAATCCAGTATTTTAAGAATATCCATTATAGGAAACCTCCAGTATCGATATAAGTAATAGCCATTATGCCGCTTTGACACCCTCACCCACATAAAGGAAGGGGAATAGTGTCACAAAGATTTAAGCTACCTTCTGAATTGAGTTCAGATCGATGCGATGCCTGGCCTCTTCTAAATCATAGTCAGCTTGAAGACCTGTCCAAAACTGCTCGGAAGTACCAAAATACTGAGCCAACCGCACAGCCGTATCTGCTGTCACAGATCGTTTTCCATGAACAATTTCATTAATTCTTCTGGGGGGTACAGCAATAGCCCTTGCGATAGCATTTTGGCTAATCTCCATTGGCTTTAAAAACTCTTCCAGTAAAATTTCTCCTGGATGTATATTAGGTAAATTCATTTCTGCCTCTTTCATTTCAGTGGTAATCCACAATTCGACGTGCAAATTGTTTGTCCATTTTTTTAAGCAACTTTAATGCGTTCCTAGAATACTTAATCGTCCAGGCCAAGTTCCTTCCTCACTTCTTCTGACGTGTAAGTAGATTCATCACCATTTCTAATACGAGCAGAAACATTCGCGGCCAGGTAATAATCTTCTAGCTCATCAAGATAGCTAAGAACCGCTTCCCGCGCATAAAAAGTTTTAGTTCTGCCCGTTGTTTTGGCCAACTGCTCCAGACGGGTTTCTATTTCTACGGGTAATCTGATGACTAACATAGCTATGCCTCTCTATACTTCGATATACATGTATCGCTTTAAAAATACTTAGAACCTGCGCGCAATTAGCATTTATGTGAAGTTCAGAACCTTAAACCTGGAAAACCAATGATTGATTTATCATCGTTGCAGAACTATATTAATACTATCGTATTATTTTATAGGTCGATAAATGTCCACTACCATCGTGAAAGAAACTACCAGTGTAAAGCTGGATAAAACCGCCAAGGATGAAGCCAAACGCATTTTTAAACAGCTCGGGCTAACCATGGGAGAGGCATTTAATTTATTTTTATATCAGGTCAGCTTAAATAAAGGACTTCCCTTCGAGATCAAAATTCCCAACAAGGTGACTCAAAAAACTATTGAAGAAGCTCGCCAGGGAGAAAATTTAGATGATTTTACAATATCCGAATTAAAATGAAACTCCGTCGTCACAAACAACTTTTACGCGACTGGAATAAAACAAAAATCACTGATGGACAGTTTGCAAAGCTCATCCAGTTTTTTGAGTGTTTACGATTAAATGAGCCCTTACCTGCCGAGTCTAAGGACCATTCTTTAAGTGGCGAATACTAGGACTGTCGCGAATTTCATTTAGGCGGTGATTTGCTGGTCATTTATATCCCATTAGAAACTGAAATTATTTTGTTACGACTAGGCACTCATAGTCAGCTATTCAAGTAATCCCGATTTCTCTCAAAAAGTATAAAATTCTGACTAACCATATCGCCATCATCATTGATGTATTGCATCAGAGCATGGAGCCAGAACGACTCCTATAAGGGTAAGCATTTTTGAGAGCTATGACAAAGGTTTAAGCTACCTCCTGAATTGAGTTCAGGTCGATGTGATGCCTGGCCTCTTCTAAATCATAGTCAGCTTGAAGACCTGTCCAAAATTGCTCGGAAGTACCAAAATACTGAGCCAACCGCACAGCCGTATCTGCTGTCACAGATCGTTTTCCATGAACAGTCTGTTATTTTATTGCGCTTGAACGAATTGTTAGCCTTTTCTTTTTATATAATAAGGTTAGATGTTATTCCCAAGGATTTAGTAGAGCAACACCGCTAACTTCCATATCTGTCGTGTTTCTGGTTACGACTGTTAGGCCGTAAGAAATTCCTGTAGCCGCAATTTGCCCATCGATTGCGGGTAGGCCTTTGCCTAATATTTCAGAATGAGCTTGGGTTTGACCCCAAACAGTAGCCGTTTGAAGGTCGAAATTAATAATTCTGTTTTTGAATCGTTCTTGAAGGTCTGAATTTACCCAGTGGTGAAGTTTGTCTTTCTTTTTGCTTTTAGGTAATTTTTCGATTCCTTTGTGGATTTCTCCGATAGTTAAAACACTGATAAATAGGTTGGCTTCTTCAATTTCTGAAACCCATTTAACGACTTTTGGGCTGGGAGATTTTTTAATGAGTTCTGAAATTACACAGGTGTCTAGTAGGTAACTCATAACCCAATATCCCTTGGCGTTTCCTTGCTTCTAGTTAGGTCTAGATCCTCTTTTACGAGAGGAGATGCCTGAAAAAAATTAACCAAGCTGGTTTTTGGTTTTATTAATTTTTTATATTCGTCGATTGAGAGCACAACGACCGCATCTTTGCCGTGTTTGGTTACGACCTGCGGACCATTATGTTGTGCTTTATCAACTAAATTGCTGAATTTGTTTTTAGCATCCTGCAGTTGCCAATGGTTTTCTATCATAGCGACACCTTTGCTGGGATTATTCTGTCCAGTCTGTCTAGATTATATTCCTTGGGTGATTGGTGTCAATTTGTTTTTTACGAAGGCTTGTAAACGCCACCCAAAACCCGCAGCTATTTGCCGCATAAAATAAAAATCCCCGCCGCAAGCGGACGGGGTATTGATCGGTTGCTCGCTTCGCATTGCAAAATTTCAAAATGCGCCCCAAGAGGCTGGGAATAAAACCCTCAGCGATTAAAATAGTCAGGGAAGGTGTAATTGTCGTCCAAAACAGTTGTAAGTGCTAAAAAGTTCTAGATACGATGTGAAGCATTTTTATAGGCTTCTTCACGCTCTCGCTTACCAATTGCCACCACCAGCACAACAAGCCGCTGATCCTGCACCTGGTAGATCAGCCGATAGCCAGAGCTGCGTAGTTTTATTTTATAACAATCGGGCAACTCTCGAAGTCGATTAACTTCGTTTCGTGGATGACTGAGTAACTCTTGTAACTTTTTCTTGAGTTGCAGACGCTGAGGGTTATCTAGCTTTCGCCATTCCTTCAAAGCTCTACGATCAAATTCAAGCTCATAAATCATCCAGAGAAACCTTCAAGACCTGAGGATTTTTTAATCTCTCTTTAACGATGGCAATTAACTCGGCATCCTCATCAGTCATCAATACAGGCTTAAAAGGTAATTTACCATTTTGAGCAACGTACTCCAGCGTTTGCCGTAGCAACTCTGAAGGCGTGATATTTAGTTTCTCCAAAGAAGCAAAAGAGCGTGCTTTCAACTCATCGTCGATACGAATATTAATGGTTCCCATAATTTCACCGTAATTGCGTTTGTAATTACAATATACATGCAATCGGCATCAATGAAAATAACCATCTGTGCACCATTAACCTGATTGTTCAGCTTATTTATCTCAAAAAGTATACTTTACGAGACGCGCCAATTGACTGTCTTAAATAATGTCTTATAATTTTATTCTTTCATCCTCTAAAAGAATTTAAGACGGCATGGCAAAAGTAGGATACGCAAGAGTCAGCACCCAGGGCCAGAGTTTAGATGTCCAGGTCGCTAAGCTGACTGAATACGGTTGTAATGAAATCTTCAAAGATAAACTCAGCGGGACAACGGCTGATCGGCCATCCCTCAAGGAATGCAGAACCTACGTTCGCCGAGGGGATAGCCTGGTTATCACCAAACTCGATCGATTAGCGCGTTCCACCTTCCACCTGACCCAAATAGCGGAAGAACTCAAACAGAAAGGTGTTGACCTGGTAGTACTGGATCAGAACATCGATACCTCTACCCCGACAGGGAAATTGTTATTCAATATGCTGGCCTCCATTGCAGAGTTTGAAACTGAAATTAGAAAAGAACGGCAAATGGAGGGTATAACCAAAGCTAAAGAGAAAGGCATTCAATTTGGACGGAAAGCAAAATTAACTGAAGAGCAGATTAAAGAATTAAGAACCAAAAGAGAACGAGGTGTAAAAATATCCGATCTGATGGCCCGGTATTCATTATCAAAAGCCAGTGTCTATAGGCTGTTAGCTCAGCCTTAGCGCAATAGGCGATGATGTAAAGAAATAAACACTTTTTATAACAATAAATGCCACGATTTATAATATAATGTGTTTACGGTTAGTTATAACAGGAGTCACCCAATGAATGCTGAAACCATCGATCACAAAACGCTATCACATCTCCTGGAGGCTGGCGCGATCCGCACGGCCACTGCGATAGGGCAGGGTGACCGGTGGGCACTTGTTGTCCATTACGGCAACGTGGATAAAACATTGCAGTCAGTCAATAGTCATCAAATCAGGACCTGGTCGAAACTTGACTCTCTGGTTAAATATTTAAGGAAACTTGGCATCCAGAAATTTGATACTGATGCGACAAATTTTGATCCGGATCAACCGTCAACCAGGAAGCGTCCTGATAAGTCAGAAGCCCTTAAGCGAGCTCATGCGGCAGTTGAACATGACAAATGGTTCAGGGAACAGGTGCAAGCCTCTCTCGACGATCCACGACTATCAATTCCACATGATATCGCTATGGCCGAGGTTGAATCTCGCCTGGTTGAAATTTACGGGCCGAGGCCAATGAGTTAATGCCAGCCTGGACTCCCCGTGCTCTTGATGCCCTGGTTCTCAATATTCAACGATATGCGCAACAAGATCCAGTTACGGCTTTTAAAGTATTCGATAATGTTAAACAAAGGTCTTATGTCCTTGATGATCAACCAGAGATCGGTAAACGTGGCAGAGTGGCAGGCACAAGAGAGTTAGTGTTAACTGGCACTCCATTCATACTGGTTTACCGAGGTAATAAATCTCCAGTTGATATTATTAATGTACTGCATAGTCATCAAGATTGGCCAATTGAGGATAATTAAAAAGAGTTGATCCAATCGAAGTTGCTCAGCGCGACCAGGGAAATGCCTAAAAAACCCTAATCTGACGCGATTCATAGCCTTTACCTAACAAACACCCTACCGACTACTCAAAATCTGCATGGTTCGGAACAATAAGCCCGTCAAACCATAAAAATCACCTTTCCTTTCAACCTCAATCCGCCTATAATTTAATTAATTAATATAAACTTAATTTATTAATTAATTAATACAGGACTCTAAATTATGGCTCGCACAATTTCAATTACCGATGACATGTACCGCTCCTTCATTGATGAAGAACTCAGCAAGGGTCGCTCTCTGGCCGATATAAAAGCAACCGAGGTCTTTAAATCTGTTGGGGGCACCTTTCTCCGCGCCGCTACGGCTCTTGAGGCCATGCAAGACAGCGCCAAAAACACAACACCCGCGCGCGAACTGCCCGCCTGGTTTACCGAATGGAAAAACGCATTGATTAACCAGGTCGCTCAGACCGCTGAATCTGCCTGGTTTAAACTTGGCGCTCAGATCGATCAAGAACTTAACGCCGCAAAAGACGGGTTTGAGGCTTCACTAGAAAAGCTTAAAGCCCGCATTACTACTCGCGACGAACAGATTACAAACCAGGAAAGCGAAATTGAAGGGCTAAAGGCAAAGCTCGATCAACTGGAGACGGATGCTACCGCAGCAGCCACTGTCAGGATTCAGCAGGAACTGGAACTGGCACAGGCGACTAGGGAAGTCGCCAATTTAAAAGCCGAGGCAGTAACCGCTCAGGCTACTCATGAACAAATGGTTAAGGATCTGGCCACTGCTAACAGCACTCTGACAGCCCGTAACCAACGCATCACTTCGTTGGAGGGGGAGCGGAACACAGCGGAGGCAGAGTTAAAACATCTCACAGGTGAACTGGCCATCTCTAATACCAACCTGCAAGTGATTACCGAAGCGAAAGATACTCTGAAATCAGACCTTGCTACGGCCAATAAGGAACTCAGAGCCGTCACCATCGAACTCAACAAGCTCAAACCAACCTATGAGCAATTGCAGACCACCGCAAAGGATCAGAAGGCCGAGCTAAACGCTATCAAAAAGACGCTGGATAACGCTGTGCAGGACAGAGCCACCGCTATTGCACAGCTGAATTTGCTCAAGTCTGCCGATAAAGAGTAACGTTTTTGGGCCATTGGGAGGGCTTATTTATATTTTTTAGTCTGCAATTTATATTAAACACGAAACGAGGATAGCCATGGAGCAGGCATTCAAGTGTTGGAAATTCGATAGACCGCTATCGACCCACAGCGGACTATCGCTGCACCCGGCAGTGTCGATTTTCCTTACACCATGTCGGTGGTTTTCTAGAAAAAGTGTCGGATTCTTTTACAAGATCACTTACGCAATGTGTCGGATTCTTTTACAAGTCATTTACACGCGGCTCTAGAGACGTTTCTAACCTGTTATTTCCATGAGCTTTAGAAGGGGCGGCATACAATTTGCGTGATAATTAAGGCGTTAACAGGTTTTAAGAATAATCACTGACAAAAACGAGAGGGATTATAATGAAAATTACGAAGATAGTTGCTCATATTGCGATTTATGTAGGTATTACACTAGCACCGCTAGGTGTCGCTCATGCGACTTTGTTTAATTACAGTTATGAGTTTGATGGTACAAACGCTGTCACTGGTTCTTTCGACGGTACTGCAACGGGCAATTCGATTACAGGTCTTTCGAATATAAGTGTGATGCTAAATGGCGTCGACCTTGCAACCCCAAATACCTTTGTAGCGCTAGGGTTCGATGGAGACTCCGCTACCCACTCACCGAGCACATGGACTAGCGCTGCAACTGTTTCGATTAATGGAGTAGGGAGCAATTTTGGTTTTTTCTCTCCAGACTTTGCGAGTTACACCGACTACTTTTATATCATTCCCTGGTGCAACGCTGACTGCTTGGGGAATAACGCCACAGGAGTTCAGACATGGGACGGTAGCGCTAGCACCTATACCTACTTATACAATGGCGATTACGATGCTAATAATTGGCAAGTTACTGCTGTACCCGAACCTTCCATCATCGCTCTATTTGCAGTTGGTCTTTTGGGTTTAGGATTTGCACGTCGCAGAAAAGTATAACTAATAACCACATAGTAAAGTAACTATCTAAGCCATCTCAATTGAGGTGGCTTTTTTTATGAACGTCTCCTTTGGATCTTACATCGCCACCCCTGCTTTACTTTTTTGAAAGAGCTTGCTTTTGATACAAACAGGGCTTTTTCGGGTACAAATAAAAGCAAAAAAAGACCACCAGTCATTTTTTAGATTCCAGATAGTCGCCGCCATCAGTAGGTAATTCTGGTTAATTCTGGTGACACATGACTTAATTTTTCGATTACCTGAACGACTGCTAGGTCCATAAATACAAATATACTCATAGCCTCTATGGAATGACCGCAGTTGGCACAAAGGAGTCATTCCTGACAGGCTGTAGGTTGCGGCAGGTTCATGCAAGAACTGGCGCAACCCCCTGTGTCAGGATAGTTGTCGCCTCAAGCAGTTCACCATAAGAAACAATATAGGGGAGTGATAATATAGAGGTTGACCATGAAAGAGTCGATGCTCTGCTGGAGCGAGCCCGTAGGGCGACTGGAAGCAGAGCATCGACTCATGATTTTGAACTCAACCTTGATGACTGGAGTTAAATAAAATGACGACAACATTGGAGCGACTGGGCGTGACGCCCTCCCGGTGTGCCGGTGAACTCAATATTTTTCGCGAAAGTTTGATGCCATTTTGGCCAGTTTATACATGGTGTTGTGGTTGCGGGCCTGTTCATGGGCATTCGGTTTTAGGATCAACATTAAGAGGTATTGCTCACGGTTGAAGAACCCCTGGCAATATACTAGGTGATTATCACTAGTACGATTGAACTGTGGGCAAGACCTACGCCCATGTACTGGGTTGACCAAGTGGAGGTGTGCAACTTCTTCCTGGCGTATTAAGGGCGGGGTGAGTTGATCATTATAAGGCACATCCCGGCCAAAATAATTAGCCGGAGTGCTGGTTTTTTTGTATTGATGAAAATCATCGGCTAAATCGCTTAATTCTTCTGGCGTCAACTGTTGTTTGATCAGTTCGCTCTTGAAGACCTGTATCACTCAGAGAACTGCTCCAAATCTTCCTCGGAGGCATTATCCAGCAATTGCGCTCCTTGCTGGGTAATCTCCTTCATTCGTTCAGCCGTTGGCATGAACCGCCCTTCAAAAAAGGAGTTTCCCACGGACTGTTTTACAATAGCGACCATTGCTTCATAAGCCACTGCGCCAATTACATAACCCGCAGGTCGATTATTGGATAGCACGCCAATGGCGTGATCGGTGAAGTAACCTTTTGGGTTCTTGCGAAAATCGGTAATGGAGACAGTTTCCTCAGCCAGTATCGTTTGGGTGTTCATAATGGTTTCTCGTACATAAGTTAATACAAAATAATGTACATTAGACTATAGGACCTTATGAGTAATTTGTCTTATAACTGTAAATTATATAGAGCCCGTTAAAGTAAACCGATATAAATAAAGAGAGGAGGGAGTTACCCTTTCGGGTGATTTAAAGGAAGCGTCTTAATTTGTCCTCTTGTTCTTCGTATATTCTAATGCAATAGCAGTTATATCAATGACCAATAATGACGCAAAGGAGCAATTCCTGGCAGGCTGTAGGTTGCGGCCGGTTCGTGCCAGAACTGGCAAAAGTTGGCGCAACATCCCCCATTCAAAATTTCAGCTGAATCAACCCCACTGTATCTAAACAACAAACCCTTTCCCATTGTTCCAGACAACCTTAAAAAAACCTATCCGTACTGTTCCAACTTTCCCGCTATGTCCAACCTGTGAAACAGGCTGGACATAGCGGCAAAGCTCACTTTCAGTGCTTAACGCGCAACAATTTGCTAGAACAAAAAAAATCTGATATGATTTGCGCCATTACTCCCCGCTTGAGGTTATCAAGCACCCTTCCCTGGTCAACATGACAGGGGCCCCAAAGCAGTCCATGAACAATGCGATGACTGCGCACCAGGCGACTGGTTTTGTTCCTTTCCTTAAACCCAGACGGGGCCTATCCCCTGAAGGGGCACTCCGTCTTTTTCCTAACCGGAGGAGGCACACGAGCTTAATTCACTCAAACGAATTCGGTATTGGCGAACTAGTTCAGGCCAGATCACGACACGATCAAACTGGGCAAATCGGCATCAGTGTCGCAGGAAAACATCACCTGGTTGTTCTTACAAAATGCAGGAAAAAGCAACATGCTCGATATTCAGAGTGAACTTGAAAAGCTGAAATTACAAACCCAAAAGGTGCGTAAAAAACGCTATTACAAATCCCGCCTGGATCGTTACAAAGGCGAACTGTTAAAACTCCACCAGTCCGGTGCCAGCGTGGCCGAATTACGTCGTTGGTTACTCTCCCGACGAATCAAAGTCGTGACCTCCACCGTCAGTCGATGGATTAAAAAAAATGCCTAGCTTCCGATCCCCGTCATCTCAAGCCGCCCACATCATGAAATCGCTACAGGGTAAAGAAAACCACCTACCCTCAGTAGGAACCGTCCGCAACTACGAACAATCCCTGACACGAGTAGCCGCCTATTTAAAAACAGAAATTCGTGGCAACATCACCTTAAAAACCCTCACCCCCGACATCGCCATCAGCTACCTCGAACAGCGCGGCCAGGAAGTCGGGCAAAAAACCCTCGACATGGACCGCCAGGCGATACAGGCCATGTTCCAACACATCACCCAACAACTCAACCCCGGAGAACGATTACCCATCATCAAATCCGAACACGACCAAATCCTGACCGGAAGAGCCTACACCCCCGAACAGGTCGGCCTCATCCAATCCGCCCAAACCGACAAAAATGCCCTGGCCACCGAACTGGCCTACAGCGCAGGATTACGCGCCCATGAACTCCTCACCCTGCAACCCGCAGCAGAACAGCACCCCGATCCTCGCCCCAGCCTGGACAGCAAATTCAATGGACGAGAAGGACAACACTACACCGTAAAAGGAAAAGGCGGATTAGTACGAGAAGTCCTCATTCCCCACCCCCTGGCCGAAAGGCTCGAAGCCAGACGATTACCGGAACCGATAAAAGTCACCGATCGAGGCATACACTACCAACAACACTATCAACTCGGCGGCGGGAAAAACTGGTCAAATTCCTACAGTGCTGCCGCAAACCGCGCCCTGGGCTGGTCAAGTGGAGCGCATGGACTGCGCCACTCCTACGCCCAAGAACGGATGGATGAATTACAAAAACACCATCTAAGCCGAGAAGAAGCCCTGCGCACCACCAGCCAGGAAATGGGCCACTTCCGGCCAGAAATTACAGAAACCTATCTCCGTTAACACTAACGCACGTCGTTTGTTAGCCTCCGGCACTCATTAAGCAAGCTTAAAATCGCCTCAGAGGCCGTATAAGGCGTTTTCATCGCTCCCCTATAGATTTCCACCAACAAACCCGATTAGCAGCCGTAGGCCGCGCAGAAGGGACTCTGCGTGCCAGATTAAACGAATAGCACCGAGTACAGGGAATTTGTACTGGAGAACCTGAAAGGGACAGACCGTAGAGCAATGCGAAACTTAAATCGCAGTGATACCGATCAAGTTGATCCTGACCGTTCCTGCGCCTTGCTAAACAGACAGACTTAAACGCCC
>ERZ890953.1062-NODE-1062-length-14342-cov-3.171625_pt1 | contig 14342 bp, 10 predicted proteins | sample MGYA00521264_ERZ890953 | MGnify/ENA primary metagenome ERZ890953 (study PRJEB32303, sample SAMEA104408629) | aquatic metagenome | biome: Brackish water; feature: Chemocline; material: water | place: Baltic Sea | collected 2014-10-26T21:54:00 | depth 200 m ... | reverse complement strand
CGCCAGATCCGTTTCGGCCCCAGGATGGCTATCACCAACACCACCCCTGGAACCGCCGCAGTGGCCTTCAAAGATGCTGCCAGACCCACAAGGAGTCCGATGAAGATCCCGCGGAGAAGTCGAGGAGATTCCCTCTCGCGGACGGCGAGTCCTCCTGCGAGGAAGATCAGGGGAATCGGGAGAGCTTCATAGAGGTAGCCGGTGGCAAACGCCAGGAGGTAGAACGAATTCAGGGCCACCACCCCGAGAATCCAGAGGGCACTCCCCGCTCCATAGCTTTTCAAGGCGACTCCAAACACCAGGAGCAACGCCAACGCCCCCAGGAAGGAGGAAAATCGACGGGTTCCATCCAGTCCGTCGGTACCTCGGGGAAACAATTTGGCGAAGTAGTACGGCCAGGACCCCTGGTACGCTTCGGTGAGGATGGGGTGCACTTCCCCCCGGGAGTGGAGGGCGAATTTGGGCCACCACCCGGACGAAAACACCCCGGGAGATTCGGGGCCGACGGGGTTCGTTGGAATCAACACAGTTGGATTGTCAGGGGAAACCACCACTCGACTTGAGTGTTCAAAAGTGAAAGGAAACGAGGCTTCAAAGAGGTAGCCGAGGCGGGCAATGGAGAGGGGCGCCAGAGCAAAAAACAGGAGGGCGACGCACAGCGCCAACAGCCATCCCAGGCGCTGGGTTCTCGGAGTCTTCTTCCCTTTCGCCACCAACCTCCCCCTTACTCTTGACTATGGGTGTATCCGCTGGAACTCCAGTCCTCGTCGGCCCCCTCCAGGCGAACCGCCCCCTTCCCCGGGACCACGCGTCCGATGGGGGTAAGGGGAGCCAATCCCTCTTCCCGAAATTGTCCAATGAGACCTTCCAGCGCCTCGGGAGCTACCAGGCACAGCAGCTCGTAGTCATCTCCGCCGCTCATGAGGGCTTTGCGGATCACATCGGGATACAGGAGTTCCAACGTTTGAAGCGCCGGGCTGCGGGGAATGGCTCGAAAATCGACAATCGCTTCCAGACCGGACGCGGCGCAGATGTGCCCGAGGTCCTGGGCCAACCCATCGGAAATGTCGATGGCGCTGGTCACCCCAGGAGTTTGGGCAAGTCTCTTTCCCTCTGCGATTCTCGCCGTGGGCCTCCAATATGGAGCCTCCAACTGAGGGACGAGGGCTCCTTCGACTTTGAACTCTCCTGCCATCCACGCCACCGCAGCGAAAGCCCCCCCCACGGTGCCCGTGACGGCCACAATGTCCCCGGGATGGCCACCGCTTCGAAGCAGCGGCTTGCTACCCTCGACAAATTCTCCACCCACGGTGAAGGAGAGCACAAGGGGGCCCGAAGTTCGAGTAAGATCCCCTCCCACAACGGGAGTTCCTGCCACTGCCGCCGCCTTACCAACGCCCTTGACCAGGTGTTCCAGCGGCTCGTCAAACCCCCACGACCGGGGCAAGGCCATGGAAACCACCATCCAGGTGGGTTCCCCTCCCATGGCGCCGATGTCACTGATGGCCGCGGTCGCCGTCCGGAATCCGACGTCTTCCCAACGAGTTGTCGGGGATGGAAAATGAACTCCCTCGACAGCCATGTCCACGGTGACTACCGGGGCGCCCAAGGGACGCCGAAGAACGGCACAATCATCCCCGGGCCCCACCACAACCCCTTCCCCAGTGGTGGGGAGAAGTTCCAGGAAGCGGCGAATGTAGTCGAACTCGTTCACGGAGAATCCTCAATGGAGAGGAGAATTGCGGTGATATTGTCCCGGCTGGTTTCAAGGGCTTTGTCGACGAGAACGTCGAGGCATGCAGAGGCGTCCTGGCAACTTTCCAGCGTTTCTTTGATGAACTCTTGTTCCAGCGCCCCGGAGAGACCGTCGGAGCACAGCAGGCATTGGTCTCCAGGCTGGATGACAACCTTCACCTTCTCCAGGGAGAACCCTTTTCCCAGACCGACGTGGTTGGTGAGGGCACCGGATTCATCCACTTGGGCGTGTGTCGCCTCTAAGAGCTTCCCCTGGCGGAAGAGGTACACCGGACTGTCCCCGGCATAGTACACGAAAGCCTGCCGGAAAGAGGGGTCGGTGAGCACCGCGCAAACCGTGGTCCCCATGCCGTAATAGTCCTTCTGACTCTTTCGCATGTCTGCCACGACTTCGTTGGCTCGAAACAGGAATTGCTCCAGCGTTCGGTTGGCCTGGAACTCTATGCGTGGAACCTGATAGTAGTTTGCCACCTGGTCCACAGCGATGGAGGCGGCCATGGCGGCCCCTCGATAAGACCCCATTCCATCGGCGACGACAAAAATGGAGCCCCGGGATTGGGTGGGGAGATCCTTGGAGTCGTGGTAGATGCGGAAGGCATCCTCGTTCGCTTGCCGAACCCTACCCGTCTCGGTTCTCCCCGCTACCTGTGCTTTCGCCATGGAGCTGCTCACTGGTCAAAGAGTAGAAAATCCACCGCCCACGAAGTCTTCTTGTACATACTAAAGTCGCTGTTGGAGAAGTTGTCAATTTTGAAGAGCGGATTGAGGGATGCAGTGAGGTTGATCCGTTTGGGTCCCAGCGGGATGAGATCCAACCCCAGGATCTGGGAGATCGGTGGCAACTTCACTTCGGTCACTGGGCCGTCTGTAACCAAAGTCCAGAAGGGATAGCCGGTTTCATCGCTGAAAAGGATGTAGTTGAAATCGGACTGGGCACCGGGGGTCCAGTAGTCCCACTTCAGCGTCTTGAAATCAAAGAGAGACCCGCCTGAAGGCTGGATGATGCGAGGATAGGCCATGAAGGGCCCCATGTTGTATGCCTGGATGCCGGCCAGAAGCAACCGTCCCTGGTTGTCTGCCCACAGCGCCTGATAGTCCTGCAAAGAGCCGGTGTCCAAGGCTTCCCATTGATCCCCAACGATTCGCCAGGCTCGGCCGTCATCTCCAGCCACCACGGCGACTCCCGGTGCCGGCGCGGTGATGGCGTTGGCCCCCAGAGTTTCGTCCAGTTCGTAGATGGTGAAGAGGGCTCCATCGTATTGAAGGGCGGTAGCGGGAGAGGCAGAGAGCCAGATATCGTCAGGTCCCGAGCCGTCAATGCCGGTGAAGTCCATATAGCTGTAGGAAGCTTTGAGGGAGAATCCCTGAGCGGAGTAGCGCCATAGCGCAGAGGGAGAGGTGATAATCCACAAATCTTCAAAATCCGAGCCCCAGAGTCCCCTTCCAGCATACCCATCGGGTAGAACAGTGGTTTCGAGGAGCTGGGTCGTGGATACCCGAGCCATCGCTTTGGAAAAGAGAAGCACCGCTTCCCCGTCGTGCCCCCAGATGTCCAACACCTTCGAAGAGAAGCCTGTCTCGAGACGAGTCCACCCCACCCCACTGAAATACCACACGGTGCCTTGGGTACCGCCCAACCAGAGTCCTCCATTCTTCTCCTGGAACAGCATGGAGAATCCTTCCTCCCCCGTAGCCAGGGGAAGAGGTGTCCAACCGGTTCCATAGGTTGTCGTGAAGCCCTCCCCCAAGTTGCTCACGACAATCACGGTGCCGTCGTCTCGGCGGGCGACTCCAACGATGTCTCCCTTCATGGGGGGGAACCAGCGTCTGGACACATCGGAGTCCATCACCAGCATTCCGTCTCCCGAGAGAGTCTCCACCTCGGTGACCATTCGAACGGCATAGGGCATCCCGTTGTTGGACTGTGCCTGAACCGACGCATAGAGCGAGTAGGTCGCACCTTCCAGTGGGCCCGACATCGCCTCGGGAAGTCTCTCGGCCAGGAAGTAGCCGTCCTGGGAGTTCCACACCGGATTCTTGGGCATCGCCAGGTAGCCCTCCTTGCCCAGCTCGATGCTGGAGAGGAGGTACGGCTGTCTGAGCCCCTGGGGATACTGGGGCAAGTCGTAAAAGGCGATCTTCCCCCGCTTGCTCAAAGGAATGTCCAAGGTCACATCGTGCCCTTCGACCACCTTGTCCTTCAGCACGATGGCCCCTCGAGCGACCCCCATTACGGTGGGGTCAAAGACGCCGGTCATGGGATGGACCCAGCCGCCGTAGCAAACCACAGCGGCGTTCCCGAGCTTGGAGTTGATGAAGTAGATGTGGTGCTTGTTGACGATTCCACCGTCCCCGGGATCGGGGGGATACCCGAACAGGGAGCTCTTGGATGACTCGCACCGGACTCGAGACTGAGGAGCGCGAGGAATGCACTGTACCTGCCCCATTCCAGTATTGGCACACACCATGCTGGCGGGACAATCGGTGTCCACCAGGCAACTGCGGGTGCAGAAGGTGCCTTGGGTACCCAGGGGAGCACAGACGAATTCTCCTTCCCCTTCGGCAGCGGCGCAGTCGGAATCTTCCTCGCAGAACTGGCAAAACGGAGCAGTCACCTGGGGAATCCACGAACACTCTCCGGGTGGAACGACGACATACTTGTCCATGCCGTACACCCTGCCGGTGACCCAGGCCTTCGGGGGCACATACGTGCCACTGGTTCCACCGCTTGAGGTCACCTTGGGTGACAAGATCACGGTGACGTTTCTGGCGTCGAAGTGGATGACGCTGTAGAAGCTGTACCCCGGTGCAGCGGCAGTGATGGACTGCTTTCCATAGAACCCCGGCTGGGAGAAGGTGATCTGCCCGTTGCCGTCGGTATATCCTTTCAACTTGGTGGTTTCGTCTCCCCCCACAATCACCAGCGCCGAGAGGACTCCATGGCCGTTGGAGGCATCGAGAACTGTGACGTTAAGGGACTCGTCCAATGGACCGCCCCAGGTTCCCCCACGATTGGTTCGAGGGTCGAAGTAGGTGTATCCAGAGGGAAGGGTGACGTCTTCGTGGGGCCCGTCGAGAACAACATCCACGACCCCTTCTTCATGGGCCGGTGCTCTCAAGGTGACAAGCCCCGAGTGGACGAAGTGGACGTCGAAGGCATCCTCCCCGCCGAACCGCAGCGAACCGTCCTCGGGAAGGCCCGAGCCGTGCACTCGAATCCAGGTTCCTCCGGCCTGAGACCCTGTGTCGGGCTCCAGGAAGTAGATGGTGGGCTTGTCTTCCATGTAGGTGTAGGCACCGGGAGCGACCCCCACACGACCGGCTCCAACTACGGAGACGTCCACCGGTCCCGGGGACCCTGGAGGGGTCACGCAACGCACCTTCTTTCCATTCTGGAAGACCGGATCGCCGGCCACGGAGCCGCCCAATCGGACCTCCCCGGAAGAGGGAAATCCGCACCCTTCAATGGTCACCAGCGTTCCTCCGCCCAAATACCCGGAGCCTGGAGTGACCGATTCGATGTGAATGGCGTCTTCAAAAATCAGCCCCCCCGCCAGAAGGTCAACCCCGCTGTTTCCAATCACCTGAAGGTCAGCCATTCCGGGTTCGTGGGGGGGGATCTTCAGTTGCAGGATTCCATCGTCCTCGTTGCTTCCCACAACCTCCAGCGGAGAGCTGTCCATGAGGATCTGGTACCAATCAAAGGTGAAACCACCGGCGACCACCAGGGTAGCCGTCCCGCCATTGCAAGCAGGGAAGGTGGACGGAATCAAACCGACGATTCTGGGAGGCCCCGAGGTTGATGCCTGGGGATCGACATAGAGGAATGCTTCCCCCTTCACAAGGTCTCCACAGGGCGTTTCCAGGGTCAGCGTCGCCACCCCATCTGAATCCTGCGCAGGGGTCCGGAATTCAACCCATTCTGGTGCGATGAAGGTCCACTGAGGAACCTCCACACCTCCCAGGGTGAGCCTCATGTCCGGGGTAAAACCGGTCCCTTTGAGTCGCACCAGGGTGTTCCCGGTGACGGGCCCGAGGTTCGGGCTCATGGAATCGACTGTCGGAGGAGACAGGTAGTCGAAGCCGTCTGTGAGTGCTGCCTGGTCCGTTCCGCAGCGAAGCACCACGTCCACTGGGCCGCACCCTCCTGGTGGGGTGACGGCAAAGAGGGTGTAGGAGTCCGAGGGCAGGAGCTGGGTCGCCGGCCGGCCACCCAGAAAAAGTCGGCAGGAAGGTTCAAAGCCGGTTCCACGAATTTCTACGGGGAGGTTCCCAGCGCCGCTTCCCGTTGCGGGGGAGATGGTTTCGATTGTGAGCTTCGCCACATAGGTGAACGCGTCGGGAATCACGGCCGAGTCCTGCCCCGTAACGATCTTGACGTCCACCACACCGGGCGCGTGGGGAGGGGATTCTACAGTGAGGTAGTGACTGTCCACGACAAACAGCTTGGCCGCCTTGTTCTCCCCGAAGAAGACTTCCATATCGGAGACAAAGCCCCCCCCCACCAACATGACGAGGTCTCCGCCATAAATGGAGCCTGAGTTGGGGGCCACCTCCACCACTGAGAACTCCTCGACGTCCACCGCCGGAAGGTCCAATTCGTCCACACCATCGGGGATCCAGATGTCGGCATCGGAGAGGTTGGAGTTGGTGTCGTTGGGACCACAGGGCTCTGCCCGTTCCACGGGTTGGGCCCACGCAGTCCGTCAAAATCCACGCATCCGGCCACCAGCAGGAGGAAACCCATCAGGCCGACCATTTTTCCAACGCGGATCAACATTTCCTCCCAATTTTGCAGGCTTCTTCAGCGCGCCGCCAGGGACCCATTTTCCGGAACCTCCAAGCCTCACCAATATAGCGATTTGAAAGCGAAAAAGGTAGCGATTCATCAAGAATTGGAGCGCACCGAGGGGAGTTTAGCGGGTCACGATCCTGCAGAGTTGTGCGTGAACAGGTCTCGGGCTTGGGTTGTGGCTTCCTGGAGGATGCGGTTGTATTCGTCAGCGGGCATGGAGTCTTCCAGTTCGGCGACTCGTTCGGTCAGGGTGGCGACGAGCCCGGTTCGCAACTTGGAAGCCAGGTAGTGAGCCATCACGAGTGCATGGAGTGCTTCCGGTTCTCTCCCCAGCTTGACCAACGCAGCGGCAAGCTCTGCGTTGGTTCGAGAGAGCCCGGAGTAGTCCCGCAATTCCTTCTCGAGGGCCACCGCTTCCTCGTATGCGGCCACCGCCTCAGCGGTCTCTTTGGATTCGAAAAGAACATTTCCCAGATGATGTTGGGCCGTGGCGATGCCGGGTTTGTCATCCAACTCCCGGTGGATGGCCAATCCTTCTTCGAAATACTGACGAGCCTTCGTGAGGTCTCCTCGTTGATCCAGGATGCGGCCGACATGAATCTTGCAACGCGCCACTCCTCCCCGACGACCGGCTGCCTCCTCCATTTCCATGGATTGCGTGTACAGCTTCTCGGCTGCGCTGGACTTTCCGAGGCGTTCGAGGACCATCGCCATCTGGCGGTGGCCGGCGGAGACCCCCGATTCGTTTCCCGACTCTTGATAGATGTCGGTTGCTTCTCGAAACGCCCGAGCAGCTCGGTCGAGCTGCCCTTTGAGATAGAGAACGTGTCCTTTCTGAGTCGTGGTCACTGCCAATTGCGCCATATCATCCATCACCCGCCAGTTGTCGACGGCCTGGTCATACCACTCCAGCGCGCCGTTCAAGTCCCCTCTGCTGGCCGATTGAGTACCCAGGAGGTGATACCCCTTTGCCATGCCCTGAAGGTTTCCCCCTTGGGAGAAAATCTGCACGGCTCGAATAAGGAAGAGTCGCGCCTTTTCCCACTCCCGCTGGGCGATGTGGTGTTCGGCGATTCGCAGGAGGTATTCAGCAGCCGCGTCGCCACTGAGGGACTTCAGGACTTCCTGCAACTCAGCGTCACTGGTGATGAAGCCGGCTTCGTCCGATCCCGGCGTCTCCTCTTCGAAGATCGGTGGCGGGGTGGGCCAGGCAAAGTATCCCCCTTTTCCCTTCCACAGCTCCGAAGCCCCTTTGACAAAGGCACCCACAGAGCTTGCCAGGATGACGAGGACCACCGGGTAGTCAACGAGCTGCTGGGCAGCGGCGACACGACCGAACCGGGAAATTTCCCCTGGGTCGGCGGGGTGACCCTTCTCCTCTCCAGGGAACTCATACAGAATCGGGATGCGCTTTGTGCCCTGGGTGTAGAGAGCGATGGCATGTGCGATGGCCTGCTGAGGGTCCGTCTCATGCACCGCAATGTGTTCCCATTGAAGCTTTGGATAGGCCTTTGCAAAAAGCCGCAGGGCCGTCTGGACCTGTTCCTGGTTGGAGCAGCGCAACACCGTCAGGCGCCGCTTGCTGTCCTTTCCAGCCAACACCTTGCCGACTCCGGCGAGGGTGGTCTTAATCTTCTCTTTTAAGGAGGGAACGGGGGGCATTTAGAACTTCCCGGTGAGGTTGAACATGAGGGTCCATGTCCATTTCTGGGTGGTTTTGAAGCGGTTGCCGATCTCGTCCCATTCCTCGACGTATTTCGGGTTGTACTCGTTGTCTCCCAGCAGGTTGTAGCCGTCCACCGCCTGGTTGGGGTCCAGCGGCTCGTTCTTTCCGGCGTCGGCAAAGGTGATGAAGTGCGGCTGCACGAAGGCGAACTGGAAGGAGGTGCCCACGGCGAAGTACTTCAGGGGCTGGTAGTGAAGTCCAAACCAGGCCGAGTAGATCCCGTAGTGTTCGACATCGGTGATGCCGTCGGTGCGGGGGGCGGACCCGTCTTCCAAGGCTTGCTTGGCAGCGTCGGGTCCCTTGTTGGGGTCCTGCTCCATTCCAACCAGGGTACCGGTGTACACCGTCTTGTCGCAAATTCCGCTGCAAGGGGAACTTCCCAACGCCTCGAACAGCTCCGAGTACTCTCGCCCTTCGAAGACATAGTCGAGACCGAAGCCGAGATCGATGGTGAAGTGTCGCTCCAGTTCGGGAACTTCCCAGGGAATGAATTCGGTTCCCAGCTTGAGCCCCATGCTGTTTCCCGGCTTCTGCAAGGTCTGGGTGCGCTCGTTCAAGTTGTCAAAGAGGCTCTTGTCGGTGCTCACCGAGATATTGCCGTGGAGGTCGAAGTAGGGCTCGAAGAAGGAGGTCACCCGCCGGGAGATGGCGGTGTTCAGCTCCACCTGGAACAGCCCGGTTCCCACTGCGTCGTTGCCGGCTTCCCGGACTGTTGCGGTGGGAATTCGGAACATCAAGCCGATGAGCCAGGACGGATACTGGTGGTCACGATTGTAGTGCCAAGGCGCCCATCGAAGGCCCAATCCAATGTCTCCCAGTCCAGACCGCTTGCGTCCATTGAAAGGAACGTCGAACAACTGCCCCGGCAGCGAATTCGCCGTCGTGGGGTCGTACGGAGCCGCATCGGGGTCGATGTCGCTGATGTACTGATAGCCGCCGGCGGGAATGTCGGAGTGCATGCTCAGGTTTCCCTGATCAGACATGACATAGGGGAGGTCCACCACCAACTCCAGATCCCGGAACAATCCGATGGCCAGATTGAAATGCATGATGTGCTGGGTTCTCTCGTACTGGAGTTTGTTGGCCAGGTCGATCTTCCCTGCAGTGTAGTCAACAGCCTCCCGCAGGATTTTGGAAGACTCCGAGTGGAACTCGTAGTTAATGGTTAACCGGATATCGAAGGGGTCGTCCCGGTCAAAGGAACTCTGAACGTCGGTGATCTGAGCGCCCAACGCCTGGGTGGAGAACCCCACACATGCACACAGGGCCACCAGAAGGACAGTTCGTTTCATGTCGCCAATCCTCGTTGCGAGTCGGGTCATCATTAAGGTAGTGTTCGCAGTTGACACCACTGAATTTTCTAGCAGAGCGGCTGGATCAGTGTCAAGGCAATTCTCCCTCGACGGGGGGGCCGATTTTGCTTGACAGTGGCGAAGTGATAGGTAGTATGGTGCGCCTGTTGTGACAGCGTGTAGGAGGCGTATCATGTACGCAGTGTTCAAACTAGGCGGAAATCAGCACCGAGCGACGGTTGGAGATATCGTTAAAGTCCAGAAGCTGGACGGAGACGTAGGGGCGACGGTGGAAGTTACCGACGTCCTGATGGTTCGCACCGATAAGAAGGCTATCGTCGGCACGCCGACAGTAGCGGGTGCGAAGATCATCGGCGAAATCGTTGATCAGGGCCGAGACAAGAAAGTTACGGTGGTCAAGTTCAAGCGTCGTAAGGATTACCGACGCAAGCAGGGGCACCGTCAGTATTTCACCACTGTGAAGATCACCGAGGTTGTGATCCCATAAGTGCTTTCAGCGGGAGGAAGTCATGGCGCATAAAAAAGGTCAAGGAAGCTCGCGAAACGGTCGTGACAGCAATTCGCAACGACGTGGCGTCAAGCGTTTTGGCGGTCAGATTGTTCGTGCAGGCAACATCCTTGTTCGCCAGTGCGGAACCAAAATTCGCCCCGGTGAAAACGTAGGACTCGGTCGGGACTACACGATCTTCGCGAAAATCGACGGCCGTGTGGATTTCTACAAAGCTCGAACTGGCAAAGTTACTGTCAGCGTGAGCCCCGTCGAAGGCTAGACGGACCGAAATCCCCCCCACCGAACCTACCTGCATCCATCAGGTCAACCAAGGTCAACATGTTTGTCGACGAAGTTGTTCTAACCGTTATCAGCGGAAACGGCGGGCCAGGCAGCAAGTCCTTTCGTAGGGAGAAGTATGTCCCCAAAGGGGGTCCCGACGGGGGGGACGGCGGCAGAGGCGGCGATGTATTCATCGTGGCCTCTTCCCACAAGAACACCCTCGTCGATTTCCGGCACGTTCACGAGATGAAAGCCGATAACGGCGCCTCGGGGGGGTCTGCGCACTGCACGGGTCGCTCCGCCGAACCGTTGATGATTTCGGTCCCCCCGGGAACCCTCATCTTCGACGACGCAACCGGAGCGCTTCTGGCAGATCTGGACCACCTCGAAGCCAGCTACCTGGCAGCACCCGGAGGAGATGGAGGGAAGGGCAACGCCCGTTTCCGCTCTTCTGTGAACCGGGCCCCTCGCTTTGCTGGAGTCGGCTACCCGGGAAAGACCATCCGCCTTCGCCTGGAGTTGAAGCTCCTTGCCGACGTCGGAATCATCGGGCTTCCCAGTGTTGGAAAGAGCAGCTTCATCGCCCGAGTCTCGGCCGCTCGCCCGGAAATCGCCGCATACCACTTCACGACCCTCATTCCCAACCTCGGAGTAGTCGAGCACTTTCCAAACTTCCCCTTCGTTGTGGCCGACATGCCTGGTCTTATTCAGGGCGCTCACGAAGGCAAGGGGCTGGGAATTCAGTTCCTCAAGCACATCCAGCGAACGCAAGTACTCCTGCATCTCATCGATGTCACCAGTGAAACCCCCATGGAAGACTGGGAAGGCATTCGCCACGAGATGGAGCAGTTCGACCCGGAGCTTCTCAAGCGCCCCGAGGTCATCGGACTCAACAAGATCGATCTTCTTCCCGATGGTGCCGAGGATGAGCTGGTGCAGGAGTTGATTGAGGCGTTCAAGAAGATGAAAAGAAGAGCACTCCCTGTTTCCACAGCGACGGGGGTCGGAGTTGACGCTCTGTTACGGAAGGTCGCCGTGGTGCTGAAGAGAAGACGAGAGACACTTCAGATCGACTCGTAGACACACTCCCCTGCCACACAACTGTCCACCGTTCACTCATCTCCATCAACACATTTCATCGCAGAACCGCGACAAAACAGCGAATCACACTGGTCGTTCACAGTGCATGAATCTCCGTCGTCGCAGGGTTCCCCGGGAAGCGCCGTGTAGAAGCACCCTCCCGATTCCTCTGCGCACTGGTCCACGGTGCAGGAGTTCAGATCGTTGCAGTCCGCATCCTGGCCAGCACAATGCCCTTCAAAATCGCAGCGGTCGTCCTGAGTTCAAACGACCCCGTCGTTGCAAGACGATCCGGCAAGAATCTCGTGAACACATCCCACCCCCGCCTTGCACACGTCCTGGGTGCACGGATTCCCATCGGCGCAATCTAGGAACTCACCAATGCACACACCCAGTTGGCATGTTCCGTTGGAGACACAGGGGTCATCGACACCGCAGCTTCCCTCCACAATGCTGTGCTGACATCCAACACCAGGCACGCAGAAGTCCCCGGTGCATGGGTTCTCATCATCGCACGACTTCAGGGTGACGCCGACGCACACTCCCGACTCACAAAGCTCTCCCACGGTGCACGGATCATCGTCCAGGCAAGCAACGCCGTCCAGAGTCTCCTGGACACACCCCAACACAGCGTCGCATTCCTCAACGGTGCACGGATTGTCGTCGTCACAGTCAACCAGAGTCTGCGGATCGCACAGCCCTGCCTGGCACTCACCGTGCAGGGCACAGGCACCTCCGGTATCGCAAGGCTCGCCGTCAGGCTGCAGCACATGGCGGCAGCCCAAACCCTCGTCACAGAAATCGTCGGTGCACGGATTGCCATCGTCGCAGTCGACATCCAAGACGCATGTCGTCGTGACGTCCTCTTCCATGAGGTCGCATCCACTGCACAAATCAGCCCAATCACCGCCTTGATCCGCCAAATCCAGGATGTCTTCATCGACTCCGGCCACGTCTTCGTGCACGTCTGGAAACTCCGCAACATCCCTTGTCACGGAGTCTGCACCAGGCTGGCACCCACAAAGAAGGAGCACCATAATCGCATTGAAGAACAGTCTCATGGGCATCACCTCAGTAAGATCATAGCACAAGTACCACCGCACCCACTCCCCTCTTTCTGTTCCATTCCCCCTTTCCCTGACGGGTGAAAATGGGTACTCTGTCTTGAACTCGACATAGGGAGATTTGCGATGGAACCGTGGCGCCAGCTAGCCAAACGCATATTGGAAGAGAATGACCGCAGACGAATGCTGGATCACCTCGTCGATGAGGCCGTGGAGATGTCGGGAGCCGAACGGGGAATGCTCCTGTTGAAGGATTCCCGAACCCACAAGCTCCAGATTGAATCGGCCCGAAACCTCGACCGTGAGTCGCTCAAGGGGCGTGAGGCCCGTCTTTCCTTTCATGTCGCCCAGCAGACTGTAGACGGTGAAGCCACCCTCCTTCTTGACGATGCGGCGGGACACCAGGGCTTTGGCGGGTTGAATTCGGTATATGAATTGGGGCTTCGCTCCGTCCTCTGCGTTCCCATCTGGTCCATAGGCACTGTCGTGGGAGCAATCTACGTCGACTCCCGTTTCATCCCCGAAGCGTTCGGCGAAAAGGAGGCCAGGAAACTTGAAGGATTGGCCGACTTCACCGCGCTGTTCTTGGGAAAGGACAGGCTCAAGACGGAAGTCGAGTCGCTTGAGGTTGCTGTCTCCAGACTCACCAGAAAGCTTGAGAAGATTCAGCAGCAGTTGGACGAGTTTCAACGCATCACCCACCGTGGAGCCCGCACCGGCGATGCCCCGGACCCTAAGGCCAATCGCTTTCCACCAATCATCGGGGAGAGCGAGCCCATGGTGAAGATGTACAACATCATCCAGAAGGTGCTGGACAACGACATCACCGTGCTAATCCAGGGAGAGAGCGGCACCGGCAAAGAACTGGTTGCCAAGGCCATCCACGAGTACGGATGCCGAATGGACAAGCCCTTCGTGGCCATCAACTGCAGTTCCATTCCAGCCACCCTGATAGAAAGCGAGCTGTTTGGCCACACGAAAGGGGCCTACACGGGCGCTTCTCGAGACAAGAAGGGGCTCTTTGAGGTCGCCCACACAGGCACCCTCTTCCTTGACGAAGTGGGAGACATGCCCCTTGAGATGCAAGGAAAGCTCTTGAGAACCCTTCAATACGGAGAAATCCAACCCCTGGGTTCCTCCGAGACGCGACGGGTCGATGTGAGGCTTCTGGCAGCATCCAACAAGCCCCTGGATGACCTCGTAAAGAAGGGACACTTTCGAGAAGACCTCTTCTATCGGTTGAACATTGTCGCCATCTCCATCCCCCCCCTGAGAAAGCGAAGAGAAGACATCCCTCTTCTGGTGGACAAGTTCGTCCTGGACAATCGTGAACAGGGCATTTCCGAAGTGGAAGGGGTCACTCCACCGGCTCTCTTGAAGCTCTCGCAATACCCGTGGCCCGGCAACGTTCGGGAGCTTGAAGCGTCCTTGAAGAGCGCCTGCCTCTTCGCAGAACACAAGCTCCTGGATGCGTCAGACTTCGAGGTGCTGCAACGCTCCCGGGAAGGGTCAGCCGACGCGGGGGACCACCTCTTCTGGGAAGGGAAGACTCTGGCAGCAATTGAGAGGGATGTGATTCTCGCCGCGCTGGAGAGCAACGACGGCAACAAGAAACGCACCGCCGAACAACTCAACATCGACCGCAGAACACTCTACAACAAACTGAAACTGTACGGAAAAATGTAGTTGGCTGGAGGCTGAAGGCTGGAGGCTGGAGGCTGGAGGCTGGAGGCTTAGTCGACCTTGGCTTCTTCTTCGGCTTCGGGAGCTTCTTCGGCTTCGGGAGCTTCTTCGGCTACCGGAGCTTCTTCGGCTACCGGAGCTTCTTCGGCTACCG
>ERZ890953.1061-NODE-1061-length-14343-cov-15.536674_pt1 | contig 14343 bp, 10 predicted proteins | sample MGYA00521264_ERZ890953 | MGnify/ENA primary metagenome ERZ890953 (study PRJEB32303, sample SAMEA104408629) | aquatic metagenome | biome: Brackish water; feature: Chemocline; material: water | place: Baltic Sea | collected 2014-10-26T21:54:00 | depth 200 m ... | reverse complement strand
AATTGGTCACTCAAGAGAACGCCAAAGTCACAAAACCCATCTTTTAAGGATTACTCATTACTTTAAGCAATAAAATATTAGCGATTGCCATTTCATTAATCGTAGTCTCCGTTGTAATACTTGGATTTTATTTTGACACGTTTTTAAAACATAGATACTTTAGCGACGCCAAACAAAAAATGTCTTACGCGAAAGACAGAGTGTCGATAGATTTAGAATTGGCGCAAAATGAACTAAAGAAAGGAGTGGGGTTTATCGATACGGACGACTCTTTGATAGCTTCCGTAGAGTTGATAAACAACTATCAAAATAAGCGAAGTTACAACGCCATTTTGCTTGATGAAGAAAAAAAATATATCCTAAACGACCTTCTTGACAAGGTTAAAATATCATTGAATTCGATTATTAAAATATATGACAATAAAGAAGAACTTATCTGTTATATTTATAAGGATGAAAAGGGTTATAGAGAAAATTTTTTATCTTATGAAAACTCCAAAAAAGTCTTGTTCTCCAAATACGAGCATGAGAAAGATTACGTCAAACAAGAGTATTTCGAGAGTGAGTTCGCCCCATTTAAGCATATTAACTACTATAGTCAGCCAGAACTGAGTGATAAGACAGTTGTCACGTATCATTTTATGAATAATAAAATATACGTTAGAACTCATCATAGCGTATTTTATAAAGAAGATAAAACTAAAACTTTGCTTCATATGGAAATGAGCAAAGCGTTTGATGGCTCTTATTTTGACATGGTCTCAAAACAGTTAAACATAAACGTTTCCATCGAAGAGTCGCAAAATCAAAAGCTCCATGGTTTAAATATTTTTGACAACTTTATATTGGAGGACAAGGATATAATGGATAAGCAAAATAATTATTTGACTGTATATTTAATCAAGTCGCAAGAGGGTAACGCAAATATACTATTTTCACTTGACAAAGCCATGTTAAATAGCGCTCTGTCGCAAAATAGAAAGCAACTATGTTTCTTTTTAAGCGTATCGGTAGTTCTTATATTTATCTTTTTTCATTTTTTTATATATTTTAGAATTTCAAAGCCCATAGATAAAATAATGAAACAGATAACAAAGGTCAAACATGGCGATTATGGTCAATCGGACGTCGTTAAAACTGGAGATGAACTTCAAGAAATATCTTCAAACATAAACATGTTGGCGCAAGCGGTTAGCAGTCGTGAACGCTCACTAACGGAGTCTCAAAAAGAGTTGGAACGTCTTTCAACGCATGATGAACTGACAGGGCTTTTAAATAGAAGAAGTTTTAACGTCAATTTAAAATACGTACTACGAAAAGCCAAGCGAAACAAAACAAAAGTAGCCATACTGTTTTTAGATTTAGATCAATTTAAACAGATAAACGACACTTTAGGTCATAGCGTTGGCGATCAATTGCTTATGTCTGTCTCTAATAGACTGCGGTACGCTTTAAGAGATAGCGACGTTTTAGCGAGAGTCGGCGGAGACGAGTTCAATGTTTTTGTGGATGGTTTTAAAAACGTCATAGAGATACAGGCTTTGGCTCAAAAACTTTTGGACGCTTTTGAAGAGCCGTTTACCGATAGTGAAAATGAGATAGTCTCCTCCACCAGCATCGGGATAGCTATTTTTCCAGAAGATGGCGCAGATTCGGAAACTTTGATAAAAAACTCTGATTTAGCTATGTACATGGCTAAAGAGAAGGGGAGAAACAATTATAGTTTTTACGCTTCTAAGTTTTCAAAACGTCTCCAAGAACGCATGGACATAGTGCGAATGTTAAAACAAGCCGTTAAAAACAAGGATGAATTTTTATTGCTTTATCAGCCTAAAATTTCTATAACGTCAGGGAAAATAGTTGGAGCGGAAGCGCTCATAAGGTGGAATAGTCCCGAGATGGGATTTATGAGCCCAGACGCGTTTATACCCATAGCAGAAGAGACTCATATGATTATCGACATAGGCGCTTGGGTTGTAAAAAAAGCTTGTGAGGATTTTATGGCTCTCAAAAGCGCTGGAGACATGATGCATTTGCTCAGCGTCAACGTGTCGGGTATTGAGTTACAATATGGCGACATGCTGCAAACCGTTAAAGAGGCGATCTCTTCAAGCGGAATCTCTTCAAGCGAATTGGAGTTGGAAGTGACGGAGAGTTACATATCAAGCAATGAAAAAAACGCCATCGAAACGCTCAAGAAGTTTAGGTCTTTAGGAATCGAGTTGGCAATCGATGATTTTGGCACGGGCTACTCATCCATGAGTTATTTGCAAAAACTTCCGATCACCCGTTTGAAAATTGACAAGTCGTTCGTAGACGATTTGCCAGAATCGGAGGGCAGCGTCGCCTTAGTCGACGCGGTTCTTTCATTGGCTGAGGCTTTTCATCTAAACGTAACGGTGGAGGGCGTTGAAACGCAAAAACAATTAGACTTTTTTAAAGACAAAAAGTGTGACGACGTTCAAGGATATTTTTATTCAAAACCACTTCCTTTTGACGAGTTGAAAAAGTTTATAAAAGATAACGCCGTTTAGATTATTACCAAACGTTTCCTTTCTGCGTCTCTTCTTTTTTCTTCAAAACGTCGCCAAGCGCTTTGTAAGTGACTATGTCGTCCTCACCGCACTCTTTATGATAGTATCCTTGAAAATCGTAGTACTCTTTGCAATCACTGTAGTATTTAGCCGATATTCCGTGCTTGTTTACGCACCCTGAAAGCGTTATGCTTATTGTTATAAATATAAAAAGTTTAATCATAAAGACAATCTAAGCATAAAGTATGCCTAAACTTTAAAGCTATCCTTTGTTTTGCAAAATTCCGTTAAAAAGCACTCTTCGCATTTTGGATTCTTCGCCGTGCATACGTATCTTCCAAAAAGCACCATTCCCTGATGAAGGGAGTGAAGGTTGTTTTTGAATTTTTTCACTAAAGTCGTTTCCGTTTTGAGCGCCGTTTTATCATCGCTAAGTCCTAATCTATGGGCGACTCTAAAGACGTGAGTGTCGACCGCCATGAGATTCGCTCCAGTGTACTCTATCATCACGACGTTAGCGGTTTTTTGCCCAACGCCGGCTAAAGTTTGCAACTCCTTTTCGTCTAAGGGCACTTCACCATCGTAAAACTCCACGACTCTTTTAGCCATGGCTATGATGTTTGTCGCTTTGTTGTTGAAAAATGAGCAACTACTAATCAATCCTTTAACGTCATCTAAATTCGCTTGAGCCAACTCATATGGAGTAGGGTATCTTTGGAACAATGGGGGCGTTAAAATATTGACGCGTTTGTCAGTGCATTGCGCTGAGAGCGCTACGGCTACTACTAATTCATAAGCGTTTTTATAGGTTAACTCCGTTTCGGCGTCGCTATATCTCTCTACAAATCTCTGGTGAATCTCTTTTATCTCTATTTTGGTGGCTTTTTTCATAATGGTATTTTATCTTTTTATGTGATATAATCAAAACGGATATCTTCAAAAGGACTGTTTATGGGATTTTTTTCATTTTTTTCAACAGACAACGATGCGAGCGCGACAAAAAGTTTAATTAGGTCAAAAGACTTTCATGACTATTTTACGAAAGATTTTTTTAACGAGATTGTAAATCACAGTTCCTCAATGATCTTGTATTTTACAAAACAAGATGGTTGGATTGGCGCAAATAAAGTGTTTTTTGAGACAATGGGTTTTGGTCATATTGGGGAATTCCGTCGACAACATGAAAGTATCAGGGAAATATTTTTAAGCGAGAGCGAAGAAATTTTTACAGAAGACGATAAGAGCTGGTTGGATTATATCAAAAGGTACAAAAACGGTGGGTATTCAATTACAATATCAACGTTTGACGCGAAAATATTATCCATTCAAGCGAGATGTTATACGAGTTCATACAATCAAGAAATCTACGTCTTAGAGTTACAAAACGTTACGGCTCTTCATCAGGCGGAGATACATACAAAAGAAATCGAGTTATTAAAAACTAAATTTTTAGCAAACATTGGACATGAATTTAGAACGCCTATGAATGGCATCCTTGGATTTTTGGAGTTGTTGGATAAAACAACGTTGGATAAAAAACAGAGGGAATATCTAAATATGATAAACAAGTCCTCACGAAATTTGATGACAAACATAGAGACGCTTCTTGACTTGTCGCAGATGGAAGGAGGTCGTTTAGGCACTGATAATTTATCGTTTGAGTTATTACCCGAAATGGAAAAAATCGCAAATTCTTTTTTCGCATATGGACGAAGCAAAGGCGTCAATTTGTTGGCTTTTATTGATCCTAAATTACCTCGTGAGCTTATGGGCGACATAAAAAAGATAAATCAAATCATGGGCTCTCTCGTCCAAAACGCCGTTAAATTTACGCCACGCGGCGGTAAAGTCATTATGGAAGTTAAACTTCTAAAAAGACAGTTAAGTGGAGAATGCAATATTAGTTTTAGCGTAAAAGACAATGGAAATGGCATAGCGCAAGAGCAATTGGCGCTTATAGCCGAACCTTTTACGGCCAGTAATTTAGCGGATGAGAGACTTGGAATTGGGTTGAGTTTATCCAATGGCTTGGTGAAGTTGTTGGGTTCTGAACTTAGGATTCAAAGTGAAAAGGGAAATGGAACTTATTTTAATTTTATTTTAAATTTTAAAGAGTCTCATGGCCAAAGTTTTAAGATGACGCCAAAGCAAAAAGTGAAAGTGCTTCTACTTGAACAGGCTAAAGTTGACGACGCAAACTCATTGACGACGTATTTGCGTTCTTTCGCCATTGACGTCATTAAATCAAATATGTTAGATGAAAATATTTATGAGGACATTGACGTTCTTTATATTGTGGGAAGTCAAAATGATTCTTCTTGGATGTTTAAGCTAGCCTCATACTCAAAAAAAGCTCACATTGTGTTTCTCCTAAACGATGGTGAGAAATTACAAACAAAACTTACGCATGTAATTGACGAAGTCCTTTATAAGCCACTTCTAGCAAGTCAGGTAGCAAAGCATTTGTACGCTATATATAAAATAGAGACAGAAGAAAATAAAGAATCCAAGCTTCTCGTAAAAGAGAAGTCCTCCGCCTTGGTCGTGGAAGATAATTTAATTAATCAAAGGCTCATTCAAATACTATTACAAGAGTATAACATTGCCGTTTCAACGGCTTCCAATGGCGTGGAAGCCGTTAGCATGTGTCAGAAAAATAGATACGACATAGTATTTATGGATATTGACATGCCTCAAAAAAATGGAATTGTCGCTACAAAAGAGATAAAAGAAGCGGCAAATCCAAATGGTCAAACGCCTATAGTCGCTTTAACGGCTCTGGCTATGGAAGGCGACAGAGAGATGTTGTTGAAGGCCGGATTGGACGATTACATAGCCAAACCGCTTACTCGCGAAAAGTTGGAAAATATTTTAAACGCATATTTAAAAGTTATACCTGGCGTTTAATATCCATTAGCATAACCGTACTAAACTTTTGCCAAAATAACTCAAGGAAAGATAATGAACAAGGTAACAAAACTTTTAGCTACTCTTATGTTTAGCGCGACAATGGCAGGCGCTCAAACTTTAGTGACTGTTAATGGCTCGTCAATTACGCAGCAAGACGTAGACACTGAACTTATGCAAGCCACCCAAGGTAGATTCAATGAAGTTCCAGTGGATAAACAAATGGAATTTAGAAAACAAGTTCTTCAACAATTGGTTGCAAAAGAGCTAGTTTATGGCGACGCTAAAAAGACTGGCGTTCTTAATTCCAAAGAGTTTAAAGATGAGTATAAAAAACTTTTAGAAATAGCGAAAAAAAATATAGCCATTCAAGTTTGGCAAAAACAAGAGTTGGAAAAAGTTAGCGTATCAGATACTGAGTTAAAAGATTACTATAACAAAAACAAAGAAGAGTTCAATGAAAAAGAGAGCGTGCACGCTCGTCACATCTTAGTAAAAACGGAAGCCGAAGCCGAAGCAATTATCAAAGAGTTCAACTCTTTAAGCGGAGACGCGCTTAAAGAAAAATTTATCGAACTCGCAAAAACAAAATCAACGGGACCAAGTGGACCAAAAGGCGGAGATTTGGGTTTCTTTGTGAGTGGACAAATGGTTCCTGAATTTAATGAAGCCGTGTTTAAGCTCGAAGTGGGAACTGCGACTAAAAAGCCTGTTAAAACGCAGTTTGGCTATCATGTGATTTATTTAGAAGAGAAACAACCCGCGGCTATTAGAAAATTTGATGAAGTTAAGAGCATTATCGATCAACGCCTTAAACTAGAAAAATTTAAAGTCGCCGTAAAAGCGAAAATGCAAGAGTTAGAGAAAAAAGCTAAGATAGAAGTAGCTAAATAGTTAATGATAAACTCTCCAATCTCTAAGATATCTTTAGGGAAAAGAGAGTTTTTGGTAAAACGCGACGACCTGATAGATCCATATCTAGCGGGCAATAAATATAGAAAACTTTACTCTCTACTCAACGCTCCCTCTAACGCTTTGAACAAAATCATCTCTTACGGCGGAACGCAGTCAAACGCCATGCTGGCGATCGCGGCCATGTGCAAACGAAAAAACTGGGAATTTGTTTATTACACGAAGCCCGTTTCACTTTCGCTAAAAGAACAAGAGGGCGGAAACTATTTTCACTCCCTCTCTTTGGGCATGCGACATGTTGAAATCCAAGAGGAACTCTATAGAGATTTTATATCTTCGCTTCGTTTAAATTTGGACGAAAGAACGTTTGTGATAGACCAAGGCGGGGCGGATAAAAGCGCGCGAGACGGCTTGGAAGCGTTGGCTTCGGAGATTAGAGAAGCGAACTTGGATTGCAAATCTCTAGCGACTCCATCGGGAACTGGAACAACGGCGCTTTATTTGGCTTTGGCTCTGCCTGAATATAAAGTCTATACCACTCCATGCGTTGGAAATGGCGAGTATCTTAGAGAACAGATGTCGGCTCTTTGTGAAATTCCTCAAAACTTGATAATTATAGAACCAGATAAAAAATGGCATTTTGCCAAACCGTATCCCGAGTTCTTTGACGTTTACTCAAAGTTAAAAGAGGAGGGGATAGAGTTTGATTTACTGTACGCCCCCGCCATGTGGCTCTCTCTGATTAATCATACGAAAGAAAAAATTTTATATATTCACAGCGGCGGAGTGAGCGGCAATGAAAGCATGCTTAAAAGATATAAGCGTAAATTTAATCTATAAAGGTTACGCTCTCTTCTAAGCTCACCTTCTCGGGTTGATAAGAATTTATCTTCGCGTCTTTGTCTTCGTAACCCAGCACCACGCTATACAAAAGCGCTAGATTGTCTGGCGTTTGCAAAGATTGAGCGACAACTTTTCCAAATTCCGTTGTAGAACCTTGCGGGCAACTATCAACGCCAAATTCTTGAGCGGCCAACATAACGCTCTGCATGTAAGCGCCACAATCTATAAACGCGCCTTGAGCTTCGTCAATGTTGGCTTTATCGGTAAAAACAAAGATTACCGTTTGCGCTCCAAACCATTTGAAGTTGTCATGCCACATTTGAAGTCTCGTAGCGTCGTCTTTTCTGTCCACTTCCATAAGTTTGTATAACCCGGCTCCGGTAACGATACGGCGTTTTTTGTAAGGATTTGTCCACTTAACTGGATAATATTGAATAAATTGATCGTGAACGACCCCTTCGTTCATCTTCGCGATGATGGCGTCGCCAATGTTTTTCAAAGTTTGAGCGTTACTGATGGCGTAAGTCACCCATGGTTGCATATTTGCGCCACTTGGAGTGTGTCCCGCCGCTTGTAAAATTTCCTCTAATATCTCTTTTGGTATTTTTTCATTTGTGTAGGCTCTTTTTGAAGAACGATTTTTTAAAGCTTCTAAAACTGTTGGCATGGATATGTCCTAAATTATTTTTTTGAAATTATACCAAATAAGGTTCAAAGATTTGCTTAGACGAAAAAATTTATAATAATTTAATCATTAAGTTTATTGACTAAACTAACTTGACAAATACAGACTCAACTTGATATAATGGTATTACTTAAAATTAAAGGATATATCATGAGTAGTAATATATTTGAAAAACTAACGCATAACATGACTCAAGCAATCGAAAGTTCGGTTTCTCTAGCGTTACACAATAAAAACCAAGAGGTTCAAACGGAACATTTTTTCTGGGCGCTTCTTACAAATAGCGATTCTGTTTTAAATCAGATGTTTAACAAAATGAACATAGACAAACTAGCTATGGAATTGGATATTAAAAGCGTCACTGAAAAGTTGCCAAAATCTTCAAGTGTTTCTAAAGAAGACATTAGGTTGTCGAAAAACTTTGTCGCCACTTTAGAAAACGCTACGGGCCTGATGACTAAAAATGGAGACTCGTACTTGTCTGTAGACACTTACATCTTGGCAAATCTTAAAACGGAACCATTTGTTAGCGTATTGCCAAAATACATAAACGTAAGTGAATTGGCGAAAAATCTTGAAGCGACTCGCGGGGGAGCTAAGATAGATTCACAGAGCGCCGATGAGACTTTGGAGTCTTTGTCTAAGTATGGCATTGATTTGACGAAAGAAGCGGCGGAGGGCAAGCTATCCCCCGTTATAGGACGAGACGAAGAGATAACTCGAATGATGCAGATTCTAATTCGTAAAACTAAAAACAATCCGATGCTTCTTGGTGAGCCAGGCGTTGGTAAAACCGCGCTTGTTGAAGGATTGGCGCAAAGAATTCAAAGTGGAAACGTTCCAACGTCTCTGCAAAACAAAAAAGTCATCGCGCTTGACATGAGCGCCTTAATCGCCGGAGCGAAATATCGTGGAGAGTTTGAAGATAGACTAAAGGCTGTGATAGACGAAGTCAAAAAGAGTGGAAAAATCATTCTTTTCATAGATGAAATTCACACTATCGTTGGAGCGGGCGCGAGTGAGGGAAGCATGGACGCGGCAAATATTTTAAAGCCCGCGCTCGCTCGTGGAGAACTTCACACCATAGGCGCGACGACGCTTAAAGAGTATAGAAAATATTTTGAAAAAGATACGGCGCTTCAAAGAAGATTTTTGCCAATATCTCTCGACGAACCGACGGTAAATCAATCTCTTCAAATTCTTCGCGGCATTAAAGGGCGATTGGAGACTCACCATAACGTAACAATTACAGATAGCGCTTTAGTCGCGGCGGCAAAACTGAGCGATAGATACATCGCTGATAGATTCTTGCCAGATAAAGCGATAGATCTTATTGACGAAGCGGCGGCTGAGTTAAAAATGCAGATAGAATCAGAACCAAACGTATTGAGCAAAGTGAAGCGAACTCGCTCAGAGCTGATGGTGGAAAAAGAAGCTTTGAAAATGGAGAAAACTCCAGCGAACGAGAAACGCCTAATTGAGATAGAAAAAGAGTTGGCGGACGTTGAAGAGGAAGTGCGAAAACTCACTTCTCAATTTGAGACTGAAAAAGAGGTGTTTGAGAAAATATCGAAGATGAAAGTCACCATAGAGGCTAAACGAAGAGAGGCGGAGATGGCGAAAAGTTCTTCCGACTTTAATCGCGCGGCGGAGATAGAGTACGGAGACATTCCTAAGTTGCTTAAAGAGGAGAAAGAGATCAATGAAAATTGGAATAAGCTTCAAAGCGAGGGAACTCTACTAAAAAATAGCGTTGACGAAGCTTCCATCGCGTCGGTCGTTTCGCGTTGGACCCACATACCCGTAAACAAAATGTTGCAAACGGAACAGGCGAAAATCCTTCATGTCGAAGAGGAGTTGAACAAAACGGTTGTTGGACAAAGCAAAGCCACTCACGCGGTCGCTCGCGCCATCAAACGCAACAAAGCGGGACTAAGCAGCGCGAACACTCCGATAGGAAGTTTTCTCTTTTTAGGACCAACGGGCGTGGGAAAAACGCAAACGGCCAAAACGTTGGCGAAATTTCTTTTTGACAGCGAGGAGTCCTTGATTCGCATAGACATGAGCGAGTATATGGAAAAACACGCCGTATCGCGTTTGGTTGGAGCCGCGCCTGGCTACGTGGGTTATGAAGAGGGTGGACAACTCACAGAAGCGGTTCGTCGCAAACCTTACTCCGTAGTTTTGTTTGACGAGGTGGAAAAAGCGCATCCTGACGTATTTAACATGTTGCTTCAAGTTCTTGATGATGGGCGTTTGACAGACAATAAAGGCGTGACGGTTGATTTTTCAAACACGATCATTATTTTGACTTCAAACATCGCTAGTGATAAAATCATTACTTACGCGGGGAGCGAAGAGTTAAACGACATGGTTATGGGCGAATTGAAACAAGCGTTTAAACCGGAATTTTTAAATAGACTTGACGACGTCGTAATCTTCAACGCGTTGGGACAAAAAGAGATAGTCGACATAGTCGACATCTTTTTTGGCGAGATTGCCGCGAAGGTTAAAGATAGGGACATAGAGTTGGTCTTAAGCGCCCAAGCCAAAGCGTACGTGGCGGAAGCCGGATTCGACCCAGTTTATGGCGCTCGTCCTCTTAAACGCGCTCTATATGAGATAGTCGAAGACAGGCTCGCCGATCTAATCTTGGAAGGGCGAATAGTTGAGGGTACTCGAGTGGAATTTCTTATGAATGATGGAGAGATGCAAGTTAAGCTTTCATAAGCTTAACTCTTTTATATGTTCCGTTATGTCTAAAGGTTTTCCAAGATAAAAGCCTTGGGCGTAATCAACGCCAATCTCTTTAACGACGTTTAATATCTCTTTTGAGGAGACAAACTCCGCTATTGTTTGGACACGTAGTTTCCGCGCGAGTTCAACGATGGTCTCAACCATTATTCTAGAGTGTTGGTCTCTGTCTATGTTTGATATGAGAGAGGCGTCGATTTTAATAAAATCAACTGGAAGTTTTAGCACATGCGAAAAGTTGGAGTAGCCGCTGCCAAAATCGTCAAGCGCCACTTTAACTCCGTATGAACGAACTTTTACGCAAAAATCATACACAAGCTCGTAATTGTTAAAATCTTCCGTTTCAAGCAGTTCAATTGTTAGAAGTTCATTGAATTTATTTTGCTGTAAGACTTCAAATAAATATTTCATTGTTCTTTCGTTTTCAATATCGGTTAGGGAGAAGTTAATGGAACTATTAATGTGATATTTTTCGATTGCGCTGAGAGTGTTTTTTATTACTTCTCTTGTTATTTTGTAGTAAATTCGATTTGCTTTGGCAACTCTAATAAAATTAAAGGGCGGAATTATTTTTCCATCTTTGTCTTGTAAACGCGCCAATGATTCATACTTAATCTCTTTTGTCGCGTCTTGAATGGGAATGATTGGTTGAAAATGGGAGATTATAGCGTTATGTTCAAGCGCGTAAATGAGTTTTTTATGACAATCAATATCTTCTTGGTGTATTTTTTCCAACGTTTTGTCATCGTTAAATATGGAGAGTTGGGTATTGCGTTTTTTTGCGTCTTTGAGCGCCATGTCCGCATACGCCAGCATTTTCTTGTGACCGCTAAACGCGACGCCGCCGCTCATCATAAATTGAAACGTTTTTTCTTCATAAAAAAAGCGTTCTTGTTTGAAGGCTTTGAGTATGGTTTCTATCACCTCTATAAATGCTTGATTGCTTAGTTGGTGGTTGCTTTTAGAGGCTATCACAAACTCGTCGCCACCGATATGGTACAAGAACATAGTTGAAGTTTGAAGTTGTTCTTTTAAAAAATCAGCGCTCATTTGCAGGGCGACGTTTCCTACTTCTTCTCCATAAACGTCGTTAAAAGATTGAAATTTATCAATGTTTAAGATTGCCAAGTGCGTGAAATGATAAAATCTTATGTCCTCGAGCAGTTTATTTCTATTTGGCAAACCGCTAAGGAAGTGCATGTAAATCTTTTCATGAAGTTCTTTTGTTTTTTTAGAAATTTCCGACTCTAAGTCGTCATTGTATTTGAGGAGCTGCGTTTGCGCTAGTTTCAAATCTTTTTCCGCGTCTTCGGCGCGATTAAGTTCTTTTTTTAGTTCACTTTGCAAAATATTAAATTTATAAACTGAAAAGCTGATAAGTAATATGGCGATAAGAAACGAGAAGATAAGCATTTGGATGTTTATGTCATTGTTTTGACTTAAAAGAATGATTTTTCCATAAAGTTGAGCGTTTGCCAAGTCAATGAACATTTCTGTGTCTTTTGAAAATTGCATGGCGACGCTATTATAGCCAATCAAGGCGTCTTGAATGTCATCTTTGTCTTTAAAGTCTAGCGCTACAATAAGAGAGTGTTGCACGAGCTTATATGAGATTACTCTGTCTTTTATAACTTTAAAAGTTTGCAAAAACTCTTCTGAAATTTCTTTATGTTGCTCAATGAAGTCATCAAGTTTTGCAATACTAAGCTCTATTTGGGAAAACGCTTCATTCTCTTGAATTTCAGAGAAAGAGTCGTTGAGCAACGTTACTTGGAGTATCTGCGCTTGGTTGTTTTTTATGTCGTAATTAAGTTTATTTGTATAGTAGTTAAGCTTTATCTGACCTCTACTAAGGTACTTTAGCATAGAACTGTTTTCTTGAGTATTGTAGTAATTGACTATTAAAGAAAAGAGTAAGAGAATAAAGCTAATGATTATTGTGGAGTATATTTTATGGTTAAAAGTCATTTTATCCTAAAACCTTGCTTCAAGCGATAGAGATACAATGCTTTGCGTGGCGTTTTTTTTCGCAGGCTCGCCAAAGTGCCATCCACTTCCCGTGTAGGTTTCATGTATCCTGAGATAAGATAGTTTCGAGTTGAGGTATTTATGAAATTTCCAAACGCCATACGCTTCATAAGCGCTTCCCCTCGTGGCTAACTTGTTAAACATGTCTTCCGCTCCTTGAGTCGCGCCAAACCAATATTTACTCCCATAGTTATACTCGGCGCCAACGTTAAACGCTTCATTGAAGTCATATTTCGCTCCCAAATAGACTGAATGGCCATTTGACGTTAGCATAGTTCCAGTAGAGTAATCCGCCGTTGTAAATCCAGGGTCGTTGGGATCAGTTGGATTTATAATTTTATAATCATCAATTTGACCATTTGCATGAGGATTAGAGAGGGCTGAGTGTAAAAAGAGCGTTGTATCGCTATTCGCAACTTTTTCAACGTCAATGCCAACTCCAAAAGTTACCATTGTTCCAAGATTATGAGCGTCTGAGGCGTCTATGTCTGGACCTAGATAGGGATGCGCTTTGAAATCATTAAGCGCGTTGACGCCAAACGAAAGAAGAGAATTGCCTAAAAAGTGAAATCTTGCGTCTCCATAGGCGCCCATGATATTTGCGTTGTCTATGTTTTCTCTATTACATTGGTATGGGTAAAAATTGGCTCTTAAAGTGTATGCTTTCGCTAGTATGATTCTTAGGAAAGCATCTTCATTGAATCGTTGCGTTCCTATGATTCCGTAGGCGTTCATGTTAAACGCCAAAGCGGGAAACATAGACGTTCGTGGCCTCTCTTGGGCGTACTGCATAGGAGTGCCTCCTGAAGTGGGCAATAAACCAAAAGAAAAAGTAAAGGAGTAGTCGCTTCCTTTGTTTGGCGAGTAGTCCACATAAGCCTGGTCAACGTCAAAGGCGCTGCCAGCGTCTCCCACTTTTATGTCACGAGATAAGATGCAAACTCTTTGATTTGATTGAGAAGAGTTCATATAGAGCATTCGACCATGAAATTTTATATCATCCAAACTCATATCCATATTGAGGCGAAATCTAATGGACGACGCAATATCGAAGCGTTTCGCGTATTCATCCCTCCTTTGCTCTGTAAACATGGGATGAAGTGGAACAGAAATTTTCGTGTTTTCTCCCTCTATCATTCCATTTTTATAATCCAATTTATCAAAACGAAGAAGGAGCTCTGGAGAAAAGTTTATTTTGTCTAAGATCGATTTTTTTTCAGCCATCTCAATAATGGGCATTCTTTCATCTAAATCGTCTTGATGATATTTCATCTCTTCTTTGAGAACTTGCATCTCGTTTTCAAGTTTTTGAATTTTTAATTCCATGTTACTTTGAGTAGCAAACAAGAGCGCGGGTATTGAAAGTAAAAAAGTTTTTTTCATAGTTTATAATCCAGGTACTATGGGTTGTTGAGAATCGGCGGAGTGATCAACAAGGTATTTTTTTAATTCTTTTCTCGTCTCTTGAGGAAGAGAATCTAATTTGTACCTGATTAAGTGACGCTTGGAGGAGAAAACCCTTTCCCATTGAATAGCGGCTTTTGAACCACCATAGAGATTTAACGTTTTTGCAAGAGCGATTATGTCGTTAGCGGATAAAGGGAAGGCGATGCAAAAGAATAATACACAAAATAACAATTTCACCATGTCTCCTTTTATTATGCCTATAAATTATACAGA
>ERZ890953.1060-NODE-1060-length-14352-cov-4.915367_pt1 | contig 14352 bp, 10 predicted proteins | sample MGYA00521264_ERZ890953 | MGnify/ENA primary metagenome ERZ890953 (study PRJEB32303, sample SAMEA104408629) | aquatic metagenome | biome: Brackish water; feature: Chemocline; material: water | place: Baltic Sea | collected 2014-10-26T21:54:00 | depth 200 m ... | reverse complement strand
CTGACGGGTAAATGATAGTTCACTTTCAGGGACAAAAAATCTTCTGTTGATATATACGCCGATGACTGTTAATATAAATAATCCAACATAAGCCAGCAGAGGTATTACAAAAGGATTCATAAAACGTTTAACTGCCGTTTTTGGTGTAGCAATATATGGGATCTTTTTATTTGCCAAAGTCAATAAAAAAGCATAGAAGAATACGGGAACAGAGGCATACTTTAAAATCATTCCTCTCCAGTGAAATCCACTTTCCGTTTCTCTGTCTGCTAAAAACCGTTGAGCATATAAATATATGGCAGCAGCTGCAAACAGGATAACTGAACCCAATTGTATAAACTCAAGAATATCCATATTAGCCGGAACAATTTTCAGAAAAAAATACAGAAAAGGGATAAGGATGAAAAAGAACGTAATTGCTCCAAACAGATAGTATGTTCCTATGGACAGATAAGAAATTTTTTGCCAGAAACTGAGGTGTTTTAATGCAAAAGGAATTTCATCAAATAACAATTCAAAAATGCCCCGGGCCCATTTTAACTGCTGTTTGCAAAAGGATGCAAAATCTTCAGGCACCAATCCCCTGCTCACAATAACCGGATTATAAATGGATTTCCAACCTTTGGCGTGAATTCTGATAGAGGTTTGTAAATCCTCGGCTAATCCCATCGCATGTCCGCCTATACTCTCTAATGCTTTTCGGCGAAACGTACAATTGGCGCCAATGGCTACCGCTCCATTGTAACCAAATAACCCCATTTGAGTAGGTCCATAAAACGTATAGGTCTGCTCTGCAGCGCCTTTTGCGACAAATGACCGATACATGTTATAATATCCTTGACTAACCTGTACAAAACCCACTTTCTCATCTTTAAAAAACCCGAGAGTTTCATCCAGGAAATTTGGAAAAACAATATGATCAGGGTCTAATATCAAAATGAATTCCTCATTAGTCATACGGATCGCTTCGTTAACTTTCCCGGCTTTGGCACCCGGTAGATTTGCTAAATCCAACCACACTACTCCGTATTTTTCAGCCAACTCTTTAAACGCAACATCTTCGGTCCCATCCAACAAATAAGTCGTATGCGGATAGTTTAAATTTTGAAGCGCTTTGAAGGTCTTTTCAAACATTGAAACAGGTTCACCTGGTGCGGCTGTTGTAAAAACAGCAACACTCAGTCCGGGCTCAGGGACAGGCGTTTTCATGGGACTGCTAATCCTCAAGTAATTTATCCATATCAGTATAATTCTTAACATCCCGTACCAGAAAAAAGCACTCAAGATTACAAACAACGTGATATTGCTGATATGTTCTGTCCTGAACCACCATTCACTCATTTTATAGATTCCAATCAATCCGGCAAGGGTCAGGGATAAAAAGATAAACAAGTCGGTTCTGGCAGGAACTTTTGCACGCTTGCATACCCATAAATCATCCCGGAGTGATGTGTTCATCTTTTACAATCTTTATTTCCGCTTCTTTGCATTCCAGAGATGGATCTTTAGTTTCAGACCTGCATAATGCTCGGTATAAAAAAAGGTGCTATTATATCGGTAATCAGCACGAATGCTGACTTTTTTCGATAACTGCACTGAGGCAAAAGCACTGATAGTATATGGGATATAGCGCTCCTTGCTGAAATCCTTTTTGATAACGTAGCCTCCGGCACCATTCGTATCCGGGTAAAAATAAGGGATCTGCGCAGTGGCATAGAATCCTACGTTTCCGGTGATCCCGATATCAAATCCTTTCGCCGGGTGGATTCCTATTGACAACAGGGCGGAATTGATCATCTGTTGCTTCGGGGTGAAGTAGGGATAGTATATCCCTTTGATACCAACATCGGGATCATAGTTGGCAATGATCTCTGCTTTATTCCCCTCGTATACAAAGTTATTTTTATTTGATGTGCTGTAGCTGAAACCATATCCCAGACGGAAATCAAATACTGAAACTTTTATAGGGGGCGCAAGTCCCCACGCGCCGAAGGCATAAATGGAGTTATAGTCTGTCAGAAAGTAGTCCCAGTTGTAGGAGATCTGCCCGTTCCATGAATCGAAATTATCCCAGCTGACGGTTTCAGCAACATGATACTCAAGGATCACCGTATCGATGCTGCTTCCTGTAGAAAAATAGGGTTTCCGCTCGGCCTGGAAAATCGTGACCAGGTGGCGGTAAGAGCGTTTCTTCAATTCGAAGTTGGCCGTCCAGGTTGTGGTGTTTTTATATGGATACTTCAGGAAGCCTACGTCGGTTATCACGTTCCAGTTTCCGTAACTGATGAACATGTCGTTGCCTGCCTGAAGCCAGAGTGCGTTGGTAATAGTATCTCCCTGGGAGAAGAATGGGCTCCTTACGCTGAAACGCAGGGTAGAAAGCGGATGGAGCCAGATATTACTTTCAAGTACCGGAGAGATGGTTTGTAGTGGTTGGTTATCTGTATAATAGGAGCCAGTGATGCCGATCCAGGGAGATTTGGCCAGTAGGATTTCGTCAAGCAGGGAAATGGCTTCCCGAGTCTTCTGATCAGAGATACCTGAATCCCTTTTCACCAACTCTTCAGTCTTCATCATCGCCTCTTTATAATTCCCTTTCCAGAACGCCACTTTGGCAAGAGTAAGTTCTACCTGCGTGTTACCAGGATAATAGATAAGGAAGTTTTCCAGATACGGCATCGCCTTATCGTATTTTCCGATATTCACAAGCATATTGGCATAGTCAACCTGGAGGTACAGATTCTCAGGATTGTACCCGATAGCTGATTCATAAACCTCTTGTGATAGTTTATTGTGTTTGGACCAATAGGCAGTCTGGGCATATAACCAGGATGAGTTCAAATCTTTCGGATGAGCCGCATTGTAGGGTTCGAGCAGCTTCAAAGCAGCTTTTAAATTGCCTTGATCCCGTAAAGCTTTGACCTGTTCAAGTGTATCAATAACTGGTTGGGCTACCAGGGGATTCCAGGGTTTCATGGAGAACAGAACCAGAAAAGTCAAACAAACAATCAACCGCATCTTCATCTTCATATGTATAGTTATGGTAAGTGCTGCAAAGGTATGGATATTCTTACATATATATACGGTTTGTTTGTTTTGATCGGGTGTGATATATATCATAGTACACGGAAAGGGGTGGGGACCCTGATGGTGGTACGATCCCGAATGTAGAGACGGGGCATACCGTAGAGACGGGGCATGCCGTAGAGACGGGGCATGCCGTAGAGACGGGGCATGCCGTAGAGACGGGGCATGCCCCGTCTTTACCATGATAGATCCCGTACGTCGATGATGGATCACGGGCGACGATGGATCACGGACGATGATGGATCACGGACGACGATGGATCACGGATGACGATGGATCCCGGACGTAGAGACGGGGCATGCCCCGTCTTTACGATGATGGATCACGCCACCGTCGTGGGTTGTTGGGGATGTATCGTTCGATCAGGATCCGTTCGTGTTCATCCCGGATGATGTGGTCATGGTATCGAGGTAGCCATCTAAAACCAGGGTACCCGGTTTCGTGGATTTTTTTTGTTACGGCCGATTTGAAAGAGCCGATCACGTTTCCTAAAGTCGGAATGCGGCCTGTGGCGCCCATAAGCTTGGGATTCTCCTCAATGTTTGTGTATTGATCGGAAAGGATAATAATCCCGTGAACATGATCAGGCATCACAATGAAAGATCCCAATCTAACACCCGGGTAATGATAAGGAATTTTTCGCCAACACTCCCAAGCAAGTTTACCCGATAATGAAAGCAACATTTTTTTCTGGTAGACTGATCCAAAAACAGGATGTCGGTTTTTTATACAGATTGTGAAAAAATAATGACCAGTTGTGGCATAATCGAATCCTGGTCTACGTGCAGATTCGATGCGAAATTTTCTCCGAAATAATGTCATAGTATTTTTTGACATTAATCCGGAAAAGGGTCAAAAGGTAAACAACACCGAACAAAAAAATCAATGAAAGGATATTCAAAAAATCATCTAAATTAATCCCATATCTTCCACCATCACCGCCATCACCACATTCACTACCTTCACCACCCACACCACAAACTCGTCCCTCTATCTATTCTTGTCCTTCTCATTCTTCCGTCACCTCCGCAATAGCTATCGGGATTGAGCTCTGCAGGAAGAAAATGGTCAGAGGCGTTTCGAGATCAGCCTGTACAAACTCCCGGAAAAGGAAGCCATAATCATTATATGCCTGGATGGGAACGCCGTTTTCCATCAGCTTTGCGTTGGTAAGGAAATTGTACATGTCGGCTTGAGTAGGGAAAGATATCCGGGCAAAATAAATTTGCCCGCGGGGATCGGGAAGGATGACGGCATACATAGCAAGGCGTACCCGTACAATCAGGTTCTCCCAACCAAGCAAGCTGTTCTGCATCCCCAGCATCCCACTTACGAAGTCGATCTGGTTTCGGTTTTTGGCAAACGCCGGTGCATTGAAAACAGATGGCAATTCCAGCGGTGTCTGTGGATTGAGCAGCATCCATTTCTGCATGATGATGAAGCTGAAGTTTTGGGCAGTGGAGGAACCCGACTGATTTGTAATGATGATGTAGTAGCGCCCATAGGCCGACTGGTACTGATACTGGGTTAGGCAATCGTAAGAAGTGACAGAATCCTGCACCTTACACCCAAGTATATTGGTAGAGTACATCCCGAATGCGGCCTGGGGAGAATTCATAAGGTATGCCTCAAGTTTGAAGTCCTCCATCCCAACCATGAATTTCTGTACCAACAGAGCGGTGAAGCCATATTCAGAAATCACCGGGGCTCCGCTACCGTTATAGTTCCAGAGGGTTTCAGGGGTATAGTTGTTAGTACTGACCACAACGGCACCAGGAAGTTCATTCCCGGTCAATGGTTGAAATTGAGAAAAAACCGATGAGATGCCTATATAGATCAAGAGGAGGAAAATTGTATAGATTCGTTTCATGGGGTAATGCTTAATGTAGTTCAAAGATACATGGTTTTTCTTGCAAACAGAATTCGCCGTGAAGGCATGAAGGCATCAAGGCATCAAGGCATCAAGGCATCAAGGCATCAAGGCACAGAAATATCCGGCATCTGGTATCCAATTATCCAGTTATCCAGTTATCCAGTCATCCAGTTATCCAGTTATCCAGTTATCCAGTTATCCGGCATTTCACAATTTTCCTTATACTTGCATCTTAATCCTTGAGCTATGAAATACATCGGAGCCCACGTCAGCGCATCGGGAGGTGTGGACAACGCCCCTGTGAATGCCCACGATATCGGAGCGAAAGCATTTGCCCTCTTTACCAGAAACCAGCGGCAATGGGTATCGGCGCCACTTAAAGCCGAAAACATCCGTGCATTTAAAGCAAACTGTGAGAAGTACAGCTTCTCTCCTGAGTACATCCTGCCACACGACAGTTACCTGATCAACCTTGGGAGCCCGGATGCCGCCATGCTTGCAAAATCGCGTAACGCCTTTCTTGATGAGATGCAACGCTGTGAACAGCTGGGGCTGGAACTCCTCAACTTCCACCCTGGAAGCACACTGAAACAGATCTCTGATGAAGACTGCATGAAGCTGATAGCCGATTCGATCAACATCGCTTTAGGTAATACAAAAGGTGTAACCGCTGTCATCGAAAACACAGCCGGACAGGGGAGTAATCTCGGGTTTGAATTTGAACAACTCGCCTTCATGATCGATCACGTTGAGGACAAAAGCCGGGTGGGTGTCTGCATTGACACCTGTCATTCGTTTGCTGCCGGTTATGATCTGAGTACCGACAAGGGCTTTGACGAAACGTTTACCCATTTCGCAGAGGTTGTTGGCTTCAATTACTTGAAGGGGATGCACCTCAATGATGCCAAAAAGCTACTCGGAAGTCGGGTCGACCGCCACGAAAGCATCGGGAAAGGGACTCTCGGGTTGCTCCCGTTCAAACGGATCATGCACGACCCCAGGTTCGATGACATGCCCCTGATCCTCGAAACCCCGGATGAAACTCTGTGGGCGGATGAGATAAAGCTGCTGTATAGTTTGTGAATATTTTCTGTTAAATAGTTAGCATTCCTGTGAAATAAGTATTAACTTTGTTTGCTTATATGTATGAACATTTACACATAGTATTCACCAAATATTGTATCTTATGAACAAGATGTTTACCACCAGATCATTGATCGTGATTCTCTTTGCCACCCTGTTTTTTGCAGGATGTTATGAATGGAGGAATATTTTCCAACCGGAAACCGTTGCGATCAACAGTTATTTCAACGTATGGCTCAGCGCCCAGGATGACGGAAATCCTGATAACGACTGGACCAACCCCGACCTTCACGATATCGGCCTTTTTGGCATCCAACTCCCGGTTGGATGGACCGTACATGACAGCATTATCTATTTCATCAAGACCACTGAAGCCGGCTATGATAACGGTGGAATTCTGATCTACAGTGCTTCGCATTCACAAACTCTGACCGACTCAATCCCACCCCCTCCGGGATATTACTGGTGGGGTGCCAAAACCGACGGCGAGGCCAGCATGGTCTATTTTGATTCCCTATATATCCAGCCAATCATCTTTACAGACGATCAGGTAGGGACTTTCTATCTGCGTTATGCTATCGGTGACGAGGATTACTGGGACCGCAACCCGGCTGATGACGTAAGCGATCCAATTGAGATCACCGCCATCTCTGTCGGTGTAGACGACCTGCTTGGCAGAGCCAATGTAAGCCTTTTCCCGAATCCGGCATCCGACCTGCTGAATATTCGTTTCAATCAGTATGAAAACAATGTCGTGACCGCCTCTGTCATCGATCTGAGAGGTCGCACACTGCTGACTAACCGGCTGCTGAAGAGTGAAAACACCCTGAATATCAGCCAGCTTGCAACAGGCACCTATTTCCTGAGACTACAATCGGGTTCTGAAAGTACCGTTCAAAAATTCGTTGTCAAATAAAGGCTACACTACTGATATTATTCAGCCTGATCCTTGGTAACTGCTTCACGCAGGTTACCAGGGATTCGCTGTTTAACGCGCTTCTCCGGAGCGATTGCGGAGGCTGGATCGCCGGCGATGCTACCTATTCGGTTGCACTGCCGGATGGGAATACCCTATGGCTTTTCGGAGACAGCTTCATCGGTACAGCTTTGCCCGACAGCTCCATCGCTCCGGGTGCTCATATGATAAGGAACTGTGCCATCCTCCAACTGGGGGACTCACTCATGGCAAAGTTTAATGGCACGTTTGATGCACCCATGGATTTTATCCCACCACCTCTACCCGACTCTTCCTGGTTTTGGCCCGAACATGGAATGCTGGAGAATGACACACTCAAACTCTTTATGTCGGAATTCATCACCAACAACGGTCCCCCGGGATGGAATTTTGAATTCCACAACACCTATTTGGTATACATGAGTTATCCGGAACTGGAACTCCTCTTCATGGAGGTGCTTCCTTACCATGACCTGAATGGTGTCATGTATGGAAACCAGTTGCTGGCTGACGGAGGATATACATATATCTACGGAAGAAGGGATGGGCCGAACAATGTGGCAAATGCCCACCTTGCCCGGGTTGCTTCCGGCAACCTCTCAGCCCCGTGGGAGTTCTATAACGGAAGTGGGTGGTCGACCGATGCCACCACATCGGCATGGATTACCTTTCAGCAGGTATCCCAACAATATGCTGCCTTCAAACACCAGGGAAAATACGTAATGCTAACGCAGCAGATCTGGTTGGGGACAAAGATCTATACCCTCACAGCTGATGCTCCGGAAGGACCCTGGGAAAACTTTACGGAGATATACAGCACTCCCCTGCCATTTCCTGATATGTTTACCTATAATGCATGGGCACACCCTCAGTTCAATGAACAGGATGAATTGCTTGTCTCTTACAATTCAAACGGAGATTTCTGGCAGATATTCAACAATGTCGAACTATACCGTCCCACATTTATCAGGGTCCCTTTTGAGATGATTGACACATCCTTTATCCTGAACAGCATCTCTCAGCAAAATCCTGGCAAAAAAGAGGAGGTGGTATTGCATCAGAATATTCCCAACCCGGTTCTGAATAAAACAACGGTTGCATTATCCCTGTTGAAGGAACAGTTCGTAAGCCTTGAACTGTATAATCCACAAGGCATCAGGATAACATCCTTTTTTAATAGAGAATTAAATCCCGGCACCCATAAGGTCACTATTGATTTGGATGCTTTTCCTGCAGGGATGTATTTCTTCAGAGTTGATAACCACGTCAAAAAACTGATCAAGCTGTGATGAAGACAGAGAGAGAAGAACACGTAAGGTTTACTATTGATCATAAAAGCCCTGTCCCTCTTCATGCCCAGGTTGAACAGCTGTTCCGGAGGATGATTGAGAATCAGGAATCCCGCGATAAGGCATTGTTTTCCAATGAGGCCACACTTGCCAAACAGCTTGGCACCTCCCGGAATACCGTACGCCAGGCGCTGAACAAACTGGTCTATGAAGGATTGCTGATCCGGAAAAAAGGTGTTGGAACCTTTTTAGCCGACCGAAGCGTCAACACCCGGATACACAACTGGCTGAGCTTCTCCCAGGAGATGGAGGCGAAAGGGATAAAAATCAGGAATTTTACCCTGGAGATTGATTGGATTGAAGCAGAGGGAGAAATTGCCAGATTTTTCAAAATCCCGGGAGGGAGGAAAGTGATGAAACTGGAGCGAATCAGGGGCAAAGAGAGTTATCCGTTTGTCTACTTCATCTCATATTTCCATCCCCGTGTAGGTTTGACCGGAAAAGAGGACTTTTCAAGACCCCTGTACGATATCCTGGAAAAGGATCACTCCGTCATTGTAAAACTCTCCAAAGAGGAGATCAGCGCTGATGTTGCCGATAAAACACTGGCCGAAAAACTACGAATGGATCCCGGAGATCCAATATTGAAACGAAAGCGTTTTGTATACGATCCTGGTGGACGACCTGTTGAATATAACCTGGGATATTACCGGGCCGACAGCTTTATCTATACCATTGAGAGCGAGCGGGAGTTTTGAGGAAAACCACCGCTGTCATTGCGAACCGAGCCGCAGGCGAAGGTGAAGCAACCTCGATCCTGTTATTTCTCCTCCCATGCCATCCCCATAAAAAAATCAAACTGAGCGCCAATGGCTGAGCGCCAGTAGTCCATATTGTGAGCTCCCGGAGTTTCGATAAAGTGAACCGGTATATCCATCTTCTTACAGGCCGTAATAAATTCAATATTTATCCCATAAAAAGGATCTTCGGTACCACAGCTCAACATGATCTCCTTACCTGCAGACTTTATATTGCCTGCCTTCCCGGCCACAGAATACGCCCGTAAAACCTGTTCATCATGATCTGTTCCTGTGAGTCCGAGAATACGGGTAATACCATAATAATCACGCCATGAATTCAAATCGAGAAGTCCGCTCAGGCTTCCGGCACATTTAAACAGGGAAAGGTTTTGCACATAGAGATAAAGAGCCCCGTGGCCTCCCATACTCAAACCTGTGATGAAAATATCATTCTCCCGGCAGCGGTATGTTTTTGAAATTAACGGCATCAGCTCTTCCAGAAAAAAATCTTCGTATCGATTTTCCGTTTCAACAGGACTGTTAAGATACCAGGAATCATACAGGCCATCCGGACATACAATGATAAAGCCATAGTTATCAGCGTAGGCCTGACAATCCATGATCTCATCCCATTGACGGTAGTTGCCGCTCCAACCGTGAAGCAGATAGACCAGCGGGAACTCATTGCCTGGTATGGAATCATAATTGCCGGGAGTGAATACCCAAACGGTATCAGGCTGGTTCAAATATTCTGATTCGAGGACAAGTTGATCCTGAGCCGATAAATGAATGCCCGGAAGCAGTAATAATACAAATAGTAATATTGGTTTCATGGTATAAAAGTTTTACTTTTCATTAGCTTTTTACCCCGTCTCTAAAAGGAGAAGGTGCTGAAAATCAGGCTCCCTTTAGGGATGGGGTAAAACTGATTTTCAGCATTGTGACATTTTGGAATGTCCTCTGTTTTAATCCTTAAGGATCAAATGAACTGGTACCCGGATAAAAACAGGCCGGTATTTACCTGCATCTTCAAACAGGTCATCCAGGTTGAAGCTGTTTACACAATAGGAAACCAGCAGGTCGTCCCCCTCCATAAACTGCGGATGAGCAACCGGGTTGTATGCGAAGAGGTCTTTTACCCGTTTCAGGGGTTGAATTTCCCATAACTCCTTTTTGTTTTCCCATCCGGTATAGGGCAGATCCGATGTGGCTGAGCAGAGGCTGCTGGCCAGAAACTCACCACACTGGGTCAGGAGAACATACTTGTCTTTCAGTTTGATCACGCTGAACTGTTCAGACCCTTTCCAATCTGTCATAGGTTTGGCAAGCCGTGAGTCATTCACCCATTCGCTGCCGGTGTAGAACTCCCAGGGCTTCAGAATCTCTCCTTTAGGAGCACGTGCCACATAGGGAAATTTATCCCCGGCACCATAAATATAGGTATAATCGGGAGCCTCATCGCAAACGGCATGCCCCCAGTGGACCTCTACCTCGCCGGGATAATCGAAGTGGTCTATCTTTTCAAGTTCCAGTCCGGGCAGCGAAAAGGTAGCCAGGTTAGCTCCGGTCCATGCGAATCCCCAGTTTCCTGTATCGGCCTGGTAGAATGCCGTCATAAAGACCTTGAGCTTCCCGTTTTCAACAAACCCATCTCCGGGCCAGTACCATAAGGAGTCTTCCGAAAACTCTGTCCCTTTAACGGCATCAGGGGGAATCACCAGGGAAGATTCCCAGCCGTCGATGACCTGGTACAAACTCCTCAGTGAATCCCCATCCTGCACGGCAAACGCATTCCTGATAAAGACCGGCGATCGTTTTTCCCTGGTGCCATCGGGGTTCACGATTCCCAGGAACGAGTCGCCAAAGATCCATACGGTCCGTTCATCGGGCAGCAGGACCGAATAAAAGCCATCTGAGCCGGTAACTCCGCAGCAATCACGGGCGAAAAATTCCATGAATGCCGTGTCGACATAAACAGAATCATTTCCAGTTTGATTCTCCTCATCTGATTTTTGTATGCTGTTACATGCAGCAAACAGAAGAGCCGTAGCTATCAATAGGAGTATAACCAGGCATTGATTTGCTATATATTTCATATGTTAATAATTTGATTTCATTCATCTTTTCTTTTCAGCAATTTTTCAATCATTTCTTTCCATACCTCGTACCCTTTCCCGTTCAGGTGAAGTCCATCCAGACTGTAATCCAGATTCAGTTTGTTCTCACTGGTGGCAAACAGGGGGAAGAGATCGATGTATTCCAGGTTAAATTCTTTCGCCAGTTCCACCAATCGTTTATTTATTTCCATGATGGAAGCTGTTGGGCGAGTATAGTGGATAGCATCCTCCACGGGAAGAACGCTCTGGATGAAAAGCAATGTAGTGGGTGAGTCCTTCCGTATCTGTTCAATAATTTTCCGGTAGTTCTCCAGCACATGTGCAACCGTTTTCCCATATGCCAGGTCATTGGTTCCGATCATCAGGAATATTTTATCCGGGCGGGAGGATGTAACCTCCTCCAACCTCTCCAGGATGCCATCCGTATCATCGCCCCCGATGCCCCTGTTTTTAATCAATGGATTCTGAAACAGTTCAGCCCACTCGCAATTGTCGGTGATGCTGTTCCCCAGGAAGATGATCTCATGTTCCGTATCCGGAAGCAACTCAAAATGCTCTTTCTTGTGGTAGTAATACGCTCTGACCGCTTTATTCCAGGCTTCCATATCTTCTGCAAATTTGTCGTACGCCATAATCGTATCAATCTCTTCCTGTGATAAGAGATTACTCAAAGAGGGCGGAGCATCTTCCGGATGGCTTCCCCACTTTTTGTTGGGTTCCGGTCCCATAATCAGCTCCAGCTTCCCGCCCTGTACCAGCTCTTTATGGTAAAACCAAGGCTTCTCCAGCTTCTTCCCGTTCAATGTTGCCGATTGGATGTACTTGTTCTCAAAGGAGTTGTTTTTCGCTTCGATCACGAACTCATTCCCTGTATAGTAGTTGGTATCCAGGTGAAGGATCACTTTTTCAAAAATCGGGCTTCCGATCTCATAGATGGGATCAACTGAAGCGCCCCCATCCATCTCGAAAAGCCCCATTGCACTCATCACGTACCAGGCGCCCATCTGTCCCTGGTCTTCATCACCCGGCCAGGCATCGATTCCATCACCATAAAATCCATAGAGGATCTCCCGTACCCATTTCTGTGTCATCCAGGGAGCCCCGGCGTGATTGAAGAGGTAAGCGGCCTCCATGTTGGGTTGATTGCCGTGGTTGATAGGCAGGATGCCTACCCCGATCAGGCCGTTTGCATCCAGGTGTTCGGAGTTGAACCGGTGTGGTAACGATTTCTCAAACCCGGCTTCCAGGCGTGAAATGTACTCCTCTTTTCCCAGTAGTTTCAGCAAACCGGCTTGGTCGTGCGGCACAAACCAGGTATACTGCCAGGCGTTCCCTTCAACAAATCCGGGTCCTAAAAAGACAGAATGTCCATACGGTGAAAAGTCTTCTGCCCAGGTGCCGTCCGAATTTTTCATCCACACATAACCCAGGTCGGGGTTGAAGACATTTTTGTAATTCAAAGCCCTTTTCATGAAAGTCTTGTAATCAGACTCTTTGCCAAGCGCTTTGGCCATCTGGGCTACAGTCCAGTCGTCGTAGGCATATTCCAGTGTGTTGGAGACCGGGCCCTCTTCATTCGGAACAAATCCCAGTTTCATGTATGATTCCAGATGCCTGTTCCCCACCATCCCGCCTCCCTCATGCAGCCTCCCCTGTTCCATCTGGTTGTGGTGAATCGCTTTATACATTTTGTCAATATCATAATTTCTGATGCCCTTTTGATAAGCGCTCACCATCAATGGAATCTCGTGTGAAGCCACCATAATGCTTGAGTACTCGATACCCGTCGGTCCTTTGGGAAGCCAGCCCCCTTTGTCATAGATCTCAAGCAGCGACCTTACCCACTTATTGGCAATATCGGGATGCTGAAGTGTCCAGAGCTGGTTCAGGTTCCAGAAGGTATTCCAGAAGGCATCACAGCCATAAACCGGCGACTCAGGATCCTCCACCTGCTGTACCTTCTCATACATGTCCACATACTTCCCGTTCACATCACTCCAGGTGGTCCGACTGGCATAAGCCCTGTACATATTGGTGTAGAACTTTTTCATATCGGTCTCACTGCCCCCCTCCACCTCAATACTACTTAACAGTTCATTCCATGTATCCTGGCTGTATTTCACACAGGCATCAAAATCCCAGTCAAACGGATCCATCTCAGTTCCCAGGTTCAGCCTGGCCTGGCCGATGCTCACCAGCGAGATCCCGGTTTGCACTTCGATTTGCTCCCCCTCTTTCGTTTGGTAGGTTACAAATACTCCGATATCATTGTCCCCAAAGATATTCCAGATTTCATCGGTATCATACAGGATTTCATCATCAAGCCATCCGTTGAATGAATCAAAGGGCCTGCTGAACCGCATGACGAAATGTAACGTGTATTCATTATAGTTTGCCCCACGCAGGCTCTGCTGAACAGAATAACCCTGGATCTCAGTATCTGTTACCTTCGTGATCTTTGCCTCGAAAATTTCATACGCGTATTCGGTAGGTATCTGCAGATCAATCAGAATTCTTGCTGTTTCGGATTCCGGAAACGTATACCGTTGAAATCCTGCCCGTGTGGATGAAGTTAATTCCACGTTGATCCTATAATCATCCAGGAAGACTGAATAGTAACCAGGTTTTGCTGTTTCATTTTCATGCGAGAACCGCGACCTGTAACCAAGATCGGGATCCTTCTCTGTCCCCGGTACGATGTGCAGCTTGCCGGTAACCGGCATGGTAAGTAACCCGCCCATGGTCCAGGAGTGAAGGTGGCTGAAGCCGGAAATATTATGGATCTTGTATTCATAGCCGGCTTTCCAGCCTTTGCGCTGGTTATCCGGACTCAGTTTCACCATCCCGAAAGGCATGCTTACCCCTGGGAAGAGCATCCAGCGGGCGAAGGTAGTGCCCATGAGAGGATCAACGTAATCTACAGGCTTTTTGGCCTCCTGGCCCATGGAAACGGCCAGGGTGAAGGTCAGTATGAATGTCAGTGCTTTTTTTATCATGATCTGCTCGTTAATTTTGGACATGATACAGGAGTATTTTTCTCTTGTTGTAATCAATTGTTCATGCATTGGTCCGCACAAATGCTTTGATGGTGGCACACTCTTTTCCTTTCGATTCGCCATGAGGCCGGATAGTAAATTCGCCCACTGAT
>ERZ890953.1059-NODE-1059-length-14380-cov-4.226667_pt1 | contig 14380 bp, 16 predicted proteins | sample MGYA00521264_ERZ890953 | MGnify/ENA primary metagenome ERZ890953 (study PRJEB32303, sample SAMEA104408629) | aquatic metagenome | biome: Brackish water; feature: Chemocline; material: water | place: Baltic Sea | collected 2014-10-26T21:54:00 | depth 200 m ... | reverse complement strand
AGCCAGCAACGTTACCTCTCTGCTTTTGATTGACATTGGCCGCATTGCCAACTACATTACCGGCCGCTGGAGGAACGATAATGATTGAGCAAGAACTTCTCTTTGATAAGCGCATCATCGAACGCAACATGAAGCGCGGCCGCCTCACCAAGGCCCAGTACGCCGAGCACCTTGCCTCTCTCAAGGACGAGGCGGACAAGGCTGACGAGATCACCGTTGAGGTCCAGGAAGGCGAGTTCCGAGTGGAATTCCCGGACCCCATCGAGGATGAGGAATAGGATCATGTCGCCTGCTGATGCGGCTGAGTTTTCGACCTTCGTTATTACCCTCTCCACCAGCGCCATGCTCTACCTGGGCGAAATCCCGGATCCAGATGGCCGCAAAGTGGAGGTGAATCTTCCCATGGCCAAACATTCCATCGATTTGCTGGTCATGCTGCGGGAGAAGACGAAGGGCAATCTGACTGCCGAGGAGCAGAAACTGCTGGACAATTTGCTCTATGATCTGCGCATCAAGTACGTCACGAAATCCCGCTAGTCGAAAGTCCCACTACAGCAAAGTCCCATCGTCTCTGCTTCGGCCAGGGCCCCGAGATGCGCCTTTCAGCCCCAGGTGCTGATAGGCTCGCGGCGTGGCCACCCGCCCGCGGGGCGTGCGTTCAATGAAACCCTGTTGGAGAAGATAGGGCTCACAGACATCTTCCAGAGTATCTCTATCCTCACTCAAAGCCGCCGAGAGGGTTTCAATACCAACCGGCCCCCCGGCGAACTTCTCGATGAGAGTAAGCAGGTAGAGTCGGTCCGCAGGGTCGAGCCCCCGGCGGTCCACTTCCATCATGTCCAGGGCATAGCGGGCGATCTCGTTGGAGATGGTGCCATCACCCTCCACCTGGGCGAAATCACGGACGCGGCGCAACAGCCGGTTCGCCACCCGGGGCGTACCACGGGAGCGACGAGCGATTTCGCTGGAGCCATCGGACTTGATGGGTACGTGGAGGAGCCTGGCCGACCGCACGACGATCTCCTGCAACTCCTCAATGGAGTAGAACTCAAGCCGGCTGACCACGCCAAAGCGATTACGCAGCGGCGAAGTGATGAGGCCGGTTCTGGTCGTTGCACCAACCAGGGTGAAGGGCTTGAGGGGCAGAGAGATGGACCGGGCGTGGGGGCCATCGCCGACCAGAATATCGAAGCGGAAGTCTTCCATGGCCGGATAGAGGCTCTCCTCGATGGAGGCGTGCAAGCGATGGATTTCGTCGATGAAGAGGATGTCTCCGCTCTCAAGTGAGGTGAGCATGCCGGCGAGGTCGCCCTTCTTCTCGATGACCGGTCCGGAAGTCGTTTGGATCTCCACTTCCATCTCGGCCGCCAGAATGTAAGCCAGGGTCGTCTTGCCCAGCCCCGGCGGGCCGTAGAACAGGATATGATCAAGGGGCTCATGGCGCTGCTTGGCGGCGGTGACAAAGACGTGGAGGTTAGCCTTGAGCTTCTCCTGCCCCAGGTAGGCTGAAAAGGAGCGAGGGCGCAGGGCGCGGTCCTGGCCGTCTTCTTCGCTCCCCAACGAAACACTTCCGAGAGATTCTCTTTCCTGCATCACCGCAACCTCTTGAGTGCCTCAGTAATGAGCTCCTCCACGGAGGCATCCTTGCGCTCCCCGAGGGCGCTGATGGCCGCCGAGACCTGGGGCCGCTTGAAGCCCAACTGCAGTAACGCTTCCTGCACTTCCAAGAGACCGCCGGTTACCCGAATGGCGGGGCCACCGGTGGCGGCAACACCTGCCTTGTAAAGCTTCGACACCCGGTCCTTCATTTCGAGCAACACCCGTTCCGCGGTCCGCTTGCCAATGCCCTTGATGCGCGTGAGGGGAAGTGGATTGCCCGTCAAGACAGCCTCCACGAATCCCTCCTCCCCAAGCTGCGAGATAATCAGCAGGGCACTGCGCGAGCCTACCCCGGAGACGCGCATCAACTCCTCAAAAAGAGTCCGCTCCTGCAGGGTGGCAAAGCCGAAGAGGCGCAATTCGTCTTCTCGAACCAGAGTGTAGACAAAAACTTCGATGGGGTCACCAGGTACCGCGCTGCCCATGGCATCAAGGGTGGGAGAAACCTCGTACCCGACACCGCCAACATCGATAATGAGACTTTCTTCGCCGAGGAAGAGAAGCTCTCCCTTGAGGTAGCCGATCATCTGGTTCTCCCTATGCCCGGGTTCTGCAAACGGAAGCTGTGGCAAACGGCCACCGCCAGCGCGTCAGCGGCATCTTCCGCCGGCAACTCGGTGAGTCCTAGCACTGACCGGACCATCTCCTGCATCTGGTACTTCTGCGCTCGTCCGGTGCCCACCAGTGACTTCTTCACCTCCGCCGGTGCGTATTCCGCAACTTCCAGGCCGAGTTGCGCCACAGCCAGGAGCGCGGCGCCCCGGGCATGGCCAAGAGTGAGGACGCTCCGCACGTTCTTCATGCCCCCCCCCTGGAAGATTCCCTCCACCGCCACGACCTCGACCTTGTGATCCTGGCAGACCGCAGCCAAACCGTCGTGGATGGTCACCAGACGCTGTGCCAGGGGTGTCGTGGACTGCATCTTGATGATGCCCCAATCCAAGGTCGTGAGCCGACGGCCACGGGCATCAATGACGCCCCAGCCGGTGCGGACAGAGCCCGGGTCTATGCCGAGGACTATCACGCCATCGAGTCGATGAGATCGTCATCCATCTCGAAATTGGCCCAGACTGCCTGAGCGTCATCAAGGTCTTCCAGGTTCTCAAGCAATCGCACCAACGTCTGCGCCGACTTGCCCTCGATCTTCACCGTATTGGAGGGCCACTTGATGCGACCGGACTCCGCGACCTTGAAGCCGGCCCCCGTACATGCTGCACTCACTTCCTCCACGACTTCCGTCGCGCAGTACAACTCAAAGACCTCCCCGGAATCGGCAAGGTCATCGGCGCCAGCTTCCATGGCGGCGAGCATCAATTCTTCCTCGTCAACGCCTTCCGCATCAACGATGACCCGGCCACGATCGGCGAAAATCCAAGCAACTGCGCCCGGTTCCGCCATCTTGCCACCGCCTCTCGTGAAGGCATGCCGGACTTCAGAAATGGTCCGGTTGCGGTTGTCAGTGACGCAGTCCAGAAGAATGGCTACGCCGTCGGGGCCATACCCCTCGTAAGTGACATCTTCGTAGCTCACCCCTTCCAACTCACCGGTGCCCTTCTTGACGGCCCGTAGGATGTTGTCAAGGGGCATGTTGTTCGCTTTGGCCGTTGTCACGGCCTGACGGAGCCGGGGGTTGGCATCCTCGCTCCCACCACCCATGCGAGCCGCCACGGTAATCTCCTTGATCAGCCGCGTGAAGATTCGCCCGCGCTTGGCATCTTCCTTCCCTTTCTTGTGTTTAATCGTGCTCCACTTGTTGTGACCCGACATGAAACACCTCCCATATCCAAGTTCGACATTTAACATGTTTCGCACCGTCTCTGCAACCGGAAAGACCGGCCAGAAACCGTTTGACAAGAAAGGCCGTGGATTGTAGATTTAACCACTGAAAAAAGCAGCTTGAGACAACCCAGTCAGGTGATCGAATGATGAAGTTCAGAGTAGCTCTATGCCTGCTCGTTGCGGTGTTGGTTGGAGCCGCTTGCGGCCCCATCCGGGCAGTAACAGCTACGGCCGATGCCAATGACGACCTGTTCAAGGCACAGTTGGCCGGAGCTCACGAGGTGAAGGTAGGGGAAAAATACATCACACCTGCCCAATATGAATACCAGTTGGCCTACCTCTACCTGGAGAAGTCCAAAGAATTGCAGGGCTTCGCCAAGTACGACGCCGCCTATTTCTATGCCACCAAGGCCGCAGAACTGGGCAAGGGCGCAGTTCGAGACAAGGCTGAGGAAGAACGCCGGCTGATCCGTCGGCAGCAAATCCGTTCAGGGCAACTCCTGCAGCAACCTTCAGGCAACTAGCGAGGATGGAGAGGGCAATGAACAAGGGGCTCAAGATGACGAAACGCATCCTCCTCGCAACCATGGTTACCGTTGTGATGGCCGGTTGTGTCACCGGTAGCGAGGTCACATCAACTACTGATGAACTCTTCCAGAAGCTCAAGACCATGGAGGAGCCCGGCTTCATCTGCGCTCCTAAAGAGACCGCCAACGCCATGGCCCACGCCTACTTTGCCCGGACCGAGTCGTCCTTTGGCGACACCATGAAGGCCAAGGCACACCTTGTTCAGGCCCAGAAGTGGTACGCCGTGGCCTACAAGGCAACACACAATCTCGACCACACCGTGCGTGAGGGTTGCGAAGGAGACCGGGATGACGATTCCATTCTCAACTCCCGTGACCGCTGCCCCGAGGTGCCCGAAGACTACGACGGGGACCAGGACACCGACGGCTGCCCTGAGTGGGACAAGGATGGGGACGGCATCCCCGATGACAAGGACCAGTGCCCCACCGACCCCGAAGACAAGGACGGCTTCGAAGATGCCGATGGTTGCCCGGACAAGGACAACGACCTTGACGGCATCCTCGACGAGAAGGACAAGTGCCCCAATCAGCCCGAGGACTTTGACCAGTTCCAGGATGACGATGGCTGCCCCGAGTCGGACAACGACGGTGACGGCATCCCCGATGCCAAGGACCAGTGCCCCAACGAGCCCGAAGACTTCGACGGCGACCAGGATGATGACGGCTGCCCCGACCTCTACAAATCGATTATCGTCAAAGAGGACAAGATCGAGCTGAAGCAGAAGGTCTTCTTCAAGACCAACAAGGCCACCATCATGGCCGTCTCCTTCAATATGCTCGAGGAAGTCGCCTCGGCCCTGAAGGAAAATCAGAAAATCAAGGTTCGCATCGAGGGGCACACGGACTCCGTGGGTCGCGACAAGTACAACCTCAAGCTCTCTGACCAACGGGCCAAGTCGGTTCGTGACTTCATGATCAAGCAGGGCATCACCCCCGATCGGCTGGTGGCCATTGGCTACGGCGAAGAGCGACCCATCGCCGACAACAGCACCGAGGAAGGGCGGGATATGAACCGCCGGGTGGAGTTCAACATTATCAAGGAAGGCGAGACTAACTAGTCCCTTCCATGCGCCCCACAATCCAGACCGCGGTACCGCCCATTTCAACCCAGACTTACGACGAGTTGCGTCTTCTCCACGGACAGTTCATGGAGGTCTTCACGCGCCTCGTACCGCCGCCGCACCCCGTGCGCCTGGCCACCCAGGCACGCCGCCTTTCCGAAGTCTACAATCATCTGGCCCCAGGAAATCCCTATGGACGCCCTGAACTGGCCGATGCCCGTCTGCACTTCTTCATGCCCACCGATATCGTCAAGCTGTGGGGACCGCTCCTGGAACTCGCGGCGACCCTGCCCATGCCCGGCCGCAAGCACCTGTCGATTCTCGATTTGGGCGGGGGCACAGGAACTGGCTGCGTCAGCGCGGCCATGGTACTGGCAGCGCTAGGGTTCACCGGGCGCGTGGACTTCACCGTGGTGGAACCCGATACCGCGGTCAACCGCCACCTCAAAAAGACCTTCGAGGTGCTACGTGAGTGCCGATTTGTGACCTTCGAAGCCAAGGTGGAGATGGTCTCCATCGAGGATTTCCTGGCCAGCAAAGGCAAGCGCAAACAGCACGACCTGGTGCTGCTCATCAACGTGCTCTCCGAAGCCTTTGACGATGCCGATTACGCCGCCGGGGCGGCCGCCTGGTTCAAGCAGATAGTGCGTGAGCAGACTACCCGGCAGGGCTTTCTGGTAGTGTTGGAGCCGGCGCTGCGTCGCTTCTCGCGGCTGCTATCGGAAGCGGGGGACTTGTGCCGTCAGGCGAAGCTGCCGTTGCTGGCGCCCTGTCGCCCGGGGGTCTGTCCACACCTCGCCAATGACAAGGGCTTCTGCTTCCATTCCATGCGCGCACCGCTGACACCGCTGATGCAATCGGTCTCGGCCCGCAGTGGCCTCGACCGCCATGAGGTGAACTTCGCTTACCTCACCTTCGGCACCGGTGAACAGGCGGTTGAACTACCAGAGACGGGCCCTCGCGAGATAGTGGGGCGCACCGTCTCATTCCCCCGCCGCATCAAGAAAGGCTTCAACTACCACGTCTGCACTGCCAACGGCCTGCTGGTGGCATTTGCGCCACGCCTCCTCGCCGACGGGGAAACCAAGGGTGGCAAACTGCCCCTGGGAACCCTCGTGACCATTGCGTCCTAGCACGCTTCCCCCTATACTTGACTTGCAGCAAACGAAGCCCCAGTAAGGAGGGACCTTCCCATGAAACGCGCCAGCCGAAGAGAACGTGGTTTCACGTTGATGGAGTTGATGGTGACTGTGGTCATCCTGGGGATTCTGACCATGGTGGCAACAGTGGGCTACAATAAATACAAGATCAAAGCCAAGACCACGGAAGCAGTCAGCTTCCTGGCCAATATCAAGATGAAGCAGGAAACCTACTTCCAGACCTATGGACAGTACGTAGACACGTCCAACAGTCCGACATCGCACTCCGAAAGTGACTTCTATCCTGCCTTCCCCGGGTCCAGGTCCTCAGAGGACATGGATTGGGGAATGAAGTGCCCGGGAGATCAGCTTCAGTACCCGGGCTGGTGTGCCCTCGGAGCCAGGCCGACGGGGAACAAGGCAAGCTTTCAGTATGTAACGGTCGGATGGGCGACGGGCGATGCCAAACCGCCCACCAGATACATCAAGGACTTCACCCGCCGCTGGTGGTATGCCGAGGCCCGGGGCAACCTGCGCTTTGAGATGGATGCCGAACAGATCTACTCGACCTTCATCCTCACTTCAGAGGTCACAACACCAATGATGTTCAACGAAAACAACTAGTTACAGACCGTCCAACATGGCAATGAAAGTGGCTAAACAGAAGGCAAACGACGGCATTACGCCCGCCATGCGGCAGTATCTCGAGGCCAAGGAACAGGTCCCCGACGCCCTCCTGCTCTTTCGCATGGGGGATTTCTACGAGGTCTTCTTTGAAGATGCCGAGGAAGCGGCCCCGCTCATGGAGATCGCCCTCACCTCCAGGTCCTCAAAGAACTCCGAAAACCGGATTCCCATGTGCGGGATCCCCTATCACGCACTCAACACCTACGTCAGCCGGCTTCTTAGCGCCGGCCGCAAGGTGGCCATCTGCGAACAGATGGAAGACCCCTCCCAGGCCAAGGGCATTGTCCGCCGGGAGATCGTTCGAGTCGTCTCGCCAGGGGTCAACCTCGACATCGACTCCCTTGACTCCGGCACCAACAACTACCTGGCGGCTCTGGTTAGTGGCATGGACGGCATCGGCTTCGCGGCCCTGGATGCCTCCACCGGCGATTTTCGGGCGTGCAAGGCTGATGATGCTACGCAACTGCGCATTGAGCTGGCACGCCTCGACCCTCGTGAAATAGTCTACCCCGAGAGGATGGCCGGCAAGGTCGAGAAGTTGCTGTCGACCCTGGTTCGGGCCTCTTGTCACCCCGCACCCGATGCCCATTTTGAAACCGCCACGGCCAAAGCCGAATTGCAGGGGCTCGCCGACCCCGTCGAGCTGCCGCTGGAGCTGGTCCAGGCCGCGGGCGGCCTGGTTTCCTATTTGAAGAGCCTGCAACGTGCCGACGACTTGCAGCTTGAACCCCTGGAGACTTACCGCGTCGACAACTACCTGGTCCTGGACGAAACCGCCGTGGCCGACCTGGAGTTGCTGAAGACCATTTCCGGAGGGGACAAGCGGGGGTCACTGCTGGGCCTCATGGATTGCACCGCCTCGGCCATGGGGGCCCGTCTGCTGCGCCGCTGGATTGCCTATCCGCTGGTCAGCCGGGACGATATTGCGCGGCGCCTTGACGCAGTGGCTGAGCTGCTGGCCAATACGATGCTGCGAGATGAACTGCGGGGAAGCCTCAAGAAACTCTACGACATCGAGCGGTTGGCGACCCGGGTTGTAACCGGCCAGGCCAATCCCAAGGAACTGTACTCCCTGGCCCTCTCCACCGCGCTGTTGGACAAGGTCAAGGGGTTGCTTGCGCAGTGCTCCAGCTACGCTCTCACTCGCATCGCCGGTGCCCTGCGCCCATCGCCGGAGCCGCTGGCCGAGGCTTTGGAGTTCATGGTGGACAATCCCCCCATCAATTCTCGGGAGGGAGGGATCTTCCGCGCCGAGTACGATGACGAACTGCGGGAACTCCTCGACCTCACCCGGGGGGGCAAGGAATGGCTCCTCAGGTACGAGGCGGAGCAGCGCCAGAAGACCGGCATCAACGCACTGAAGATCCGCTACAACAAGGTATTCGGATACTACATCGAGATCTCCCGGGCCAATTTGCATCTGGCACCAGAAACCTATATTCGCAAGCAGACCCTGGTCAACGCAGAGCGCTTCTTCACCCCGGAACTCAAGGAACATGAGGAGAAGGTGCTCCACTCCCAGGACCTGGCTCATGGCCGCGAGGAGGAGTTCTTCCTCAACCTGATGGGACGAGTGGCCGACCACCGCAGCGAGGTACTGGAGGCGGCGGCAGCAGTGGCGGAGCTTGATGTGCTGCTGAGCTTTGCGACCCTGGCCCATACCCACGATTACTGCCGCCCCACCCTCGACTACCATGAGGTGCTGGAACTCACCGAGAACCGCCATCCAGTGGTGGAGAAGATGCTGCCGGCGGGGAAGTTCGTGCCCAACGACATCTACCTGGACAACGATGAGCACCAACTCCTCATTATCACCGGGCCCAACATGGCCGGTAAGTCCACGGTGATGCGACAGGTGGCACTCACCGTGATCATGGCACAGATGGGCAGCTTCGTGCCGGCCCGCACTGCCCGCATCGGCATCGTCGACCGGGTCTTCACCCGGGTTGGGGCAACTGACAGCCTGGCACGCGGGCTATCGACCTTCATGGTCGAAATGACCGAGGCCGCAGAGATCATGAAGCGGGCCAGCAAGCGCAGCCTCCTCATCCTCGATGAGGTGGGCCGCGGGACGAGTACCTACGACGGCCTCTCCATTGCCTGGTCCATGTGTGAGTACATCCACGATTTTCTACGGGCCAAGACGCTCTTTGCCACGCACTACCACGAGCTGACACAGCTCTCGGAGTACAAGAAGCGGGTGCGCAACTTCTCCATTGCGGTGAAGGAGTTCAACGACGAGATCCTCTTCCTCCACCGCCTGGTCAAGGGGGCCACCAACCGCTCCTACGGAGTCCAGGTGGCCCGGCTCGCAGGGGTTCCCCGACCGGTCATCGACCGGGCCAAGGAGATTCTTGCGTCCCTCGAAGAGGGTACCGGGGACATCAACATCGAGCGGCCCCGGCCCGGCAAGCGCAAGAAGGCGGCGGGGGCACAGCAACCTTCGCTCTTCGCCCCTCGGGCTCCAGCTCCGGCCGTTGACGCACGACTGGTCAAGCTGGAGAAGAAGTTCAACGCCCTGTCCCTGGATACCATCGCTCCCATCGAAGCGCTGAACCTCCTCTATCAGTGGAAGAAGGAACTGGAGAGTGACGGGGAATAATCGCTCATGTGGAGCATTATCTAAAGCAAATCGCCAGCCGCTGACGACGATGGCGCCGGCGCGCACGTGAGCGGTTGACGCGCCTTCGCTTTTTCGGTACAACGTCACCACTGATTGTCTTACTACAGGAGTATCCATGAGACGCACGAATAGAATCGCTTTGCTCACCGTTGCTCTCACTACCGTGGGGGCAATGCTCTTCTCAGTGGCCGCCTCGGCCCAGGTGAAGATCGGGGTCATCGACTTGCAGGCTGCCGTGGCCAGCACCAAGGCCGGCAAGCGGGCCAAAGAGAAGCTCGAGAAACTCGCCAAGAAGAAGCAGGCAGAATTGGATGAGAAGGTCAAAGCCATCCAGGAGATGGAAGAGAACATGAAGAAGCAACTCCCCATCATGAGCGACAAGAGCAAGCAGGAAATGCTCGAGAAGTATCGCAAGGTGGGCATGGAGTTGCAGGAACTCTATATGGCCAATCAGCAGGAAGTGGCGAAGAAGAAAGGCGCATTGCTGGAGCCCATTCTGACCAAGATGGGGGCCATCATTCAAGACCTGGCACTCTCCGAAGGCTATTCGATGATTCTGGACCGCTCCGAGGGAACCGTCCTCTACTTCGACCCGGCCAGTGATCTCACAGCCAGAATCATCAAGCTCTATAATGAGTCAAAATGAGTCGTTGGGTTGCGCGTTCGGCTGCGGTCGTCGTCGCCACCCTGGTCTGTTGCCAGGGATGCGGTGAACCGCGTCGGGTCGAGCGACAACTCAACCGTTCCCCCCTCTCCCTCATCAGCAGCAAGAGCAGCACTGACAACACTCGGGCCGTTGAGCCAGGCTTTCGGGATTTCGCTGAATTGACTGCGGGGATCGCCCCGGAGCGACGGGTGCTACTGCCCCGGGAAGATGACACTGGTCCTCGCACAGAGACCTTCTTCTTCCCTGAACATGAGAACAACAACAACGCCTCCCGGGCCACGGATGTATCCCTGCCGGCACTGCTCCACGGCCATATGGACCCCCTCATCGACGTACCCGCCGGCGACGAAGACTGGTACTCCTTTCTGGTTGAGCGGGACCGGCCCGGAGTAATGGATATCGAACTCACCGGCGTCACCAAACTGGACCTCTCCATTGAGGTCTTCTATGACGCCTTCCGTGGCCGGACCCGCCTGGTGAAGATTAACAACCAGGGGCGGGGGCAGGGGGAGCGGCTACCCAACTTCAGCCTACCCAACGGCCGCTACTACGTGCGCGTATCTCAGGAAGTCTCTAAAGAGCGCCCGGCCCGCTACGACGTGGTGCATCCCTATGAAGTCAAGTTGACGCCCAAGGAGCTTTCGGCCACCGAAGAGACGGAGCCCAATGACGCAGCCCTCTCTGCGGTGCCCCTGCATTTGGGGGAGCAGATGACCGGTCTGGTCAATCGGGACCAGGACGAAGACTGGTACAGCCTTGATCTGCTCAAGGTTTCCGCTTTCTCGCTCCTCGCAGTAGAGCTGCTGCCGCCCATGGAGACAACTCTGGAGTTGGCCATCTCAACCCAGACGCGCCAGGAATTGCTGGTGGTCACCGCAGCCAAGGGCAAGCGACTCTACCTCCCCAACCTCGCCATTCTGGAAGGGAGCAGCGGGTACCTCTTCCGAGTGCGCGCCACTGAGGCGGGGCAGCCCAAGGACCCCTACCGCCTGGAGGTGCACAATGAGCCGCTGGCGGAGCGGGTCGAACTGGAACCCGACGACAGCGCCAAGACTGCCCTTCGCCTATACTGGGAGGAGCCGCTGAGTGGTTGGCTCTCCCATCCCGATGATGTCGACTGGTTCCATCTTGAACCCAACGACGACTGGGGCATGGGTGATGGCGGCAAGCCGTCAAAGCCGGCCCTCAATCTGGTGCTGGGAGGCGTGCCGGGAATCAACCTCATCCTCGAGATGTACGATTCCGACCAGGAATCCCTCCTCGCCCGCTACGACGTCCGGGGCAAGGGCGAGGGCGAGGAAGCACCGAATCTGGCGGTGCCCGTGCGCACGTTGTATATCAAAGTGAGCGCCAGCGAAGGCGACAATGCCGGGGCCCAGTATGTGCTGCAGGCACGAGCCGTCACCACTGACGACATGGAAGTTGAACCCAACAACACCCCCGAGCAGCCGACGGTGATTGAAACCGTGGGCAGCCAGGTGATGGGATATCTCTCCCCCCGGGGCGACCGGGACTGCTTCCGCTTTGTGCAGCCGCAGCTGTCGCTCCTTTTCAAGCCAGCCCCGCAGGGTACCACCACGGTCTCGGCCTACGATGCCCTGGGGGCCCTCTACTTCCAGCGTCGCTCGGAGGAGGAGCCGATGCGCATCCCGGCCACAGCCGGTCCGCTCACCCTCTGCCTGGAATTGGCCGGGGACGTCGCCGAGAGTCCGCGCACGCCCTATATCCTGATACCCCACGACATGCTACCCAGCGAGTAGGAGAGGAAGATGGACCCGAAGTATATGGCGAGCCTGCTGGACGCCCTGCGCGGCAAGGAACCCTTCGCCCAGGTGACGCTCATTGAGATCACCGGCTCCGCTCCCCAGGAAACCGGGGCGCGCATGATGGTCCGGTCTGACGGGTCCATCGAAGGCACCGTGGGCGGGGGGGCAGTGGAGTTTCGACTCATCAAGGAGGCCGTGGAGGTCTTGCAGGATGGGAAACCGCGGCTGCTCGCCATCGACCTCAGCAAAGATGTAGGGATGTGCTGCGGCGGGGCCGTGCGCGCTTTCGTCGAGCCGGTACAGTTGGCCACTCCGCTGGTGATCTTCGGGTGCGGCCATGTCTGCCGGGCACTGGCCCCCGTGGTAGTGCGGCTGGGGTTTGCCCTCACCGTGGTGGATGACCGCCCGGAGTGGGCCGATGCCAAGGCCTTCCCTGATGGCACTCAGGTGGTCTGTGACTCCCTGGCGGCTTACTGTCACAAGGTCGAATCTGTCGAACGTTCCTTCATTCTCGTCATGACTCGCAGCCACTCCTTCGACTTCCAGATCCTCCACCACTTTGTTGACAAGAACGCAGCCTATCTGGGCATCATGGCGAGCAAGAGCAAGGCGCTTCGCTTCCGCACCGACCTCGAGACCGAGGCTGGCATCGCCTCTGAGTTGCTCGACCGGGTGGCCATGCCGGTGGGCATCAAGATTGGCAGCCGGACACCAGAGGAAATAGCGGTGAGCATCGCCGCCCAGTTGGTTCAGGAGCGACGCCAGCTGACAGGACCCAAGGAGGGCGCCTGATGGCCATCCGAGACCAGCGGGATCTGCACGCCATGGGCTCCCCGCACTCAGGCGGTGGGGCCATGTTCGGGCGCCTCAAGGAGTCTTTTCGCCGGCTGCCTCGGGTGGTGCAAGGGCTCATCGCTCTAATCGCCGGGCTCTATCTGGTGGCACTGGTCATGGGTGACCGTGGCCGGGAGTTGCTGGCTTGGGCAGCCATGACACCAGCGGCAGTGCTCCATCTGCAGCTCTGGCGGCTGGTGACTTACTGGCCCTTCCATCCGGGCAACGACCCCCTAGGAATGATCTTCGATATCGTCATCCTCTGGAGCCTCGGCGGCATCTTCGGCCGTCGCTGGCGCGGCAACCATTTCCTTTTCTTCTTTGTTGCCGGATGCGTCGGTGCCGCCGTGGTGGACGTGCTGCTCTACCTCTTGCTGCCGGGGTCCTTCGCACTCCCCCAACTGGGTGCGTCCGGGGGAGCCTTTGCGCTCTTCGTGGCCTTCTATATGGTCTTTGGTGATTCGCTGGTCTCGGTTTTCGGGTCGGCCCCCATGAAGGGCAAGTGGGTCTTCCTGGCCATTGCCGGGCTGCAGCTTCTGTTCTTCCTCACGGGCGTGAACCCGGCCTTTGGCATTCAGCTGGGCGGGGCCCTTACCGGGTGGTTGCTGGTGACCGGTCGCTGGCGGCCGCAGAAGTTGCGGAGTTGGCTGGCGTCCCGCAAGGCAAGTAGCGAAAAGCGGCGGCGGGCCGAAGAGAAGAGTCGCTTTCACGTCATCAATTGACCACGGTAAAGGGTCCAGGATTTGCGGATTTCTTTTTTTCTTTACACGCACATGCCGATATGGGAAGGTTTCTCGCAGGTTCTGATTGCTTTGCAGTCTGGAGGACATAGCGTGATGCGAAGGGTGCTTATCACCGCGATATTGCTGGCGTTCGCCATAGCCGTTGCCGGTTGTGCCAAGGGACTTTCGGAGGACAAGGCAGGATCAATCCTGCAGGGCCTCGCAGGGGAGTTGGTCAAGCTGGAGGGGGCTGCGGGGGGCGACAAGATGGCCGCCGTCAGGGTTGTCTGCGAGAAAGAGGGCGTCGAAATCGATGCCCTGGCTCGCTATCTCGCAGAACATCCCGATGCCGACCGCCGCGTGGCCGAAATGATGCAGCAGGCCTTCGAGGCCGACCTGGCCGCCAAAAAGAAGGAACACGCTGTCGAGCTTGCCAAAGTCGAGGCCGAGGCCAACAAGGCCGCCCAGGAGCACAAGACCAAGATCCTCAGCAAGAAGCAGGATCTGGAAAACGCCATGCAAGCCAGAATCGCCGAACTGCAAAACGACTTCACCAAGAAAGAGGCCGAACTCAAGGCCACCATCGCCGAGATCAATAAGCAGCAATAGCACAGCCCCCCACAACAGGTCACCCCAAACCACGACACATCCCGAGTTGATGGCCCTCCCGCAGGTCCACCACTGTGTCACCCTAAGCGAGGGCGCAGCCCGAGTCGAAGGGCCTCCCCGCACCGCCCATGCCCCCCAATTTCCCTTGACAAGCCCCCGCCCCTCTCCTAGTATTCGCCTCGTTTGACGGTACGGGGCGTAGCGCAGCCTGGTAGCGCACTTGCTTCGGGAGCAAGGAGTCGCTGGT
>ERZ890953.1058-NODE-1058-length-14386-cov-3.942432_pt1 | contig 14386 bp, 13 predicted proteins | sample MGYA00521264_ERZ890953 | MGnify/ENA primary metagenome ERZ890953 (study PRJEB32303, sample SAMEA104408629) | aquatic metagenome | biome: Brackish water; feature: Chemocline; material: water | place: Baltic Sea | collected 2014-10-26T21:54:00 | depth 200 m ... | reverse complement strand
GGCTTGTCCGGTGGTGCTACTGCATTCTGACCGCGATGAAATAGTGCCAGGAGCACTGGCTATCCGGCCAACTGCCTTCCCCCGGGCAGAGGTGGATGACCATCATGTCGAAGGTTTTGGCCACTGCGATATCATCCTTGGTGCGCAGGCTCCCGAGAAGGTCTGGCCGCTGGTCACAAGTTGGCTCGCCCGATTTGCCTGAGATGCTATGTGACGGACCTTGCTTGACGCCGGTGATTGTGGAATCCTGTAGCGGTAGGCGGTCTGCTGCAGGAGGGTGCATGCTTCTAAAAGTCCTTGCCCGGTGCCTGGTCCTAACCATTGGATTGTTGCCGTGGGGTTGTGCCACCGAGCAGCAGGTCCAGGTAGCGCCGGCAGAAGACGTGAGTGCTGCGGACCTCGGCCCATCCCCGGTTGAGATCAAGTTGGTAGATGCAGCCGCACAGGAGAACCTCTCCTTCCCCGAGGAAGTGCTGGATTTCTACGGTGACCCAGAGATTGAGCCAATACCAGACGTGAAGAAGGTCGATGTGCCGGTTCTGCCTCCGGAGGAGACAGTCGAACAATTCGCCCCTGACATTGAGGAGGCCGGCACTGCCATCAAGGAGTTGCAGGAATCCTCCGACAGTCTCGAGTGCATCGTGAAGTTCGGGGCCATGTTGGTGGGCATTGACATTACTTTGAAGAAGGTAGTCGTCACCGCACCGCCCTATCCCTTCCAGTTCGTTGGTGAGAAGTTGCACGGTTTCTATCTCATGGACCCGGGTGGGGGGCCCTATTCTGGCATTCACGCCACCTATCCTTCGGCACAGGTTCCCGATTTGGTGCCGGGAATGGTGGTGACCTTAACCGGGGACCACAAGGAATCTTCCTGCTTCACCCTCTTCCAGGCCAAGTCGATTCTCGTGGAATCTGAAGGGGATTCTCCAGCGCCCTACCTGACGACTCCTGCTGATATCATGGCCGATCCGGAGGCGTTTGAGGGTGTTTTCGTGCGCATCGAGGGGGTCGTGGTCACCGATGCCAATCCAGACATCAAGGATGGCTACGACCACCACGAATTCATGGTGGATGATCTCTTGCGCGTGGGCAATGACTACCAGCTGAAATACATGACTCTTCCCACCGATGCCCGGCAGGTGGGCGATGTTTTCCAGTACATCGTGGGTGTTGTGAAGTATGGCAACGAAGCTTTTCGACTGATGCCCCGCACCAACGGTGACATGTTGCTGGAAGGGGAGCAGCCACCCGCTGACGACCCCTATGTTGAGCCCATGGCCGATGTCATCGAACAGCCCGATGTGGTGGAGGAGATCTACGAAGTTATCGAGGATGTCCCTACTGTGCCGGATGTGTCCATCCTCCCTGACCTTGCGCCCCAGGACATCGTCCCCGACATTCCGGGCACGCCCGATTCACCGGTGGTGATCACCGAGATAATGGCTGACCCTGACGGCATCCCTGATGACAAAGGGGAGTGGCTTGAGATTGTGAATGCCACCGATGAAGCAGTGGATATCAATGGGTGGCGCCTCGAGGATCTGTCCGGCCAGATGCACATCATCATGAATGGTGGCCCGTTCTTGCTTCAGCCGGGGCAGATTCTGGTGCTGGGGGCCAACGCCATTGAGTCGACCAACGGTGGAGTTGAAGTCAACTACCAGTATCCCTACTCGGATTTCAAGCTCGACAACACTGCCGATTCCATCATCTTGAAGAACCTCTACGGTGAAGAAGTCGATGCCGTTCACTTCGATAAGTTCGCCGGCTGGAAGGTACCCAAGGGCGCGTCCATGGAGTTGCTCCACCCAAACCTCGACAACAACGATGCCGCCAATTGGCAGGTTGCCGTCGCCCCCTGCGGTGATGGCTCCAATCTGGGCACACCTGGAGAGTTGCCGTAAGGTGAGACTGGCTGTGGACGACCAATCTCTGACTGCTGACTTCCCAGGCGGTCCGGAGGGCCGATGATGAACCGACTGATAACAGTAATGGCTGCTTTCACTTGCCTGGTTGGCGCGGCTGGTTGTGGTATGGCTGGGGCAGACGATGCGGCAGATTTCAGCGATGCGGCAGGATCGGAGGACGTTGCTAGGAGCGCAACCCTGACTCTCATCGGGCGCGTGCTCGATGATACGGGGGCTCCGGTGGCCCGGGCGATGACGGTTCTGTGTGGCAATGTCGAGGGAGTGGAAGTCTGTCTGCAGCGCTTTTCCGAAGACAACGGTTCTTTCCGCTACGATGACTTATTGCAGGGATATACCCATCTGCAGGTGATGCCCTACGCCGCCTCGGCTGACAGCGGACTGCTCTATGCAGGTGCCAGCTTTGTCACTGACCTGCCCGCCCCACCCGCCTTCCATGATTGGGGCGATGTCGTGCTGCCCATCATCTCCAATCCCTCGGTGGTGCTGGTTGCCGATGGCGGTCTCCTCGAACTTGATGTGCTCTCTCTCTCGCTGGTGCCCGGAAGCGTCAGTTTTCCGGGGCTGGAGGCTGCGGGCCTGGTGGGGGTGGAGCGGCTCACAGGTGACCAGCTTCCCGAGCAGTTTGAGGGAACCGTTGGCTATGCATTCTACCCTTATGACACGCGTCTCTCTACCGCCGCCGAGGTGCGGATTCCCCTGGCGACTCTGAACGACGTATGGGATGGGAACGGTCCGGTGAAGGTGCTGGTGAACTCCACGGACAACGGTGGGCTCTATGCCGTTCAGGCGCAAACGGAGGGGGCCGAAATTGTCTTCGGAGTGACGGAACTGACCTGGATTGTTCTGGCGTTCGAGTAGTCTCGGTTGTTTTCGCTACTTGTCACACTTCGTGCCCGGTTGGTGGTCGCGGTTGTCGATCCTGATCAAGGGGCCATCGGGGTGCTTGGTGTAGGGGTCATTGGGGCCCCCCAACTCTACTCGACGGGTGCGCAGCCACTCGCTGAGCATGGCGCGGGTCGTGGTTGTCTGTGCCGGTCGAGAGACTGTCTCTGGAGGTAGCTTGTCGAGGATGCGGGAGAGGTCGCTGCCACCGCCTGCCAGATAGCTGGTGGTAACGACGGTGTAGACCTTCTCATCCACCAGGGGGGAGCCGTCTTCGAGAGTAGCGGACACCAGGAGGTTGCGCTCCCACTTCTCCTTAGTGCCGTCTCTGTTCCAATCTTCTTGGATACATTCGTCCCGCAGATTGTCGACGTGGAGTTTCAGTCCTCTCAGTACCGGCATGCCATGGGCCCCCGAAGTGGTCAGGCGCAGCAAGTCCCTCAAGTCCCGTCCTTTCAGATGCAGGAAAGCGGGAGTCGAATCAAAGGGCAGCACTTGGAAGACGGCCTCCTGGGTGATTGGCCCGGAGTAGAGGTAGGAGCGAATGCCCGATCCGTTGAAGAGCGCGAGATCTGCTTCGGGAAAGCTATCGAGCAGGATCTGCGTGATGAGCAGCCCCATGGGAGGGTCGTCGGCCTCGTCTTCCCGAACGAGGTCACGCAGTGCAGTGGACCCCAGTTGCTCCTGGGCCTGAGCAAGCATCTCGCGTTGCCCCGGAGTGAGCAACGAATCGAGGAATTCCCGCGGTGCCACCTTTTCGCCACGGAAGGTTGCAGGCAGCTTCTCCGCTCCCGGCAACTCGTCGAGGTAGATGCAACTATCGGTTCCCTTGAAGCGGTAGTGGCAGATGCCCACGGGCTTGGTGACTTCGGCCTTGACCACTTTGCCTGCTGACTTGGAGAAAGAGAGCGTTGCCATGCCAAAGAGCTTGCCAGTCCCCCCGGACTCCATGAGGGGGATACCGTTGACATTGTGTCGAACAATGTGGTGGGTATGGCCGCCGACGAGAAGGTCTACGGTCCCCGGTTCCATCGCCTGCGCTATCTGGAAAAGCTCCTCGTTGGGGTCGCAACTGGACAAGTCGTCGGGGTCGTCGAATTCCTCGCAGACTCCTCCAGCGTGGAGCAGGCCGATCACCACCTGAGCTCCTTGGGCGCGCAATTTGGGAGCGTATTCCTTGACGATTTCTACCAGTGGCCTGAATTCTAGCCCTTCACCAACCCGTTTCTTGGAGTAAGTCGGGGTCGTATCAGTGGGCCCCCCGACGATGCCGATCTTGATTCCTGCCACTTCTACCATGGTGGTTGGTGCAAAACCCTCCCAGTCAATGGGCTGCCCCGAGGCGCGGTCAATGAGGTTGGCTGCCAGGAGCGGGAATTCGGCGATGGGCCCAATTGCCTTGAGGGCACCAAAGGGGTCGCCTTCGTCACCCTCTCCCACCGGGCCGAAATCGAATTCGTGGTTGCCAACCGCGGCCGCCGCGTAGCCCAGGTAATTCATGGCCGCCACCACCGTGGCTCCTTCCGATTCATTGGAGATCATGGTCCCCTGGAACATGTCGCCGCCATCGAGGAGGAGCACGCCGTCGGGATGTTGCCGGCGCAAGATGTCCAGGTAGCCGGAAAACCACTCCACTCCGCCAATATCCACGGGGTAGCGGACCTTGCCTTCCTCGTCAATCGCCATGCTCACTTTGCGCGGGAGGATGTAGCCATGGACGTCGTTGGTGGCAACGATTACCAGTTCAATGAGGTCTCCCTCCACTACTGGCGCTGCCTGTGCAGCGGGCGTCGTGGCGGGACCGGCGGCGGGCTCCGCATCAGGTGCGTCCTTGCAGCCCACAGGCGTCAGGAGGGCCGCAAACATGAGAAGCAGGACTACGGGATGGCGTCGAGACATTTGTCCTCCATGCTGGTAGGGTTGCCCCTAAACCAGATTCACCTGGAAGTACCGTAGAACACGCGGATGCTGAAATCAAGCTGATGAGCTTGATCCTCCGGCGAGGCTTTGCTACCTTTGCCGGGATTGTTTGGAGGAGAGGATGGTGAGCTGGATTGCCGGTATCATGCTGTTAGCTCTGGGCGCACCAGGTCCTGATGTCGGGGTATGTGATTGGATGTCGGGTGCGTCCCTTGCTTCCCCCCATCCATATTTCGCCAACGTGGCTGCGGCGCAGGCTCGAGGGGACTATGAGCGTGCAGTGGCAGGCTTCGTTGCCCGGTCCGAACAGATTGCGAAGCAGGCTGAGACAACCTGTTTCGTGCCAGAGGGTGCAACCCTGGCGGAGGCGGAGAAGTTCCTCGATAAGTATGTGCGTGGCGAGCGACCGTTGCTGTTTGCCCGAAGGGACCAGTGGGCCCTTGCCGCCGACATAGTGGCCTGGGGGGCCTGGTTGGCCTGTCGCGACGGTCAGTCGGAGGTGGCGACGCGATTGTTGCGGGCAGGATGGCGGGATTGGGCGGCCCCCGAGTTGCTCGTCGATGCTGCCTTCCTCATGCTGGCCAACGGAGCTGCGGAGCGGGCGGTGGATTTCCTGGATGAGAAGACCGGTTCTGTGCCTGGAATGGTTGCGCAGGGGATGTTCAACTGCGGGACGGGCAAGCGAGAGAAGGGGCTCGCGTGGTTGGACAAGGCCGCGGCCGGGACCACGGAAGAGACGGTGAGCGCGCGCATCAGAATTATCCGGGAGCGGTGCTCAAAGTGAGAAAGAACCGGCGAATCGTCACCAGTGACCCAGCTGAGATAGCGGCTCGCAACGAAGGCTTTCGCCGGGAGGTGGCGGAGTTTGACCTTGTCTATCGCTGCGACAGCTGTATTCACGTGCGAGGCGAAGAGCACTCATGTATCTTTGATTATCCCAACGAGATGCTGGTGCGGGGCGATGTGCAGGCTTTGGACGACAATGGCGAGTGGGTCTTCTGCAAGGATTTCGAAATCCAGGACGGGTAGAAATGACCAGGCGCATTCTAATACCGTCTGCGGGCGGCCCCGGTTGCGTGAATCTCACACGCTCCCTCGCTTTGCTAGGCGATGAGGTCTGGACGCTGGGCACCGATGCCAGTCCGCACTATCTCCATCTGGCCCAGACCAATGCCCGGGAGTTGTGCCCTCGACGAGAGGACGAGGCGGCCTGGGTAGCAGACCTGATTGCCCGCATTGACAAGCATCGCATCGACTTCGTCTTTCCCAACAACAGTCTCGACGGTGTCTTGCTTGCCCGGAACCAGGAGCGCTTGCCAGTGCGCACCTGGTTGCCGGTACCCGCCGCCTACGCAGTGGGCGAGGACAAGTGGGCCACCTACCAGGTATTGTCAGGACTGGGAATCGCCGTGCCGCGCACCTGGCTAATCGACCGCCCGGAGGATCTGGCCGAGGTTTTCGCCATTTTGCCGCCGCCAGTTTGGGTGCGCGGCAGTGGCATTCCCGGCAAAGGCGTGGGAGTGGCAAGCCTCCCTGCGAAGACCTTGGAACAGGCCACTCAGTGGGTGAACTACTGGGACGGGTGGGGCAAGATGGCCGCTAGCGAATTTCTGCCTGGCCGGAATCTCACCTGGCTGGGAGTCTTCGCTCAGGGGCGTCTCGTGGCCAGTCAGTGCCGGGAGCGTGACGCCTACGTTATTCCCCACGTCAGCCCCTCGGGAATTACCGGGGCACCAGCGATTTCGCACACCGTTCACCGAGCCGACATTAACGCGCTTGGTCCGCAGGTATGTCTGGCCATTGACCCAGCATTTCATGGCCCTGCTTTCGTCGACTTCAAGGAGGATGGAGCGGGCCAGCCGCGGGTTACGGAGATCAACGTCGGCAGATTCGGAACAACGTTCCATTTCTACTCGGCAGCCGGGGCCAATTTCGCTGAACTGGTGCTCCGTTTGGCCTTTGGCGAGTCGCTCCCCAGGTGGGTCCGGGAGTATGACGTACTGCCGGAGGGTTTGTACTGGATTCGAACGCTGGATGCCGGGCCGGTCCTCACCGATGCCAAGAAGCTGGCGGAAGTACTGGAAACAGGAAGGCTGGCCGATTGACTTTGGCCGTAGATTGACTAATGATTGGGCGGACAGAGGAGACCGATGCCACAGTCCCATGAGAATCTGGCAGCGTTCTTCCGCCAGCGGGCTCGTGAGAACGGCCCGACGCCGGGTATACTTTACCGGACTGAAGCTGGTTGGGAGTCGCTGAGCTACGCCGCCTGGGCCGCCCGCGCAACCACCATCGCACGGGGCATGAGCCGCCTTGGAGTGGAGCCGGGGGACCACGTCATGGTGGTTGGCCGGACGACTCCAGAGTTTCTCCTGGTATCCTGGGGAGTAGCGCTGGCTGGTGCCGTTCTCGTTCCCGTTTCTGGCAGCGTTGCGGCGTCCGATTTCTCGGAGATGGTTGCAGGTACCAGCCCCTCCATGCTCTTCCTTGGGGATCCCGGGTTGCTGGTGCGGTTTCGTGATTTTGCGAAGCTCCCGCCGCAGCGCACCGTGGTTATGGAGGCCCAGTGCGTCCAAAGCGATCCCGGCTCCGGCAAACCGCCTTTCCTGCGCCTTGAAGACGTAGTGACGAGCCGAGACGAGGTTGTCTCGTTGGAGCAACTTGAGAGCCACGGTGGTCCCGGCGGCAACGCCGTCGAACTGGACCTGCGAATGGCTAGTCGCAAACCCGAAGACGCCGCGGTCATCATTCACACCGCGGGCACTATTGGTGAACAGAAGAGTGTTGTGTTGACCAACGCCGGCCTGTTGTACCAGGCTCACACGCTCTCCTCCGTGCTGCCCATCGGCCCTGAGGATGTGCAACTGCTTTTCCTCCCGCTTTCCCATGTCCTGGGCTATATCGCGGCGCTCACGTCAATCGCCTCAGGAACTCCCCTGGCGCTGGGGGAAGGGATGCGGACCCTGCTGGAGGATTTGCGAGACGTGAAACCGACCTTCATGGTGGGAGTTCCGCGGGTCTACGAGAAGATCATCGACAAGCTGGTTGCCGGGATGGGTGATTTCTCGGCTGTCTGGTGGGAACTCTATCGACGTGGCCTGGCGGCCGGGCGCAAGGTTCTTGATGCCCAGGCTGAGGGGCGACGTCCCAACCCGATTGCCTGGGCTCAACTTGAGGTCGCGCGGCGCTCAGTATTTGGTCGCGGCCGGGAGATCTTTGGCGGCCGCATGCGGTTCCTGATCTCTGGTGGCGCTCCTCTCTCTGATCGAGTGGCTTACACCATCATGTCCTTCGGCATCCCTTTGCTCAACGGTTCGGGCTCACCGAGTCCTCGGGGGCCTCCCACTTGCAGCGCTTTGACCACGTGCGCATCGGCACAGTGGGACCGGCTCTGCCCCTGGTCCAGACGCGCATTGCCCCGGGTGGCGAAATACTCATCAAGGGGCCCGGTCTCATGCAAGGTTATCTGGGGGACCAGGCCGCGACTGATCAGGCGGTGGACAAAGATGGTTGGTTGCTCACCGGAGACCTGGGGCGAATCGAGTCCGACGGCTGTTTGCGCATCACCGGTCGGCGCAAGAACGTCCTAGTTACGGCCGCGGGGAAGAACATAGTGCCGGGGCGAATCGAACGGAACCTGAGTGCGATTAGCCTGATCTCACATTGTATGGTGGTGGGCGATGACCGGCCCTACCTCGCCGCACTGGTTACCGTCGGAGCTGTTCGTATCAGCGATTGGGCCAGGCGCAACGGCGTCTTGTGCGAAGACGTGCGCAAGCTGCGGTCTGACATGCGCCTCTTCAAGGAATTGGAGAGTGAGGTTGACGCCATGAACAACGGGCTCGCTCCCCACGAGCGAGTCCGCCGTTTCGCTATCCTGGACACTGAGTTCAGCGTGGAATCCGGGGAGTTGACCCATGATTTCAAACTGCGGCGGGGTGTCATCGTGACTCGTTATCGTGATGTTATTGAAATGCTCTACAGGGATAGGTACTGATGTCGGACAACCTTGAGAAGACGCTCATCGTCGTTCCCACTTACAACGAGAGAGAGAACCTGCCCTTGCTGGCGGAGGCCATCTTCAAGATAGTGCCGCACGTCAACATCCTGGTGGTGGATGATTCTTCACCGGACGGCACCGGCGATCTGGCCGATGAGCTGGCGGCCCGAGACGAGCGAGTGCATGTTCTGCACCGCACTGCCAAGGAGGGCCTGGGGCGCGCCTACGTGGCCGGTTTTCACTGGGCATTGGCGCGGGGCTACGAATTGATCTTCGAAATGGACTGCGATTTTTCTCATCGTCCTGAGCATCTTCCGGAGTTCATCGCTGCTGCCCGGGACGCTGACCTGGTTTTGGGGTCTCGCTACATCAAGGGTGGGGGAACCGAGAACTGGGGTCTGATGCGCAAGTTCATTTCTGGGGGCGGCAACCTCTATGCCCGCACGGTCTTGGGCCTGCCTTACAAGGACCTCACCGGCGGCTTCAAGTGTTTTCGCCGCAAGGTGTTGGAAACCCTCCCCATAGATGACCTCTTCGCCTTCGGCTATTGCTTCCAGATTGAGCTGACCTATCGCTCCCACAAAGCGGGCTTCCGGGTTGCGCAGGTACCGATCATCTTTCCTGACCGGACGCGGGGCGAGTCAAAGATGTCCGGAGCAATCTTTAAGGAGGCTTTTGTCACCGTCTGGAAGCTGAGGAAAATAGCGTGAGGCGGTACCCTCTGGCAATCCTGGCGTGCGCTCTGGTGCTCGCATGTTGGTCCGCTACAGGGTTGGCTGCAGATTCCCCTCGGGCCGATATCAATCTGGCAACGGCTACGGATCTGCAACGAGTCAAGCGTATCGGGCCTAAGACTGCTGCCAAGATCATAGAATACCGCACCGCCAGGGGCGGCTTCAAGAAGCTGGCCGAGGTCACCGAGGTCAACGGGATCGGCCCCAAGACGCTCGATACCATTGCCTGTGAGTTCATGGTTCCGGCCGAGGGGCCATTGCCTTGCGGCCGCGGGGAAGCAACGGCTGGGTCGGTGGCACCGCCGTCTGCATCAGGGAAGATTAATCTGAATCTAGCCAATCAATCAGAGTTGACGCAGCTGCCTGGGATTGGCCCGAAGAAGGCCTCGGCCATCATCGCCTACCGGTCCGAGAACGGGTATTTCGACGAAGTTGACGACTTGCAGAAGATCAAAGGCTTTGGCCCCAAGACGGTGGCCAGGCTGGCCCCGCATCTGGCTGTCAAGGTGCGGTTCAACGAGGCTGGCGAGGCGGAACTAAGGGCCCTTGGGTTCGCCAATGCCGTGCGCATCCTGGAATTCCGTCGGATCGTCGGGCGGTTTCAGTCGGTGCAGGATCTGGAGCAGATACCGGGTCTAGATGAGAGAGCTCTGGCGGCCGTTGAAGACCTCCTGATCTTCGACTAGGCAGTGCGTTCCATCATGTCCAGGTTGCCATGCACCCTCTCTCTGGTTTCTGTGCTGCTGATGGTGGCCTGCGGATCGTCGCAGGATCTCGACGAAAAGTACTCAGTGGGCTGGACCGACACAATTCTGGTGGCCAGCTTCAACGTCCAGAATTTCGGCACCGGCAAGCTTGAGGACTCGGTGGTCACCGAGATTGTCGTAGCGATAATCCGCCACTTCGACATTATTGCTCTGCAGGAGATCCGGGGCCCCAAGGATCATATCCTCAACGCCTTTGTGAGGGTGCTCAACGACGGCCATGATGGACCGTATGCCTTTGTCTCGGGAGAACCTGTGGGGAGCTCAGGGCACCTGGAGCAGTACGGCTTCATCTACGACAGGACCAGGGTCTCGTGGGCTGCCGGAGAAGTGGAGACATATCCCCTGGAAGGATTTGTGCGGCCCCCCTTGTTGGCCCGTTTCACCACCTTTGCCGGCTTCGATTTCGTGCTGGCAACCGTGCACATCAAGCCCGATGATGCGCGGGCCGAAATTGATGAACTGGTCTATGTTATGAAGTACGGGCGTGACCGCTTTCCGTCTCAGGAGGATGTCATCGTCCTCGGGGATTTCAACGCGGATTGCAGCTACTTCAACGAATCCACGGATACCTCACCTGCCCGGGGCCCGGACTATAACTGGGCCATCGGGGACGAATTGGATACCAATGTTGCCTCCAGTGAATGCACCTACGACCGCATCATCTTCTCGCACACGGTAACGGACGAGGACTATACTGGCAACCACGGTGTCTTTCGGTTTGACGCGGTATTGGGCCTTGATGCATCCACTACGCAGGACGTGTCGGACCACTATCCAGTCTGGGTTGAGTTTTCGACAACAGACGATACCGACTGACGGGCGTTACTGAACGCAAGGCGCTTCGTCCATCTTGTTATTGCAGTTGTTGTCCTTTCCGTCAGCGCAGATTTCGGCGTGGTTGGGATGGATATCCTTGTCGGAATCATCACAGTCGTTCTTGGCTAGAGCCTTGTAGTATCCCTGCGGGCTGCAAAGGCACTTGGAGTAGTCAGTGAGTCCGTAGGTATCGGAATCTTCGTCCAGGTAATAGGTATTGCACCCCAGGGAGCCCTCTTCGTCGGTCTTGAAATTGCAGTCGTCGTCGATGTTGTTACAGAATTCGTCCGCTCCGGGGTAGATGCTGTCATTGGCGTCGTTACAATCGCCGGCCTGCGTAGCGGTGTAGGTCTCCTTGCCGCCGCAGACGCACTTCTTCTCGTAGCTGACGCCGAATCCGTCCTTGTCCTTGTCGTTGTACCGGAGCACACAGCCGGTTGCCCCAAAGTCGTCGACGTCGCCGTTGCAGTTGTTGTCGAGACCGTCGCAGAATTCTTCAGCGAGAGGATTGATGATGTCGTTGGAGTCGTTGCAGTCGCCGCCGAAGGAGGCGGTGAAAGGAGCTTCCCCACCCTCACCACAGACACATTCGTTGAGACCGTCAAAGCCGAAGGTGTCATTGTCCGCATCAATGTACCAGTACTTGCAACCACTTGCGCCCTTGGGGTCCAGTTGGCCGTCGCAGTCGTCGTCCTTGCCGTTGCAGATCTCGGTGGCACCGGGATGAACTGAGCTGTCGGTGGGCGCACAATCAGTGGCGTCGTCGGTGCCGTCATTGTCATCGTCGTCGTCGCACGCGTCTCCCAACTCGTCGTCATCGGAGTTGGTCTGCTCGGGATTGGCAACTACCGGACAATTATCGAGTAAGTCCGGGGTGCCGTCATTGTCGGAATCGTCGTCCACGCAGTCGGCCATTCCGTCCAGGTCGACATCCGGGTAGCCTTCATCGACCAAATCATCACAGTCATCATCGAGGCCGTTGCACTCTTCGCTCTGCGGGGGGTCGTCGATACATTCCAGAGTTCCCTCGGAGCAGGCCATGGTGCCGAGCTGGCAGAGATCATCATCCTCCGGCGAATCGCAGGCTGTGTCCACCTTCGGGTCATCTTCGTCGATGTCACCATCGCAGTCGTTGTCCACCCCGTCACAGAGATCTGGGGCAGGTGCCAGAGCGGGACAGTTCCAACCGTCTGCCCCCAGGCAAACCTCCGTGGTCGAGCAGGTGCCGAACTCGTTGCTTATCTCGCATGGCTTGCCCACCAGGCCATTGTCTTTGTCGCCGTCGCAGTCGTTGTCATCTCCGTCGCAGACCTCTTGGGCGGGAGCCTGCGCAGAACACTCCGTCCAGCCATCTGCCCCGTTGCACTGGCGCTCACCAAAGCACTTGCCGAATTCACTCTCCTTGAGGCATGGCTCGGTGGAGCCATTGAGTGCACCCAGGCAGGTGCAGGACCCACTGCTAGGCTGGCACTGGAGCGGTTCGTCGGCTACTCCAAGAGCGGCGCCGCAGTGGTAATCTTCGGGACAATCATCGTCGTTGGCACAGGCAATGGCGCAGAAGGCCTGCTCATCGGCCCCAAGGGACAGGCAGAGGTCCACGGGGGAGCCACACTCATCGTCAGCGACGCAGGGCTCGCAGAGGTCAGTTTCCGGAGGTGAGCAAAGGAAGATAATGTCCGCCCCCACGGACTTGGACTTGCATTTCCAATTGAGCGGACACTCCTCTTCACAATAGACAGTGCAGACTTCGCCGTAGGCCTCGGTTTGGATGCAGTACCCAGAGAGGCAATCCTCGCCGGTGTTGCAGGGCCAGAGGAAATCGCCGGGCTGCGCCTGGAATTCGAAGCCGGCCTGATCCGGGTTGCCACCAAAGTCCCAAGAGGCCAACTCGGATTTGATGTCGCGAGGAAGGAAATGGGCTCCATCGCTGGGTTGTGAGTCGCCCCGGTCAACGGTGTCCGGTGTCGGATCGCTGCTGCCGCAACCGACTAGAGACAGGCACAGTAGTACGTGAAGAACGAATGGACGGCGCAGCATGGAGCGACCTCCCTGTGGGTTCGGGGCAATCATGTGGAGATTATAACATAACGGGGGCCCGCCCGGAATCACTCAAAGCAGTAGCGTAGCCCCTGATTGGCCCAACCTGCGAAGTCACTCACGTCATGCTCCTGCCAGGTGTCGGCGTAATGGGTCAGCAGCATCTTCCGGCGGATGGACTCGGGGAGCGTCCGCAGGTCCTCAAGGGGAGCGTGTACCGCTCCCGGAAAGAACTGCACGTCATGGAAGTACCACTCGATTCCTCGTCCCTCATAGAGCTCCAGAAGTTCGGGGTCGAACCGTGTGTCACATGAGAAGAAGGCCCGGTCGTCCACGCACACGCCATAAGTAGGAAAAGCTTCCGCAATAGATGCGGCTTGCTGCGGGATGTGGAGTGTGCGAAAGAGCTCCAGGTGGATGGAGCCGATGTCGATGGTCCAGCGGTCCCGGGCACCGACGTGGTGTTGGGGGTGGTGGATGTCGAAGAAATCCGCCAGTGTCAGCGGCCGACCCTCCGGCGAGACCTCGTTCCACTCAAGATTGCCTCGCAAGGAGCGTTCCCACAAGATGGTTGCGTACTCCTCGGTGGCTACAAGCCGCAGCTGGGGACGTTGCTCAAAGGGAATGCCCACATACCGATTGTAGAGCGCCAGATGTCCCAGTCCACCGATGTGGTCATCATGACTATGGCTGGGCAGCACGACCTCGATCGCCGACGGCTCCAGTCGCGTGGTGCTCCGCAAGGCCGTGGGCCCGGTGTTGCCAAAGTCAATGAGGACATGGTCGTTGCCCTTAATCAGGAGAAAATTCGTCTGGAAATGGCGCGTTGAGAAGAGTGACCCGACGCCCAGAAAGAAGACCTCGAGAGCCCCATCGTTCTGCAACGACAGGGGTGCGTTCGGGGCCAATTCAACTATCTTCATGCCCAACCTCCGTCGCCAAGAATGTAGCAGACGGTTTGGAGGCTGTCACAAAATCGTCTGCGAATAGTCGTGCCCCAGTCTGCGAGCCCCAATAAGTAGCATTAGCAGGAGGGCCAGCAGGCACCATGGCTGAGTGTGCGAGCCGGTGGCTGCGGCGTGGCATCCTCCCGAGGTTCCAGTTGCCGGAGGAGCGACATCAGCACCGGCCTTCATGTCCTCGCTGCGCAACTCCTCGAAATCCGGCTCGGGCTGGGGCGGCAGGTAGGGTTCATCAAGGACCACCACCCGTACGATTGCCCGGTCTGTTCTGCCCAGGCTGTCTCGGACTTCCGCCAGGGCTACGAATGGTCCGGGCTCATAGACGGCCTCTACAGGCAAG
>ERZ890953.1055-NODE-1055-length-14397-cov-7.952168_pt1 | contig 14397 bp, 11 predicted proteins | sample MGYA00521264_ERZ890953 | MGnify/ENA primary metagenome ERZ890953 (study PRJEB32303, sample SAMEA104408629) | aquatic metagenome | biome: Brackish water; feature: Chemocline; material: water | place: Baltic Sea | collected 2014-10-26T21:54:00 | depth 200 m ... | reverse complement strand
TCGAGCAGGCCGTCGTCGTCGCTGTCGTCGTCCAGCGGATCGGTGCCGTAGGTGTAGGTCTCGTCGTCGCCGTCGTTCAGGCCGTCGCCGTCGGTGTCCGGATCGTTCGGGTTGGTGCCGATGACCAGCTCTTCGGCGTCGAGCAGCCCATCGCCGTCGGTGTCCACCGGCAGATCGTCGGTGAAGGAGATGCGCCAGCTCACGGTGTCGGTGGTGACCACGCCCAGGTCCCACTGCACGCCGATGCCGTTGTCGGTGCTGGTGCTGAAGTCCAGGCTGTCGTCCAGGTCGGCGCCGGAGGCGATGTCCTGGTGGGGCGTGTAGTAGTAGCCCGAGAAGAAGTGGTCCCAGGGGTCGGTGGTCTGGACGAAGACCTCGTAGATGCCCGATTTTTCGACGCCGACGATGGTGGGCGCGGTGGTGTCGTCCACGTAGGCCGGCCCGTTGTCACCGCCCGCCAGGTAGGTGTCGATGATGTGGTAGAGCTTGAGATCGTTGCTCGACGACGAGGTGATCGTGGCCGAGATGTCGAACCACTCGTTGGGCGCGGCGTAGCTGGTGGTGAAGGCCAGGGTCACGGCGCTGCCGCAGTCCACCACGGTCTCGACCAGGTAGGGATCCGCCTCGGTGCCGGCACCGGTGACCGCACTCTGGCTGGTCTCGGTCCAGTAGTCGTCCGCCATGGACACACTGGACTCCGGCCCGCACAGCGAGCTGCCGTCAGCCAGGTAGATGCCGTTGAAGATGCTGGTGCTGGGGGGGGTCGTGCCAGGGTGGTACACCTGCCCCGAGCCGTCACGCCAGATCTGCAGCTGAGCGTTGCTGGCCAGGTAGATGCGCAGGCCGTCGCCCGCGGTGACCCCACCGCTGGAGTTGATGTCGGCGGTGCTGGCCAGGGCGACGCCCGGCAGTAGCAGGATGGCGAGTGAGGCCGAAAAGAGGCCCTGGGTGTGGCGCATCATGGAAGCTCCGATGAACGGATGAAGCTGGCCAGCGGTTTGCCTGGCCCTCTGGAAGGTCGCACCGACGATAGCCCAAGGCGCAACCCAACCGATATTGCATGCGTCTTACACACCGACGGGTCTCAGGTTCACGACGCCAGGCGACCCGGCGATGTCGGACATCGACGCGGTGACGACCCGCGAGTGCCGCTCACCAGCCAGCGCGCTAGAACCCGGGGCCCCCAGAGGTGTCCCATGCTCCCCCTGATCCTGCTGGCCGCCTGCAGCCACGAGCCAGAGCATCCCGGCCTCGAGCCCCAGCTCTACGCCGACCAGGAGGGGCAGGAGATCCTGCTCCTGGTGGAGGTCTTCGAGGGCGGCGACCCCGGCCTCGAGGCCCGCTACGATCTGGTCAACACCGCCGAAGACCAGGACCGCTTCCTGCTGCGCCGGCACCGCTTCGACCCCGAAGACGCCGCGGACCAGGGCGTCGCCTGCGTTCCCGGCAGCGCCGCCTGGGACACCGCCGGTCCCGACCTGGGCAGCTGCGAGGGCGGCAAGCCCGACTGCTCGGGCGACTGCGTGCCCTGGTACGGCTTCCTGGTGACCGACAGCTGCCAGAGCGCCGGCATGACCGGCTACGAGCTGCGCGAGGCCGGCGACGAAGCGGCCATCACCGTGGAGTCCTTCTACGTGGTGGACATGGGGGCCGAGTGCGAAGGCGGCAGCTGCAGCAGCGTGCCCACAGCGCCCAGCGCCTGGTGGCTGGGCTGCCTGGGGCTGGCGGCGCTGGCGTGGCGGCGGCGGAGTGGACCCGACCCCCGCTAGTAGTACATGGTGATCTCGTAGAGCATCCCGCACTCGCCGTTGTCGACATTGTCGGGCTCGGTGACGTGGGTGCGCTGCTGGAAGTCCCGGCGCCCCAGGTGGTTGAGGATGGCACCGGCGATGGCGTGATCGAACTGCTGGCACCAGATGACGATCTGGTGGGACAGGCCCACGGTGTCACGGCCCTGCTCGCAGTCCACGATCATGCCCAGGGCGGCCATCTTGTTGCACTCGGCCTGGGGCGCGTTGACCATCCAGATCTGCCGACCGCGCAGCTGGGAGAGCTGGGAGATGCCGCCGGACGGGGCAGAGATGGGCGCGGGCTGTGGGCTGGCGGAGGCGACACCGCCTTCCTTGCTGAAGATGCCAGAGGGCGCAGAGCCAGCGGCGACCGGAGACGGCACCGCTGCTGGGCCGCTGCCCCCGAGGGGGTAGCGGATGGTGATCTCGAACATCATCCCGCACTCACCGTTGTCAGTGCCTGGGGGGTAGGTGGCGTGTGTGTGCTGCTCGAAGTCGGCGCGCCCAAGGTGGTTCAGGAGCCTACCCGCGATGGCGTGGTCGAAGTCCTGGCACCAGATGACGATGGAGCGCTCCATGCCGTAGGTCTCTTGGCCCTGAGCGCAGTTCACCACCATGCCCAGCGCCTCGAGCTTGGCGCACTCGGCCTGGGGGGCGTTGACCATCCACACCTGGCGACCGCGCAGCTGGGACAGCTCCGAGATGGCCGAGCCGGCAGCCTTGCCGCCGCTCTTGCTGGTGATGACGGGCTGCTGGGCAGAGACCACCTGGAACGCGGCCAGGGGCAAGAGCAGCACGAGGGTGGCGAGGAGGGTGCGGAGGGAGGAAGACATGTAATTCCTTCTGGGCTTCACCCACCAGGCGCCACGCGCGGCGAGCGGTCGCGCCGACCATAAGCCGTCACGCGCCAGGGAGACCACGGCATGGAGCGAAGGGCTCACAGCCGCGCGCGCAGCACCAGGGACCTGTACTCCCGCCGGAAGCCCCAGCGCTGCAGGGGCTCGGCGTAGGGGGACTCGAGGGGGGGCGCGCCGTGGATCTCGCTGATCTCGAGGTGGGAGACGGGCTGGAAGCGGCGGTCGACCAGCAGGCGGAACAGGCCGAAGCAGGCGGGCAGATCCGGGTGGTCGGCGGGCAGGCCGAAGCTGAGCTTGGAGCCATTGGCCCTGGCCACCAGAGCCAGATCGCGGCCCCTCCAGGCCAGCCAGGTGGAGGCGCGGCGATCAGGCAGCGCGAGATCGTGCAAGCCCAGCCCGCAAGGGGACGCAGGATCGGCGGCGTTGTGCCACCAGATGGCTTCCGCGGGCAGGGGTTGCCGCAGGGCGCGCAAGGCCGCGTGGGAGGCGAACTGGGGGCCCGGCACGCCGTGGAAGAACAGGCCGCCCACGACCTCCCCGCCCAGCTCCATGAGCCGCAAGGCCCGGAACAAGGCCCCCCAGCGCAGGGCTGGCTGCTCCCGCAGCAGCAGGGCGCGGAACAGCACGCCGTAGCGCTCGAGCAGCTGCCGCACGCGGTCCTTGTCGCGCTCCACCTGCTCGATGAGATCGCCCGGGTCGAGATCCGTGGCCGTACAAGGCAGCACCTGCCACTGGCCTCCGAAGGGACGGCTGGCGCGCCAGCGGTCGAAGGAGCCACGCCCGGGCGGACGCCCACGGGGAGCCACGGCGGCGGTGCTGGGCTCGAAGCGCTGCTGCACGCCCCGGCGCAGCACGGCGATGGTGCTGTTGGTGAGGCGGCCAGCCCACACGCCCTGCCACAAGGCGTCGGTGAGGGGGGCGGTGCCCAGGCCCGTGGCCTGCTGGGCGGTCTGCACATCGAAGACGCCGTGAGCCTCGAGCAGCGGGGCCAGGGACTGCAGATCAGCGCCGGGGTCGGGCTGATGGAAGAGCTCGAGCTCGGCCGGGAAGCAGAAGGTGACCCGCTGCTTGCCGCAGCCCAGCCACATCAGATCGCTGTCCTGCATGAGCTCCTCGAGCCAGGAGCTGTGGTAGGGCTGGAGCCTGGAGGGGAGAATCCACTCTTCCCAGGCCCGGGCCCGGGCCGGGAAGCCAAACAGCTGCTCGAGGGAACGCTGGAGCCCTGCCACGTCGCCGGAGGCAGGGGCCAGGCCCTGGTGTGCGGCGAGGAAGCCGGGCAGAGCCTGGGCCGGAAGGGGATCGAAGCTCGGGCGGGCCGCGGCGCGGGCCATGCGCAGCAGGATCTCGAGGTTCTGGGCGTCGCAGATCAGCTCGGCATCGCTGTGGAGAACCAAGGGCCCCAGCACCAGCTCGCCCTGGGCCAAGGCCGACCCGACGCCGGCGGCCAGCGCTGCCGGGCTGAGACCGAAGATCGTGCCCAGCGCGCTCGGCTCCATGGGGCCCGCCAGCTGCAGCCACTGGGCCAGCAGGGTGTCGAGGCTGGCCTCGTCGGCGCCTTCGGGGCCCTGGCCAGCCGCATCGGCCGCGCCCACCAGGCGCTGGACCACCGCGATCCCAGCCGGCGAGAGGGGCTGGCTGGGATCGAGGGGATCGCGCAGTACGGCCGGACCCGCCTGAAGCCCCAGGGCAGCCAGCAGGAAGGGCAGGCGCCCCAGGGCACAGAGACCGCCAGCGTCCTGTGTCAGCCGAAGCCAGGCCAGCCGTGGGGCGGCTTCTGCCAGCAGCACCCCGGGCTCGATCTCGTGATCCCTCACCATGGCCGCGACCAGCACGGTCCACTCGCCCTGGGGCACCAACAGCCGATCCTCGAGGTGGGCGATCAGCTCGGCCACATCAGCGGGAGAATAGCCGGGCGTGGTGCGCTGCAGCCGACCCACCAGCCGCTCCACCACCGCCGACGCGACCCTGGGGCGCAGGCCCGGGGTGTGCACCACCTCGCGCAGCAGGTCGCGGCGCAGCGCGGCCCCACTCCCCGCCAGCTCGGGGGTGTCGTCGTCGTACATGTACTTGTTGGTGGCACGCCAGGTGAGGCCCTCGCAGAAGGGCGAGGCCGCGCTGGTGACACACTCGCTGACCACAATCTCGCCCGCCCGTACCTCGTCGAGCAGGGCCGCCAGCCCTGGCAGGTCCATCTCGTCCTGCAGCAGCTCGCGCCAGGTCTCGAGCACGATGGGGAAGTCGGGGTGCCGCGCGATGTGCTCGAGCAGCTTCTTGGCCCGCAGCCGGTTGAGCCACAGGGGCTGGCGCCGGTTGATGTTCATGCGGGGCAGCAGCAAGGCGCGGGCCGCGTTTTCGCGGAAGTGGGCCCCGAACAGCCCTGTGGCGCCCAGGTGGTCGCGCAGAAGATCCTCGAGGCTGGCGATGTCGAGCAGAGACAGGACGTCGCTGGTGTCGAAGCGGTCGGGCAGCAGCAACAACACGCCGTGATCGTCGTGGAAGGCCTGGAGCTTGGCGTCGTGCTTGCGCCGCCACGCGGCGGTGATGGCCAGCGCCAGGGGCTGGTTGATGCGCCCCCCCCAGCAGGTGTGCAGGATGACCTGCTTGCTGCCCGAGCTGTTCAGCGGGTCGGAGAAGTGCTCGACCAACAGGTGGTGGCGGTGGGGCAGCGCGCTGGCGGTGTGCTTGCGCTGGCGCTCGAGGAGGTCCATCAGCTCGCGGGCCGCGGCGGGCTGCATGTGGTGGTCGCGCTCTAGCTCACGCGGCAGGGCGGGGTCACCGAGCCGGGTGTCGGCTCGCTCGAGGAATGCCCCGATGCGCCCCGCCAAGTGGAAGCTGCGGTTGCGGGCTTCGGCCCGCCAGAACGGGATGATGCTGGGCGGGGTGTCGGCGCCCACGGGAAGCACGTGTACGTCGTTGTGGGTGATGCGCTGGACCCGCCAGGTCTGGGTGCCCAGGGTGAAGGTGTCGCCCAGGGAGCGCTCCCACACGAACTCTTCGTCGAGCTGCCCGATGCGCGCCTTGGTGTCAGCGTGGCGCAGGTTGTAGTAGCCGCGGTCGGGGATGGTGCCGCCGGAGAGGTAGACCACACGCAGGGCGCCTGGCCGCGCACTGACGGTGCCGGTGACCCTGTCCAGGATCACCCGGGGCTGGAGCTCGCGCAGGCGGGCGTGACCGTAGCGGCCGGCCAGCATGTCGAGGACCAGATCGAAGTGCTTGCGGGACAGAGGGTGGTAGGGCGCTGAGGAGCGCAGGAAGGCGAAGAGATCGTCGACAGGCCAGGCCGCTTGGCCCGCCATGGCCACGATGACCTGAGCCAACACATCCAGCGGCGCGCGCACAAACTGGATGGGCTCGAGATCACCCTCGAGCGCGGCGCGGGCCACCACGGCCCCGTCCACGATGTCGCGGCCCCCCAGGGGGTAGAGCACGCCCCGGCTGACGGCGCCGACCTGGTGACCGGCGCGCCCCAGGCGCTGGACCGCCGCCGCCACCGTGGGTGGGGTCTGGACCAGCACCACCTGATCCAGGGCGCCCACGTCGATGCCCAGCTCGAGGGAGTTGGTGGCCACGATGGCGTCGAGCTCGCCGGCCTTGAGCCGGGCCTCGACCGCCAGCCGCAGCTCACGGGACAGAGACCCGTGGTGGGCCCAGGCGATCTCGGAACCCTGCCCGGTACCCGCGTCTTCGTTCAAGAAGCGGGTGAGCTTCTCGGTGGTGCGCCGGTTGTTGGCGAAGATCAGGGTGGAGCGGGCGGCGCGGATGTCGGGGAGGATCTCGTCGGCCAGGCGGCGCCAGAAGACCTTGCTGGCCTCGAAGCCTTCGGGCACTGGGCGGGAGCTGTCGGGGCAGCGCAGCTGCAGCTCGAGGCGCTTGGGATCCCGGGCTTCGAGGATCGCCACCGGGCGCGGGGTGTAGACCGCATGTTCGCCCGAACCCCGGTAGGTGTAGCCCCCCACGAAGTCGGCCACGACCGACACGGGGCGCACCGTAGCCGACAGGGCCACCCGCTGAACCTCGCCCGCCAGCAAGGCCAGCCGATCCACGGCGGTGATCAAGTGAGTGCCGCGCTTGGAGTCCACCACCGCGTGGATCTCGTCGAGGATGACCTGGGCCACCCCGCTGAGCATGCGCCGCCCTCCGGCCGAGGAAACCAGCAGGTTGAGGCTCTCGGGGGTGGTGACCAGGATCTCCGGGGGGCGCCGCACCATGCGCTGGCGCTCGCTGCCCGGGGTGTCGGAGCTGCGGGTGAGCACCTGGATCGCCGGCATAGGCTGGCCGGCGGCCTCGAAGCGGGCCCGCAGGGCCGCCAGGGGACCCAGCAGGTTGCGGCGGATGTCGTTGTTCAGAGCCCGCAGGGGGGAGATGTAGACCACCCGGGTCTGGCCGGGCGCCCAGGCGCCGCTGGCCAGCTGATGGATGGCCCACAGGAACGCCGCCAGGGTCTTGCCCGAGCCCGTGGGGGCCGTGAGCAGCACATGCTGGCCCGCGGCGATGGCCGGCCAGGCCAGGCGCTGGGCATCGGTGGGCTGGCCTACCTGATCCTCGAACCAGGAGCGGATGACGGGATGGAAGAGGGCGAGGGTCTTGGACATGCGTTCAGGCTATCGCGCTCTTCCCTCGGAACAAGGCAAACGCACCCAAGCGGACAGGAATCGACCGTGCCCTCCACCGACCACGATGACGACGTCGATCCAGAGCATCGCCAGGGCGAGCCGCGCGGCGGCGGACTCGATAGACGGCCCACCCCCAGGGTCCAGCGGGCGTGAAAGAGGGACGTAGCGGTCATCGGAGTCCGGGTGCTCAAGCTGTCGTGAGGCTGCCCCACAGTCGCACCTCCCCCCGTTCCTGCTGTTCCGGAGTCGAGCCGCCATGCCCACCCCCACCAACACCCAGTCCCGAGACGAGCGTCACGCCCTCGAGCGGCGTGCCCAGGACGGGCTCACGCTGGTCTCCAGTGGCATCCTTGCGCTGGTGATCAGCGGCGGGCTGGTCTTCATCGTGGGCGGCGGCCTGCTCTCCTGGAGCGTGGCCCTGCTCGGCGTCGCCTTGGCGGGCAAGGGCTTCATCGCCCACAAAGCCGCCCGGCGCGCGCTGCGCTAACCGAGGTCGAGCGGGCCGGTTCGACGCCGCGCATGGACCCCCTGCTTCATGCGAGCGGCGTGCAGGAACCGAGTGAACCACACCTGGCGCAGCCGCGCGAAGACCAGCCCCCCCAGGTACCAGGCCCAGAGCCGGTGATCCGCGAAGGGCCGACCGTCCAGGCCCAGGAAGTCCAGGATGCCCATGGCGACCCCCGACCAGGCCAGGGGCTCGAGCCACAGGAGGACGAGCCAGGCGGTGATGCCCTTGGGCCAGCCGACCTTGGGGGTCCAGCGCCAGGTGACGACCGCGAAGACCAGGACGAGCGACAGCAGCGCCAGCGCCGAGGCGCCGGGGGCCCAGGCGGGGAGCCAGGCAGGCTTCGCGAAGATCAGCGGCAGGGCCAGGGCGACGAGCAGGCCGAAGGGCCCCACGAAGCGCAGCCAGTGGCCGGTGGCGTTGTACCAGCGCTCCCACGCCGCGCGGTCGACCTTGGCGCCTCCCTGGTAGATGCGGAAGCCCACCAGGCAGCCGTAGACCCCGACGAGCAGCATCGCCAGCTCCATCAGCGCCAGCAGGATGATGTCCATCGCGGCCATGAGCCCGCCTAGAGAGGGCGCAAGGGCGCGTACAGCCCGAAGATGTAGAGCAGCAGCAGGAAGACCCCCAGCAGCACCGCGCTCCAGGCCAGCAGGCCGGGGCGGGCCAGCCGGCCACGGCGCGTGTAGGCCTGGACCAGCATGCCCAGCACCACGAAGCCCCCCACCAGCGGGTAGATGGGGCTCATCACCACTTCGGTGATCTGCGGGAGGCAGCAGGACATGTCCTCGAACATGCCCTCGAAGCTGGGGGTCACCGCGCAGGGCAGCGCCAGCAAGATCAGGCCCAGCTGCGCCCCGACGAGGAAGGGGGTACGACCGCCGATGCTGCGTTGGTCAGACAGCTCGCTCATGTTCCTGGCATAGCACGGACCCAGGATCATAGGGGGGCGCAACAGGAGTCAGCCATGTCCCGTCCCAACATGCTCCGCCGCGCCCTGGCCCCCATCGACCGCCTGCCCGCATTCACCCAGACCTGGGCCCGAAGCATGGCCCTGGGGCGCACCGTGCCCTTCGTGGGCACCGCGGGCATCGTCTGCGTGGCCCTGGGCGACGACGGCGGCGAGTTCACCCTCGCCAACCGCCGCAAGGTCCAGAACCACATCCAGGGCGTACACGCCAGCGCCACCGCTCTGCTGGCCGAGACGGCCACGGGCCTGACCTTTGGCTGGCACCTGTCCGACGACAAGCTGCCCCTGATGAAGTCCACTCACATCGACTACATCCGGCGTTCCAAGGGGGCGCAGCGGGCCATCTCGAGGCTCACCGACGAGCAGATCGCGACGATGCAGAGCGAGCCCAAGGGGGCCTTGGACATCGCGGTCACGATCACCGACGAGGACGGGCAGGAGCCCGTGAAGTGCGTGATGACCTGGGCGTGGATCACCAAGCAGAAGAAGGGCTAGGAGCCTCCCCAGCCGAAGAAGATGTCGCTGTACATGTACTCGCGGTAGCTCTGGGTGTAGAGCGTGCGGGACCAGATCAGATCGCCCACACCATCGCCGTTCAGATCACCACCCGCGATGGACGTCATCCACGCGCAGTTGTTGTGCTCGAACTGACCGATCGCGGCCTCGAGCTCGACGGTGCCCTCGAGGGGGCCGCCGTACAGCACGGCGCCGTAGCCGTAGCAGGCGAAGCTCCAGTAGTCAGGGTCGGAGTAGTCCGCGATGTAGACCTTGGTGAACACGTCCGGGCGTTCGTCCCCGTCGGCGTCGATCACGACGAGCTCGGCGCCGACGGTCCAGTCCTCGTCCCCCAGCAACGTGGCAGCAGCAGCGCTGGTGCTCCAGTCGTTCTCGGCGCTGCCCAGGTGCAGGTAGATCGCACCGTGGCTCGGATCCCCATGGCCGATGGCGGACACCAGCAGGTCGGCGCGACCGTCGCCATCCATGTCGTGGATGGCGATGTCGCCCCCGAGGCCGTCACCCTCGTTCTCTCCCACGACGACGAGGTCGGCGTCGGAGCGCGACAGGCTGCCCGCGAGGGGGCCGAGCAGCACCGCCGCCTGGCCGATGCTGGAGGCGTCGCTCGTGTCGTAGCGCGAGATGCCCAGGGCCAGGTCGGCCAGCCCGTCCCCGCTCAGGTCTCCCGCTGCCAGCTGGCGACCGAGCTCGTCATCCACGACCCCGTAGACGATGGCCAGGGCGTCGTCTCGCGCCTGGGCGCCCGCGGACCCTCCGTCGTGGACGGCCACCAGGCCGGCATCCTCCCCCGCCGTGTCATCACCTGGGGAGCCCAGCAGGATCTCGGCCGTGCCGTCCCCCGTCAGGTCCGCGATGGCTTGATCCCAGCCTCCATAGTCATCCACCTGGGACCCGAGCAGGATCAGGTCCGCCTCCGCCAGGTTCGTCTCGTCGCGGATGGGTGATCGCAGCAGCCAAGCGACGCCACCGTCGGTGCCCAGGTCCGGGCCGATGCCCCGCAGGAGCACATCGTCGAGGCCGTCGCCGTCCACATCCCCCGCGATGATGGCATCCCCCGGACAATAATCCGTCTCGTCGATGAGGACGTGGATCTCGGCCTCGTCCCAGCGGGGCTCGCCGGTGAAGGGACCCCACATGAACGAGGCGGCCACATCCGGCCAGTTGAGGCCGGGGTGGCCCATCAGCAGCTCATCTTGTCCATCGCCGTCGAGATCACCGGCCGTCGCGCTCTCCCACCCCGCGTAGGAGGAACCAGCGTAGACCGAGACGCTCGGGTGGCAGCCGTCCCCATCATCGCAGAATCCGCAGATCAGCGTCTCCCCGTCGCAGTCGTCATCGACCTCGTTGCAGACCTCCTCGGCCCCGGGGTGCACCGTGGGATCGCCGTCGTCGCAGTCGCAGGGGGTGGTGGTGCCGTCGGCGTCGAGGTCATCGCCGTCGTCCGCGAGGCCGCTGCAGTCATCGTCCAGGTCGTTGCACAGCTCGGGAGCTCCGGGGTTGACCTCCGGATCGCCGTCGTCGCAGTCGCCGCCTGCCAGCGCGTAGCCCTCGGGCTGCTCGCAGACCGTGGTCGCAGTGTCGCCGTCCTGTCCGTAGCCGTCCCCATCTTCGTCCCGATACCAGGTGGTGGCATCTTCGGCCTCGGCCTCGTCGATGACGCCGTCACAGTCGTTGTCGAGCCCGTCGCACAGCTCGGGGTGCTCGCCGTGGACCGCCGGCTCGTCGTCGTCGCAGTCGTCGTTGGGGGCGACCATGCCAGGGGGCGGCTCGCAGGCCGGGGTGGCGTTGGCTTCGGAGCGCCCGTGGCCGTCGCCGTCGCCGTCCCAGTACCAGTCGGTTGAATCCACGCCGGCCTCGTCCACGTGGCCATCGCAGTCATCGTCGACCCCGTTGCAGTGCTCGTCCGCCCCGGGGTGGATGGCAGGATCGCCGTCGTCGCAGTCCTCGGACACGGGGTAGCCGTCGCCATCGCCGTCATCAGGGTGACAGGCCGTGACGTTGGCCATCACGAGGCAGAGGGCGAGGGTGGCGAGGCTGGGTCTCTCCATACTCCTACCGCAGACACTGCGCGTGCAGCTGGTGGCGCATGCTGTCCCAGGAGAAGCGGTAGAAGAACACGCAGCCATTGCGGTAGACGAGATCGACCGCGTCCTCGCCGTCCAGGGCCACGACGCTGGTGACCTCCCCGGCCGGGGTGATGCCCAGGATGTGCAGGTAGCTCTTCTGCACCCAGCCGCCCTCGTCGATGACGTACTGCACGCCGCCCTTGGCGTAGAGGGTCTCGTCGCCGTCGATGGCGAAGCTGTGGCCCGGCAGGCTGGCGCTGATCTGGATGGCCTCGGCGGGTACGGCGCCGAAGGCGGCCTCGTGCACGGCCATGATGCGGGCGCCGAGGTCGGAGATGTAGGGCTCTTCGATCTCGGTACCCGCGGGCACGCGCATCACGTCGCTGTTGCCGAAGTAGAGCAGGTCGCCGCTCGCCAGCATGGCGTTGGTGCCGACGCCGGTGGGGTCGCTGGGCCTCACCAGGACGGTGGCCTCCCCCGCGGGGCTGATCTGGAAGACCTGTTGGTCGCCGCCCATGAAGTTGGAGACGTAGCTGTTGCCCGCGCTGTCGCGGCTCATGTAGCTGGGGGAGGAGAAGCCCACGAAGGCACCGTCGTCGAACACAGTGCTGGGGTCGCCGTCGCTGTCGAAGCTCACGATGTGGGTGCTGGTGGTGGCGTACAGGGTGTCGTCGTCGGGGCCGATGTACAGGGCGTCCAGGCCGCCGATGGCGCTGAGCTGGGCGTCGTCGGCGAAGGTGGTCTGGGTGCCATCGCAGGCGATCTTCCACAGCGAGCGCTCGAGCCCGTTGTCGTTGAACACGTAGCTGTTGCAGGCGCTGTCCACGGCGATGTGGGTGTTGGACAGCTGGGACAGCTCGGCGATCATGCCGGTGCCGCAGCAGGTGCCCACGTCGGTGTCGGCGTCGCTGTCCGCGTCCGCGTCTGCATCCGAGTCGCTGTCGGTGTCCGAGTCGGCGTCGCTGTCCGTGTCCGTGTCGGCCGGGCCCGTGTCGGGAGGGCTGGTCTCGTCCTTGTCGCCACAAGCGACCAAGAGGGCGGCGGGAAACAGCAGGGCGATGGTACAGATCCTCATGGAAACCTCATGTGCGGGTTTCCGAAAGTCTACCAGACCTCCAGCAGCTCGTAGCTCAACACCCCGCGGGGGCTGTCCACCTCGAACTCGTCACCGACCTCGAGCTCGGCCATGGCTTGACCCAAGGGGCCGCTGGGGCTGATGACGCGGACGGTGTGGGGTCCCACTGCGAGCTGACCTCCCCCGACAGGGGCCACGAAGACGAGCTCGCGACGGTGCCCCTCGAGCTGCACCATCGCCCCCACCTGGACCGTCGGGGGGTCGAACTCCCGGCCCGCGTCGAAGGTGGTGGTCCAGGCCAACTGCTGGCGCAGCTCGGCGATGCGGCGGGCCTGGCCGAGAGCCAGGTAGCTGGCCTCGATGGCGCGGGTGTCGTACTGGCCTTCCTGACGAGCTTCATCGGAGCTGACCTCGTCACGGGCGGCCTCGGCCACGCTCACGAGGGCGCGCAGATCCTCGTTCAACAGGGCTCGGAGCGCCGCGATGACGGCGGACTTGGTGGGTCGTTCCTGGGGCATGTTGGGGCTCTACTCCATGTCCTCGAGCAGGTTCTCGAGTTCCTTGATGGACTTCTTGTCGGTCAAGCTGTCCTGGCAGGCCTGCACGGTCTCCTTGGCCAGCCCGGCCTGGTCTTGGCGCAGGGCGATGCCGGCGGTGGCGACGCAGGCAGCCCGCTGCAGGCGCAGCTCGCTGTGCGCGAGCAGGCTCTGGGCCAAGGCCAGGTCGTCGCCGTAGTCGCCCATGGCCCGCAGGGCCTCGACCTGCAGGCCGAGCTCGCCGTGCTCGATGAGCCAGGCCGCCGCGGCCTGGTGATCGGCGGGGTCACCGGTGCCCCGCTTCCAGCGCGCGCGCAGTACGCGCCAGGCGCGCTTCTGCACCGCCAGCTCGGGGTCGGTCTGCATGACCAGGATGATCTCGGCGGTGGCGGCGGGATCGTCCTCGAGGGCGGTGACCGCCTCTTCGCGTTCCTCGACCGTGGCCTGTGCGGGGTCGAGGGAGGCGCGGATCGTGCCCGAGCCCCCTCCGGAACCGATGACGGCGCTGCCGCCACCGACATCCACCGCGACGCCCACCGCGGTGGTCTCGGTACCCGCGGCCGTGGTCTCGCTCGTGGAAACCGCCACACCGCCGGACCCCACCACCACCTGTGTGGCCTCGTGACCGGTGACGTCGCCGCTGCCGCTGCGCACGGCCACGCCCTCGGGGCCCACGGCCACCACGTTCTCCTGGGAGCTGGCCTGCAGGCCGCCGCCATCTAGGCTGGCGTCGCCGGTGGAGCGGCCGTAGCTCACGCCCTGAGCGCCTGCCGTTGAGCTGACACCGCTGTGGTTGGCCTGCATGCCACCGGGGCCCGCCGAGGCGGTGTTGGTCTCGGAGCTGAAGCCCACGCCCTGCTTGGAGACCGAGACCTCCATGGAGGTCTCGGAGCGGTAGCTCTCGCCGTTGTCCATGGCGGCCTGAGCACCCTGCATGCCGTCCTTGGCGTCGCTGACGCCCTGGTTGACCGCGCTGGCCGTGGCCGCAGCGCCCGCCACGCCCTGGGCGATGCGCATGGCGCGCTGGGCCTTGCTGGCCTCGGGCTGGCTGCCGATGGGCATGGAGGACACCGCGAGGTTGCCACGCTGCATGACGGCGCTGACCTGCTGACCGTCGGCCACCGCCAGCGTCCCCTGGTACAGCACCTTGTTGCCGGGCACCCGGATGATGGTGAGTTCGTGGATGCCCGCATCGATCCCCTCGAGGTCGAGGGCCTCAGCCCCACCGGCCGGCGAGATCTGCTCGCCATTCCACATCATCTTCACCGGATACTCCGCGACGATGGTGACGTTGGCAGCTGCGTGAGCTGGACCGGACAGCACCAGGGCGAGCAAGAGGGTGCAGAAGGACATGGGGCTCCCGGGACACGGTGAAGGGAGATCTTCTATCCTGGACAGGGGCCAACGCACCGCAGACCGCCAACGCGGCCCCGGATGATTCATCTGGGCCCAGGATGGCGGTGGGGGGG
>ERZ890953.1054-NODE-1054-length-14413-cov-4.431119_pt1 | contig 14413 bp, 10 predicted proteins | sample MGYA00521264_ERZ890953 | MGnify/ENA primary metagenome ERZ890953 (study PRJEB32303, sample SAMEA104408629) | aquatic metagenome | biome: Brackish water; feature: Chemocline; material: water | place: Baltic Sea | collected 2014-10-26T21:54:00 | depth 200 m ... | reverse complement strand
GCATCGCAAAGCTCTTGGAGGACGCTGCAACCGTCCCCGTCGCAAGTGAGCAGGGCCTCGACCAGACCTTGCTCCACGGCATTGCCCTGGCCCAGGCAGTCGTCCTGGCAGGCCTGACCCTGACACGTAGCCAGGCAGGTGAGGATTTCATGGCAGACGCGGTCACCGGCCGCTGATTGAGCACAGGCTTCATACTGCTTCGCACAGGCCGCGGCCAGGCACTCCGGGGTGCCTTCACAAGACGGGTCGCAGTTGTCCAGCACAGTCCAGGTCGTCAGTAGACCAGCGTCGGCTCGGCGACGACATCGCATGGTACAAGCCAACCCCCCAGCACAGTCGGTGAGACAGGCCCCGAGAGAGAAGCAGCTCTCCAGAGCACATAGGGCGTTGTCGCAAGCACCCTTTGCAGTACACCCAGCTGGACAGAGGCACATATCTGGCATCTCATGGCAATTCGGGCCGGGGCCGTCGAGGTGACCTGTAACCCACGAGGCGTAGTAGTCCACCCGACTGGCAACCGCATCGGAATGGCAGATATCGGCGGTGCCACCGACAAGGCCAGAGATAACTCCAACCATTTCGTAGCCATCGTCACTGGAGACCAGGCCGGGGCCGCCGGAATCGCCCTCACAGACGCCAGACCCCTGGTAGTCGCTGACGTAATAGTGGGCCTGAATCTCCCCGGTGGACATGGTTGTTACTCGCTTGGTTCCGGTCCCTCCCATGGACATACCCAGCTTGCCGAAGCCAACGTAGGTCACCGCAGCACCAATGAAGCTCTCCTCCAGCGACGCGGTTCTAAGCGGGTAAGGCACAACGCCTACCACCGGTTCCGAGAGGTGGAGCAAACCGATGTCGTGGAAGAGGAAGAAGGGGTTGAAGTCGGGATGGAGGATGCGGGCATCAGCGTAGTAGTGCCCCTGGTAGCTGTCAGTGGGGACGCTGCCAGGCAACGTTAGCTGATCACCGAGGTAGAAGGTGAGCAGCGCGGGTTCAAGGTCGAGGCCGTTGATGACTGCCAGGCAGTGACCGGCAGTCAGAACCCATTGTGGCGCCACAAGGGTACCGGAGCAGTAGGTCCCACTGTTGCCGCCGGGGAGATTCCTGGTAAGGGTGCCCACCGACGGGAACTCCTCAGTGACCTCCCCGTTGACAATGGCTTGCCGGGTCGTTTCCGGGCTGGGTTCGGCAGCGCAGCCAGAGGCCAGCAGCAGGCTTGCGAGGCAAAGGGTTAGCCGCATTACGAGGCACTGCTGACGGAGCCACCGGCCCCAACGGAGCGAATGACCAGAACCCAGCCGACGGTGGTCCCGAAACAGATTGCCGCACCGAGACCGTGAGACCCCAGCAGGAGTTCTTTGAGACCATAGAGCGTTCCAAAGAGCAGGACTGCCGAACCGCCCCACATTGCCAGCGCCCGCCAGAGTCGTTGCTGGTTGCGGGCCGAGGCGGCGCTGTCGGCCACAGGTCCCCAGAACCCGTAGGGGCGAACCAGCTCATAGAAAGTGCGCAGCCGCTCCGTGGAGACGGGCTTGGTCAGGAGGGTCACGGTGAACATCAGGACCGTGGAAACCAACACTGTACAAAGGAGCTTCCAGGAGTAGTCCAGGTCGGGGAAGAAGACCCAGAGCACTGCAGTCATGAGCGCTGCGCTGACCAGCCCCGTCAACTCGCTCAATGCGTTCAATCGCCACCAGACCCAGCGGAGGATATGTGGCAACCCGAGGCCCGCTCCCAGCGCCGTAAAGAACTCCCAGGCATCTTTGATGGAATCGATGCGAGTGGTCACCGCCAGGGCGATGACCAGGACCAGGACGGTGGCCAGCCGGCCGGCGAGCACCAATTCACGCTCGCTAGCGGAAGGCTTCAGGAAGCGAGCGTAGACATCGTTGACAAGATATGACGACCCCCAGTTGATGTGCGTGTCGATGGTGGACATGAACGCGGCAATGAGGCTGGCCACCAGAAGTCCCACGAGACCGGGAGGCAGCAGCTGCATGATGAGCACCGGATAGGCGGCTTCCCGGTCGGAGAGGACGCGCTCATATTCCGGAGAGAGAGCACTGCCGGCGCCGGGTTCGAGGGGGAAGACCACCAGGGCCACCAGCCCCACCAGGATCCACGGCCAGGTCCGTACCAGATAGTGGGTCAGGGTGAAGAGAAGGGTTCCCTTGGTGGCGTGATGCTCGTCCCTGGCTGAGCAGATGCGCTGGGCAAAGTAGCCGCCACCATCGGAATTGTGCTGCGCCCACCATTGCACAGTAACAAACATGATGAAGCCAAAGAGGGCGCCGCCAGCCAGATCGGTGGGGACAAAAGCGAGGATACCGTCAGCCCGCTCCGGATAGAGGGTGTAGAGCTGCGTCACCAGAGAATCAAGCCCACCAACGTGGTCCACGGCGAACCACGCGAAGATGATCGCCCCGACCATGGCCATGGCGAACTGTACCAAATCGGTGATGATCACGCTGCGGATGCCGCCGAGGGACGCATAGAAGAGTGCCAGGGCCGACATGATGAGAATGGAGAGACCCTCTCCCGGGTCGGCAATGGAAATATTTCGGGGCCACCAGCCGGACATCCAGGCGTGCAATGCGGGGAGCGCTTCGTCCCAGCGCAGAAAGCTATGGGCAATTTTGCCCACTGCTCGAATCACCCAGCCCATGGTGATGCAGTTGATGACGATGGCGAAGAAGAATGCCTTGAAGCCCCGCAGTACAGCCGCACTGGTTCCTTCGTAGCGCAGTTCCACAACTTCGGCATCGGTGATAACCCGGGAGTTGCGCCAGAGCCGGGCGACAACGAAGACAACCCCCAGGTGGGCCAGCCCCAGGGACCACCAGAACCAGTTGCCCGAGATTCCATCCCGGGCGACGATGCCGGTAATGGCGAGGGGCGTATCGGCGGCAAAGGTGGTTGCCACCATGGATATGCCCACCATCCACCAGGGGAAGGAGCGGTCCCCCACAAAGAAGGATGCCAGCCCCTGCGAGGCCTGTTTGCGGTAGTAGAGTCCCACCGCGATGGTGAAGATTACATAGGCCGCGATGATCAGCCAGTCGACGAGGGCCAACGGCATGGCAACCTCCTTTGGTTTCCCCCATCCTACCAGCAATCGGTCTCATGGCAAGGCGTTGACAAGTGGTGCGTCGTGCACTAGCGTGGGGGCAGACAGGAGGCCCCATGGGACGTTGGATATTGGCTATGACCGTGGCAATGACACTGGCAGGCTGCAGCCCAGAGCCTCCCCCCGAGGCCGTGGCTCAGGCATTCTACGAGTTGTGTGAAATTGCCCGACAGGATGGTCACGGGGCGATTCAGGATGAACTCTTTGGCATGCTCTCCAAGGCATCACAAGAGGAACTGACCGCATGCTCCGAGCGGCTGAGCGGGGCCCTGAAGTTGGACCCACCAATGGTACCGGCGGATTGCCTCGTCTTCGATTCCTATTCTGGGCAACGACGAGATTTCGATTCCCGCCGGGTGGCTGACGGCGCGCAGCGGGTCCGTTTGGAGATTGCCAGCGGGGGTACCAAGCGCATTCTGGAGATGGTGCATGAAGAAGGCTGGCGCATTGACCTGCCGGCGACCGTGGCCCTGAATGCCGAGCTAACTGCAACTATCCCCTAACCACCGCTTTTTTCCTTTGTCTCTGCCTGTCCACATCTGCTAAAGTGAAAGCGGTGATTATGGTGGACAAAGAAGATACCAAGAACCCTGCGGGGAGTGAACGGCGACGCTATGACCGCGTGATGCGCCGAATCGGCGTTACCTTCACCATGGAGGGCGACGAGGTTCCGGCCTACACGGTGGATGTCAGCAAGACCGGAGCGCGCTTTGAGGCGGACGTAATACCGCCGGAGGGTACGCGTCTGCTCCTGAATTTATCGGACCGCCAGAACCCGGAGTTGACCCTCTTCCTGAAAGCCCGTGTGGTGCGCGAACTCCGGCAGGATACTGGCCGTGACCAGTTCGCCGTCGAATTCGGTGACGCGGTGGCGCGTGAACCCCGGCGGCTGCGCATGTTCCTGGATAAGGCTCTGGGCATCGATTCGGGCCTCATTCGAGTAGTGGGAGAGGACAAGACTGACGAGCGCGCCTACGCTTTCAGCTTCGAGGCTATTCACCGCGAGGGTGAAGAACGGGTCAAGGCATTGCACTCTTCTCTCTTCGCCAGCCTTGACGAGATGGAAGAAGCCGATGCCATCCTCGCCAGCTTCGGCAACACGGCTGAATTGCGGGAGGCTGAGGCGAAGGCCATGCACGCCACCGAATCGGCCGTTGCAGAGCAATCAACGAGCACACCTGGTGCAACAGATGCCGCACCGCAGCCCACCCGCAAGGAACTGGCAGCGCAGAAGAAGATGGAAGCCGCAGCTGCCAAGGAACTGGCTGCGCAGAAGAAGAAAGAGGCCGCGGCGGCCAAGGCGGCGGCAAAGCAGAACAAGGGGGCGGAGAAAGCGGCCACAGAGAACGAACCCGCTGGCGGCACTGCTGAGTTGAAAACAACCACAACGACGGGCCCAGCGGTGCCCGGGAGCAAGCCTTCGCTCTTCAAGCGACTCTTTGGCGGCGGTGGCGGGGCAAATGCCCGGAAGGGCGCGACACTCATCCAGACGCAGCGCATTCGCAATGTTGTAGCCAATGACCTTGAGTTGCCAGTTGTCTACAAGATTGGCAACAGCCGCTTCCAAGGACAGGCGACACGCCTCTACTGCGCGGGGCTGAAGGTCGTGTCTTCGCAGCAACTACCTCAATTATATGCCCCGATTTCCGTGGTCATTCCGCTGGCCGGAGCCCGCAAGATTTCCCAGATTGAACTCATTGGGGATGTGACCCGGGTGCGAGCTGACGATGCGGAAGGCAACGAAAACGATGGCGGTCTCTTTGAGATGCGCCTCTCTATGCGCACTGATAAGATGCATCTCGAACTCTACCGCGTTCTGCTGGAGCAGTTGACCGGGGAATCTACTTCCCCAGAAGTGCTCTGACCAGCGCCCCGGACATCGAACTGTCCTCAGAATCACCCTCCACCAGATTGGAATCGAGCACGGCCAACGCGAATCTTGAAACAAATTCGGTCATGGTCTGAACCCGCTTGCCAGGGTGGGGTGACAGGCAGGTGGCGAGGAGAAGGTCAAGAGCCCGCGGAAAGTCCTTGTGGAGCTTGCGCAGGGGAACTTCAGGCAGCGATTTGGTCTTGCCCATGGCCGCGCTGTACTCCTCCCAGGTATTGGTTGCCAGCTTGATGGGTGGCCGCCCGGCCATGAGCGCATAACAGAGAGCCGCCAGGGAGTATACGTCTGCGCTGGCCGTACCGGCGCCGGTGGCAAGTTCGGGGGCGGCGTAGAGCGGGGTGCCGGCGAGGAGCCTGCCGATAGCCATACGCTCCTGGTCTTCTTCCCCTTCCCGCATGGCATGTGAGAGGTCGAAGAGACGCGGGGAGAGCCGATAGGAGCCGGCCTCCTCCAGCATGACGTTGGACGGGGAGAGATCCCGGTAAGTGACCTTGTGGCGATGCAGCTCGCTGAGCGCCTCCCCGATGGTGAGCACAATGCGCGCCGCCAGCGGCAGCGGGAACTGCTGTCCTTGTTCAAGGTACCTGGAGAGCAACGCCCCGCTGAGATACTCCATGATCATGAACGGGCGCCTGACATCGCCATCATCCAGGGTTCCGTAGTCGTGGACCGCGGCAAAGGCAGAGGACTTGCAAAGGTGCAGCATCTCGGCCTCAAAGGCAAAATGCTTGACGTGGACGGAAGAGGACGGACCGGAACTGGCGCAAATTACCTTCTTGAGCACCTTGACGGCAACGCTCCGGTTACCGAGGCTCGACTGCCGCGCCAGATAAACGTCCGAGACCGCACCCTTGCCGATACTCCCAGCCACGAGAAAGTTATTGCAGAGCACCCTTCCCGGAATGGTATCCCGCTCACTCAGACCTCTCACGGGCGCCCCTGGCCGTGACGTGACAAGAAGCCCGCGATGAGGTCATCCAGTTGCGGCTCTCCGGCCCGCTCAACCAGTTCATAGGTGACACGAACAGCGGGCTTCGTGATGGCGACGTAGCGCCGCAGGTCCACGGGCGTACCCACTACCACAACATCGCAGTCGCACCTGGCGATGGTTTCCTCCAGCGCAGCCAGCTGCTCGGGGTAGTAACCCAGGGCCGGCAGAATCGGACCCATGTGGGGATACTTCTCGTAGGCTTCGGCCAGTGGACCCGTGGCGAAGGGCCGTGGGTCGACGATGGTCGCCGCACCAAAACGTTCGGCTGCCACGTAGCCGGCACCATAGGACATGCCACCGTGGGTCAGGGTCGGCCCATCTTCAACTACCAGGACACGCTTGCCTCGAACAGCCTCCGCATCTTCCAGGCCAACTTCGGAGTCGGCCATAATCACCGTGGCTGCGGGGTTAGCAGCGGCTGCGTTGGCGCGGACCATGGCCAGTCCTGCGGCATCGGCACGGTCGACCTTGTTAACAACGATAACATCCGCCAGCCGCAGGTTGGTCTCGCCGGGATGGTAGAGCAGTTCATGTCCTGCACGCAGGGGGTCAACAACCACGACCTGGAGGTCCGAGCGGATGAAGGGCGTATCATTGTTGCCACCGTCCCAGATCAGCACGTCAGCTTCTTTCTCTGCCTCGCGGACAATGGCTTCGTAGTCCACGCCGGCGAAGATGGCCATCCCTCGGGCGACATACTGCTCATACTCTTCTATTTCCTCGATGGTGCATTTGTGGGTGCGCAGGTCTTCGAAGGTGGCAAACCGCTGGACCCGCTGCTTCACCAAATCGCCATAGGGCATGGGATGTCTGATCACCGCCACCCTGACATTCTGATTCTTCAGGATGGTGGCAATCTTGCGGCTGGTCTGACTCTTGCCGCAGCCGGTGCGCACGGCACAAACCGAGAGCACAGGAATCTGCGCGTCGATAAGTGTTCGATTGCCCCCGAGCAACTGGAAGTCGGCGCCGCAGGCATTGACTCGGGCCGCGAGGTGCATCACCGTCTGGTGCGAGACATCGCTGTAGGAGAAGACGACCTGCTCGATGCGCTCCCGGGCGATGATCTCTTCGAGCTGCTCCTCAGGCCAGATGGGAATGCCCGAGGGATAGAGGGGGCCGGCCAGTTGGCTGGGATACCGGCGACCGTCGATATTGGGAATCTGCGTCGCAGTGAAGGCAACGACTTCGTAGCCGCGGTCACCCCTGTAAGCCATATTGAAGTTGTGAAAATCCCGTCCTGCAGCCCCTAGAATCAACACCCTAACCCGCCTGACCATCTGACTCCTCCTACCGACTAACGGCACCCGGACAACGTGGCTAAGTTACACCCCGTGCGTGGGAGAGGTCAAGGGACTGAAACGCGAGGCTAGAGGGTAAGTTCCACAAGGAGACCTTTGTGGGGCGACACGTCCTCAGGCATGGCGACGACCTCTCGACTGGTGATGCGCAGCCCCTTCTCGGCAAGGGCGTAATCGAAGACGTAGCTGCCCTCCCCGTTGGTGAAAGTCTCATGAGCGGGGTTGTCAAGCAGCTCAGAATCGCTGATGCCGGTCTGGAAGTTCATGCGGTGGCGAACCAGGGGCACGGTGTTATCCCTCGGCTTGGCGGCATCGGCCACTCGGATGTCCGGCGGCTCAGCGCCCAGCGTCCCCACCAGCAAACTCTTGCCCAAAGACTCACGCCCAACCAGGGCTGCGACGGCGCGGCCCTGCCGCTCCCGGTCGAGACTCGAACGGTTGGTAAGGTGCGTCTGGAAGAGCCGCAGTTGCTGGTCCCGCACGGCCAGTTCCACCATCTGCAGGCAGTAAGTTGGTGCAAAGGTGGTTTGCCACCAGTCGTCAAAAGTCGCACTGGGCAACGAAAAGCGGCTGCTCTTGAGCACCGGGACCCGGGCAATCACAGCCATACCACTTTCCACGGGGCCGAGCATCTTGTTGCGGAGGGGATCAGGAAAGGGTGCATAGGGATGCTTCCAACTATAGGCCCTAGCGAGGTACCCAAAGCGCAGACGCCGCGCCAGATACTTTGCCTGGTCAAAGTAGCCCCCGAATTCACTGTTGAAATCCACTTGCTGCAGCATCAGCACATCGATGTCCAATTCGCTGACCACCTGGGCCAGACGATCCAGACGAGCGGTAACTTCAGCCTGGTCCAGCAGATGCGCTTCGCCAGCCTCCAGGTCCAGGTGACGTGCCCCGGCACCGTAGTTCAGATTGAGGCTGAGAATGCGCAGTTCGGGCCGGTCGGGCCGGTCCTTCTCGGCACCGCCCCAGTGAGCAAGACGAATCTCTTCACTCTCCGAGGCGAGGGGGCGATAGCCAAACTGATAGAGCCCGAGGGCCACCAGCAACACCATGAATGCACCGAAAACAACCAGGCTGACGAGGAAGAAGAGAATGCGGCGCGTCAAGCGCATTGTGATGTTCAAGGAGGAGAGTTCTTTCTCGTGGTGCTCGTTCATGATTCTCCCTACAGGTAAATGCACAGAGGATGCGAAGAGAGTCTGGGCTCAATGACGTCGCCATAATGAATGGTAAAGGAATGGCGGGTGCCGTCAAGATACACCGCGGCCTCTGGTGTCAGGTTAGTGATGGCCAACCCGTCGTCAAAGATGCCACCCCGAATCTTGATTGATTGCTCTCTGGCCACATATGGTTCCCGCACCAGGAATTGCAGCGACGAGGAATCCATTTCCATTTCCCGCCCCCCGGCAGCACCGATTGCCGCGGTGGACCCGGCGGGCGTGGCGATCCAGACGCCGCTGCCGCGATGGAGTTCTTCCTCTCCTCGCCAGGACAGCAGATAGCGAGTTGTCGCCCCCGGAGAGGTGGCGGCGTAGAGCAGGTCGTTGAGCGCCGGCGGCGATTTGCGGTACCCATTGACGTAGAGGTCCATCCGGCTCAGCTTACGTGGCTTACGCCGTCCCGAGAGGACCTCGTCAAGGAGCGGTGCGAAGTCACTGGCGGTGGCCGCGCAGAAGTACCCGACGCTGCGCCCCGGCCTTGAGTTGATGCCCACCACCCGGGTCTTCAGAACCTGCTGGGCCGCGGCCAGGAGAGTGCCGTCACCTCCCACCGCAATAACCAGGGCGAAACGACCATCCACCTTCCCTTGCGTACCTTCCGACTTGTGGTACGAAAGCCCTTGCGAAATCAGGTACTTCTCCACTTCGGCAATGACTGCAATGTTCTCGTTATGGGCATCGATAAGTTCTTCGGCGGCACCTTCTGATGCAGACATCATGGCCAGAAACCGGGGGTCTTTCCGGTCAACGCCGTAGAGCTCGTAGAAGCTTTTCTTGACCAACAAGAGAATGGGGCAATCCAGTTTCATAGTCCTTCGCATTTACTCTGGGGTAGGTCCTACCCCAACAACATAGCCGTCGAGACAAACCTCACGCTTTCTATCATCAGTGGCCTGCAGGCTTATGACAAGCTCTTTCTCTCGCCCGTCGACAAGGGGAATGACAAGCTCATCGAAGCGGTAGGAACGCTTTTCAAGCACCATGGAGCCCTGCTCTTCCCCATCGAGTCGGATGGTCGCGGTGACATCGCCGCCATCCTTGGCGCGGGCAGCCTCAATGGTATTGCCGACTCGCACGAGCAATCGCCCCGGCCCCGCAACTCCGGCAAAAGTAACGGTGGTGGGTGCAGTATCGGGGCCGGCGTTGAGGTTGACGCATTGCCTGGCGCTGCCCGCCACGCGCCGCAGTTTCCGTTGCACATCCATGGCCCCCTTGAGCTTGCAGCGATGGGCATCGCCACGCCACTTGCAGACCACCGGCCCGTCGGGCCCCTGGCGCATAACCGTGGCTGCGGGGAGCGCGTCCAGCATCTGCCAGCGCAAGCGCCCTTGCGGGATTGCACATCGCACCAACGTGATGCCATCGAGGGCAAGCTCCTCCTCAACCACTAGGTCCGCTGGCACCAACTCCTGGACGTCTTCTCGGGCCTCCACCGTCAGGACCAACCAGAGCCGCTGGTAGCGGTAGAGCCAAGCGGGGTCCACCGGGTCGTGGAGATCGAGGATGCGGAAGGGCTCGCGGAGGCCGCCGTCGATGTCGCCAAAGTAGACTCGGCCGGCGGTAAGCCAACCGGGCTCAATCCGCACGACATCTCCCGTCTGCCAATTGCCCTGCACGAACTCGGCCGCGGCAAGCCATTCTTCCGGCGTTGGGGCCGCAGTCCGCGTGAACTGAGCGGCCAGTAGCCAGAAGGAGAGTGCCATGAGCAACGCCACGGGAAGCACCAGGAGCCAGCCTCGGGGGCGCCGAGCCGGCGCTGGGCCGGACGATGTTTCGGTCAAATTCATGGGGCCAGTGTACCACTCCCGGTCACATTGCCAAGACCGGTAGAGTAGATGGTGAGCACCTCATCGCGACAAAGTGGCGGGCCATAGGTAGAGGTAAGCTCGACCTCGTCAAACCAGTGGGCCTCGGGGGGCGGGCTCTCCGCTATTCGCTGGGGTATGCCAAAGTTGCATGCCGGCATCGGATCCCCGCGATGGTAGGAGACATACCCGATGCCCTGCTCGGCGAGGTCAACCGCCGCCGGGAGCTGCGGCAGCTTGCCCTGTTGGAAGAGAGTCGCCGCTTGAGCTGCGGCTGTGGGAGAGATGCCGCGCTCCAGACCGGCGCGAATCGGGAATCCGGCCAAGGGGTGGCCGTGGATGGTCTGGAAGTAGCCACGATAGGCGTTTTGCGGGCGCGCCGAAAAATCCAGCACCGCAGCAGTGCCCGGTGCTCTCGCAAGGAAATGGACACACGGGGGAGGCGTGGGAAGAGGGATAGTCGCCTGCGGTCGCAGTGGCCGCAGCAGCTGCCCGAGGCCCCAGGCCAGGACGCCTGACGGAGAGCGTGTTCCCCCTTCCGCACCCTCAGATTCACAGAGATTGACCCAACGCTGAGTCATGGTGCAGGGGTCAGGTAGGGAAGAAGTGCATGCGGCGGCATCCATGGACCCGGCCTCGGCTGGCAACCGTTCGAAGCGCGGAATCACGGGGGCGAAGGCGGCGCCCAGCCAGAAGAGGGCAGCCAGCGCCACGGCCAGTCGACCAGGGGTCCAGCCCGGCGACAGGCGGCGCAAGACCTGGGTCCGGTGGCGCCAGGTCAGAGCAACCATGGCAGCCAATCCCAGGAGGGTGGGAGCGACGAACCTGAAGCCGAAGGAAACTCGCTGAAAAACCGGGCGGATTCCCTGCAAATAGCGCAGCGGCAGATCGATGCCCCCCAGCTCCTCCCCGAGGGAGAGAATCACCAGCGGGGACACCATCCCCAGCCACAGCAGAGCAGCATGCAGCCGGAAACGGAGCGCGGCCACTGCTGCTGAGCCAAAGACGAGGAGAACCAGAGAGCCTCGCCAAAGAGGTTCGGAAACGTGGTTCGGGGGGAAGGGCCCCAGGGAGTACTCCAGCTTGCCACCGGCCATGGAGAAGAGCGTCCCGATGTTGCCACTGTGGGCGGCTAGAGTCAGGGTCAGGCCAACCACGAGTACCGCTGCCGTGCGCCGCAGCAACGTCCTGGCGGCAACGTCGTCGAGGGAGAACCCTCGCCAGGCCATGAGGAGGGCCACAAACAGCATCGTCATCAGCGAGAGCCCGTAGTACATCTGGGTGAAGGCCGTCCAGGCAACGAGCACGGAGGCCAGCAGCAACCGCCCGTTGCCGCCCTTCTCGACAAACTTGAGCCACGCCAGCAGCGCCCAGGCGGCGTATCCAAAGTAAAGCACCTCGAGGTCGGGGAGCGTTCCCGCCCACCCCAATCCGTAGGTAAAGACGAGGGAGGCCAGGAGGGCTGCAAACCAACCGTTGACAGCGAGGTGGCGAAGCAACATGAATAGGGTCACCAAAGTAAATGCGCAACCAGCCAGGGCCACAAGATTGTGTGCGGCCACGCCACCCACCACGAGGCGCAGCAAACCAGCCAATGTGACATGCACCGACGCCAGCGAGTGGTTCATCACGGTGGGTGCACCGTCGGGTGCATTAATCCATGTCGAGTAGAAGAGGCTCTGCCCGTTGTGGCTGAGAGCCACGCTGCTCCACCAGGACATCCAATCCATGTGCAGGGCGTCAAAGAATATCCCCCACACCGCGTAGTGGCGGTCGGCCAGATGGCACCAGATCTCCCAGGTCTTCAGCAACCAGGCACAAAGCAGTGCGACCCAGGGACCCCACCGAAGCAGCCTCTCGCGGTTCGGTATCACTTGACCTCCAGATTCGCCGGGAGAGCATAGACCACCGAGATTTCGTCCTGGCAAAGGGGTGAGCCGTAAGCCGCAACGAAGTCCTCCTCGGACCAGAGGTGGTCGGTATCGGGTCGCTCTGCCCCCGTCCGTCCCACCAGAATGCAGCCGGGGACGTCATACCGTACTACGTAGCCCACCCCCAGCGTAGCCAACACCCCCGCATCCACCAGAGAAGTCGCTCGGTCCTCCGAATAGGCTGCTTGAAAGCGCGTCAGGAATGATGGTGCATCATACTTGCTGGCCAGTTGGAACTGGCGGCAGGGATAGCCAGCGATGGCCTTCTGGTGCAGAGTGTGGAAGTAGCCGACGTAGCCGCGCACATCGCATCTCGACAGCTCCAGGATGGCAAAATCCCCGGTTTGCCGAGCAATCTCGCCAAGGCAACGAGGCAGCGGCGGCATGGCCACGGTCTCCAGTTGCCCAAGAGGCCAGAGCAGCGCGGTGACCGGGAGCCTCTGACCCGTCACCCCCTCACACATGGTGGCCGCATCGGCCCTCGTCAAGGATGTCACAGGCATACCTGGAGGCGGGTAGCTGGCCAGGCGTTGACCGCTGGTGCCGCTGGAGACGTTCATGAGCGGGGTGCAGTCGCTAGGCACCAGCGGCGCGAACGCGGCCAGCAGCCAGAAGCCCATGAGCCCGCCAACGGCGGCGGCGTAGCGGTGCGCCCTGGTCCAGGCGCCCACGAGCTGGGGCAAGACTCGCCAGCAGGCCAGGCAAGCCGCGGCCAGAGCCAGGAGGACGGGGGCCACAAAGCGATTCGGGAAGGTAATTCGCCAGACGAAGGGCAGCCCCGAGCGCAGCCACGCCAGGGGCATCGACACTTCCTCACCCCACGGGCTCTGCAGTGCATAGCCCAGCGACAGAAGCGCTGGCGGCAGCGCCACAAGACCCCAGAGGGCCAGCTTGCGGACCCCCAGCCAGAGCCCGAGCCACACCGGTGCGACGCATACCAGCACCAGCCAGATGCCGTCGGTCAGGTCGAATCCCCAGGGCACCGTGGCGGTGAATTCCGGCGTCACGATGGTATCGGCCACGATGGCGTTGTAGATATTGTGGGAATGCAGGAGCAACCCCAGTCCCAGCCCCCCGCCCAGAACCCATTGCGTCCGACGGAAGCTCTCCTTGGCATCATTGCCGACCAGCGGCATGCCGCCGGCAAGTGCCAGGGCGACCACCGCCAGCATGCTGAGAAGTGCCAGCCCATAGTACATCTGGGCGTATGATGCCAAGCCGGTGAGAACCACAGCCGCCACGCCAAAGCGCCGCTCCCCTCGCCCCAGATATCGATGCCAGCAAAGCAGCGCCAGGGGGAGATAGCCGAAGAAGAGCAACTCGAGGTCGGGCAGTTGATTGGAAGTAGCCAGCCCGAAGGTGACAACGAGACAGGCAAACAAGGCGGCCAGAATGCCCTCCCCCGACACCTCCCGCAACAGCAGGAAGATGGCCACCAGCGAGAAGAGAAGACCCGCCAGGCCCAGCAGATTGTGCGCTGCGATGTCGGGGAGCAAGCCGCGCAACAGCCCCGCCAACCCCACATGCAGGAAGGCGAGGGAGTAGTCAACTGCGCTGCTCCCTCCCAGGGGGTAGTTGATAAGGTCAGAGAAGAGCAATGAGTGGTCTGGGGAGGCCCCAGACAAGTGCGTCCACCAAGAGAGCCAGAGCATATTGAGGGTATCGAGGAGCGGGCCACGAATGGCGTAGTGCCGGCTCCCGAAGTGGCGCCAGATGGGCACAGTCTTCCAGGCCCAAAAGAGCCCGATAACCGCCCAGGGCAACCAACGCTGTACCCTAGCCTTCCACTCGCTCATCCAGCCTGACACCCCGTCTTCGAGCCTCTGCCAAAGGTAGCAGGGTTTGCGGTGGCGGACAAGCTCACAAGTCCAACGCAGGCGGTGCGCACGACTTCAGCGGGAAGTGCACGCGCACAACTTAGAGCAGGCGCATCGGACTTATCGGACGGGGCCGGCCCGCGGATCGGACAAATCCGACAGATCGGACGAATCGGACTCATCGGACGGGCCGGCCTGGAAACTGGACTTATCGGACAGTGTCAGGGGTGGTGCCTCGTCCGATGGGGGCCATCCGATCGGTCGGATCTGTCAGATCTGTCCGATCTGTCCGATCAACAGGCCCCCGTCCGATCACGCCGTTGG